>Ga0098034_1001019_pt1 | contig 10781 bp, 1 predicted proteins | sample 2_EtaG_FD_77062 | JGI IMG/M metagenome (GOLD analysis project Ga0098034, IMG submission 77062) | Marine viral communities from the Subarctic Pacific Ocean - 2_ETSP_OMZ_AT15125 metaG | ecosystem: Environmental > Aquatic > Marine > Oceanic | place: Pacific Ocean | collected 2015-01-07
TCAGATATAATGAGTGTATATGACCAAAAGATCGAAGAAAGGAAAATAACCCCAACAACCCGTGGCGGTGCACCAGTAGTTCCTGGTGAACCAGTAGTTCCTGGTGAACCAGTAGTTCCTGGTGAACCAGTAGTTCCTGATACATCAGAAGCTACCTTGGCCTTAAATAGAACCGCATATGAACAAAGGGTGAGGGAGGGGCTTGCAGGAGGTGGGGATGGTGAAGACAATGCTGTTAATATTGCTATAGAGGCATATAAAAAGGCACATCCTGATTCATCGGTGAGTGCAGACGATCCTAACACATTTAAAAAAATAGGTGCCTTTCTTGCAAATATGGTGGGTGATCCCAGGGCTGACCAGCTAAAGTTACATGAAACAATAACCGATATAAAGACACAGGCAGAAACTGAAAAAAAGAACCGCATAGACGAGATGAATCAAGTAATAAAAAATCAACAGGAAGATAGAAAATTAAACCAGGAACAGGAAAAGATTGGAATTGAAGAAACCAAGGCAGAAAACACAAAGGAATATCTTGCCCAAAGAAATTCAGTACTAAAAGCGAAGTTCAAGCGTGAGGAGGAAGCACAGGACTGGCTGGAACAGAAATACAAAGATAATCAGTGGTCAAGAGATTATGATCAGCTGGTATACGAAGAAAAAATGAAGGTAGAAAAATCAAGGCAAGATGCCAATAATAAGATGGCATTTCCTGAAGCCATGGTGGAGGGGATGGGAGATGTTGGCCAAGAGCTGTATGATGATATGATGAAGGCTGCTGAGTATGCCGATATTAATGGTGATGGGCTGAGTTTTAGTGAAATAGAAAACCTACAAGACCCAACCTGGGTATTATTTAAAGAACACACCGCAAAGGCGATTAGGAAAACATCGGAGAGGGTAAGCAATATAATGGGGAACGATCCTACTGATGAGTCAACATTGGGGTGGGTTATAAATAGTATAAAGAAGGGTGGTGATATAACAAATGTTGAACAGGCGGCAGACCTTGATCTTCTTAATGATAAACAATGGAAGATATATAATAAATATAAAGAGGCTGTGAGGCACCATGAAGTAGCTAAAGATGTTGATACTATATTAGAAACTACATATCTTCACACCAGAGCACTTGTTAATTTCGGCAAACATTCTTTAACTAAATCTGATCAGGCCACGGCAGTAAGTGGTATAAGGGAATATAGAAATAAGACAAAAGGAGACACCTTACAAGCTCTTTACGGAGCATCAACTGATCCAAGATATGAAAACGAAATAAGAAAAGCGTTTGAGGATGTACTTGGGTTGGGGTATAGAGATAAAGGATTTTATCTAACATACGTACTTGAGAAATTCGAGAACGGGGAGGTAAACCCTGATTTTAAAGGTGTTAATAGAATGGATCTTAATTTAATTATGGGGGGAGAACTTGAGCTTTATAAGAATTTAAAGGGAGGGGGCGGCCCAGGTAAACCAAATTTCGCCACAGAAAAAGATCTCCAGGAATATGTAACAAGAATGTGGCATATATACAACAAGGGAACAACTTTGGAAGCGTTGTCAAAATCCATAGATGCGAGAATGGGAGTAGTAAAACTGGAAGAAGAACGTATAGAAAAACTACGCAAGGAAGGTGAAATAACAGGAAAGCCAGACTTGGCAGGAGAAGTTATGATTCCGTCTGAAGAAAATACTGCTGGCTGGACGGCTGACGATTGGGAGAACTGGAGGGATAAACAAAAAGTACCCGTTCCTTCTAAAAAACGCCATCCTCGTCATGGGACTAGAGGGACACACGACCCTGAAGTAGAGTTAAGGAAAGCCGCTAAATTTGTAAAGGAAAACCTTGGCATCTTAAATACGTTAGGGATGCTTCCTGGCACAATTTTTAACCCTGATTCTAAAGGCGTAAAAATTACTCCAGATACGCTTAAGACGATGACAACAGATGAAATAAAAGATTTATTTAATAAACATGGAGAAGATTTACAGACAATTACAGATGAGTGGAATCGTCGTTTTGCACCTAAATAAACAGGAGGTTAATTAAATTAATGGCTACACTACATGAATATGTAATGGCACGTATGAATAGGAATGAACTCGACCTTCTTGATGACGAAGAGAAGGATTATTTTACGAGGGCGGTACACGCAGGTCTGATTAAACCCCCACAGAAGGATATACCTCCTCCTAAACCATATGTAGATACTAGGTATGATGCTGAAGGTTATGTAAAACACTCTCTGAAGTATGGAAGTGCTGCTTGGAATCAATTTAGCAGTGACTTGGCAAAAGAAGGAAAGTATGATATATTCAGGGTTGTACCAGAAGACAAAGGATATAATTTCTTACCAGAACAACATCGTCCATTCCCCTGGAGAGAGTCCCCACCTAGATATAAAGTGCTTCCCAAGGGCACACGAATGCGTGAAGAGAGAGGGTGGGATACTTTTAGGCAGAAAATTGGCCATAAGGGACCACAGAAGATGACCGATGGTAGCGGTAGGGTTGTCAGTGATTATCCCTACCAGTCAAGCTTAATACGTGATGGCGCACCCACACTAATACCGTTAATTACTACTAATACAACTCCTGAAGAAATGAGGCACCTACTCAGTGGAAAAGAACCAACAGGGGATATTATAAAGGGGGCTGAAGCTTTTGCACTAGGGCGTATACAAGAAGGATTAAATCCTTTTTATGCAGGAGCGGGATCAGAAAAGCTTTCTCCTATTCGGTCATATAATGCTCTAGTTAACCATGATATCCCTAAATCTCAGAGTAAGATAAAGGCACTTTTTAGAGGGCTTGGAGAAGGGGCAACAGTTGAGTTCCCTCGCATGACAGGCCAGGCACTTAAGTTTATTGGGGCAGATAAACTAGGCCAGATGCTAGTTAACTGGTCAGACAAGCAAGCTACAACCTTATTTGGGTCTAAACCTGAATATGATGAGTTTACCAGGATAATATATGAAGCGGGTAAGATAGTGGCTACGTCAGCTATCCCAGGTGGTATTAGTGCAACTGGCACAAGATTGTTACTTGGTATAGGTGTTAGATTTAAGAGGATTAAGGAGATGCAAGGCACTATACATGGATTACTAAAAGAACATCGTGTTTATAAGGAGGGGGTAAAGCGAGGAAAGGGGTATCCATACGGGGCTGTTTCTAAAACACAAAAAGGCCATATATTTAATGAGGCTAATAAAAGGTGGAACTATATTAAGGAGCAGGGAAGACTATTAAGAAAAGAAAAGGAAGGTTTTAAAAGAATACAGAAAGCCACAATACGGGCCATTGGATTAGAAATGGCAACATTCTTTGGTATGTCAGCAAAAGAAACCACTGAAGACACAGCTTGGGCACGAATAGAAAAGTTAGAGAGGCAGGGAAACTACGAAGCCGCAGATGCTATCAGGGAAACACTATGGTGGGCACCTTATTTAACAGGTCTTATTGAGGCTACTGGTGAATACTTTGGAACTAAGTATCTGGCAAAACTGTTTATGGTGTCTGAAGCTGAAATACTTGCCAAGACATCGAATGAATACGTATACAGGCTACTGTCAAATATGTTTAAAACAGCTGGTGTTGAAATGGGAACTGAAGCTGGCCAACAATTTGGTCAGGCTACTACAGAAAAGTATACAGATATCAGGCCAGACGCTGAAATATGGAGAGAGGTGATTAGTGTTTTAGGGCCTGCAGGTGTAGCGGCACTTATGTTTGGTGGTGTAAGTGGTGTAGCTAACATTCCCCGTGCACAACTTTCTATAGCAGAAGAGCAGAGGAAGCAGAGGTTTAAAGCGACAGCAGATGAAAGAGCTATACATAGAGAAAAAATTGATAAGGAGTTCAAGAGATACCAGGGTATGGATGATGAACAGTTGTATAATATAATGGAAAATGTTATGGGCTTGAACAATGAAATTATAGGAGAATATGTTTTAAAGCCTCTTAATAATAATTTACCTGAAGATTTAAAAAAGGCTTATGTTAGACATTTTATAACAAGAACCCTTGCTAATCTATCTTCATTTGATAAAATCACCACTGAAAAGGACTTTATAAGACGAATATTAGTAGAATCATATATGACTGATACAGGTATTGAACTTGGACAAGCAACTATATTCTCCCGTATAAAAGAAACGGAATTAATGATGGCCAGGAGTTTGGGTATACCTATAGACGAAGAAAAGAAATATACCAATGACCACTTTATCAAAGAAATATATAAAAAATATCAAAATGAATATAAGGATGAGTATGCGGAAGTGGTTAAAGGAATGGAGGCTAATAAAGCAAGGAGGGCAGAAGATAACTTACAGGCATTGACCAGCACAACAAAACGTGATAAGGGTGATAAACAGGGGGCCGCACAGAATGAAGCTGATAAGATTGCCGAGAGGCAGGATGCAGCTGATGGTCCATTCTTTAGTATGACGTATCATGCGGTAAGTGGTATTGGTGTGACCCCAGAACTAATACAACAGGCTGCTGGTGTAAAACTTACTTATCTTTCTGAAGAAACTGTTAGTAATCTTTCATCTACACAACTGGTTCATGCTGCATACCAGCAAGAAGTATTACGTGGCAATACATTCATGGCGGGTGTTATAAAGGAGGCATGGGAAGAAGCAACAGGAAAGAAAAAACCAACTGAAGAAGAATGGGGCAAGCAAGATAAGAAGAAAGCAGCTGAGTATTTCATTAAACATCCAACTGATTTTAAAAAAACAGTCTCGTTCTTAGTAGAAAAAGAGGAATTAATTATTACTCGTAAGGGGTCCATATCCCAGAGAGTAACTGCTTTTAAAGCAAAAAGAAAGAGGCTAATTAAAAATGATGAAGAATATCTTAAAGAAGAAAGGCTTGAGGAAACGCTTAAAAAAATACAGAACATAAGAGATAAGATTGCACCGTGGTTGGACGGGAAAATGATATCACCTCTGAACCTTTTTTACTTCATGGAACATCAGAGCTTTATTCGCAGCCGTGATAATTGGAGTGATGTACTGAGCCCTCGTTTATATATGGAAGGGGAAAGTCAAGTTTGGCTTTCTGATATAAGGAAAGCTAACGTAATAGAGGAGCTAAACCGTATAATTGCTAAAGAATTCAACACCAAAGAACCTTCTAAAAAGGGTAAAAAAACATCTGTAATCAATAAAGACGATCCTCTTAATATATTTAATGAAGACGAGCTTACTAAATTTGCCGAACGTGAATCAAAGGGTAAAAAATCCCCTACAGGAACTGAGGCTGTAATAAGGCGTGTTGTTGTTAGAATTGATAATATGATTACGAAGGAAGGCCTGGAGGAGTTGTTTGATGAATCGAGCGGTAGACTAAAAAGCAAGAAACAAATTAAAGAAGAAGGAAACGAGGGGCGCATAGAAGAGTTAGAAGATATGGTTAGGTCTTTAATTAAGAATCCGAAAGATGCTAAGCATGGGTATAAGTTTCTGGACGAAATACAAGATGGCGGGTGGCAGTGGCAGGCTCAACAAAAACCTACAGTTATGGAAGATCTGGCAACTGAAACGGAAATAGTTACCCACCAAGCACTTATAGCAAAGTCACTTCCCTTTGAGGCCGAGGAGGCAATTTATATAACTATGATTCATGATGCTATTCTTGCTGAGAAAGCAGCGATAAGACTGATACTTGAGGGTGGAATAGATAAAGAAGTACTAAAGCAAGCTGTAATAAAAAATTACATAGCAAATAGGGATCTATTACTAATGGGACTGCCATTGCTTTCTGGCGTAAGAGGGCAAGATCTTAATACTCTTGAGTGGGCATCCGTGAATATGGACACCGCAGAAGTGTTAAATGTGATAAAGGCAAAAACCCGCACGTATTCAACTAAGATTGCCGAACAAAATCAGCCACTGCTTAAAATACTGCTAAATAAGTATAAAGAATCATATCAACTACTTCTTAAATACAATTCTGAGTTAGTGGATAGCATAAAAAATACTAAAGAACTTAAAAAGACACCCACCCCTCTTGATCAAGAATACAAACGCCATGGTATCAAGTTTACCCTGGAAGAAGACACACTGTCCTTATTATTTCTAGAATTAGATAAAACAGGAAAAGTACAATTATACAAGGATGGGTATGTTGGTCAAAAGTCAAAGCTTTTTGTCATGGGGGTTGGCTCAAAACAATATAAATACGGTTTAAAAGAGCCAGAGTATGTGTCATTGCGCCATGATACAAATAATAACCAGATTAAAAAAATATACGAAAATATTGTTTATAACGTAGTGGTTAATCTTGGTGGTGGTCATTTTAAAGACCAAAATAGAAAGGAATTTATTGTTGGTGAAAACGAAAAACTGGGCAGCTGGTTTAATAAATGGTATTATGAAATTAACCCTAAAACACATCTACCAAGACATACCTTTACGTTTAACATGTACGGTTTAGGTTATAAACAAAAACAGGTGGCTGACATGATGGGCCATTCCCCGAAGGACAAAGAAATGAAAGCTCTTACTGCATACGGGGAATATGAATCAGTTCGTTGGGATAAAGTTATGAGATTTTATAAAATATATAATACCTATGTAAGTAGTCAAGAGGCCCTTGATCTTGCTTTTAAAAATAAAGATGAAACGGTAGAAGCAATGAATCAGTTTGATCATTTAGAAAATATCAATTCTCATCTTAGGGCTTTAGTAGAAGAAGGCCATCGTGGTATAAATTTCTTCCCTTTATTATTTGAATTCCGTTTAGACTCACCGTTTACTATTGGTTTAAGTTATGACTCTAATAATTTAACCAATGAGAAGTGGTCATTTAAAGCAAGTATCGAAAATCTGGGGTTTTTTAATGTAACGGAAGAACAACTTGAAGGGCTGATTTATAGACCAAGGCTCGCTAAAGAAATACTGTCAATCCTTAATTCTGCATATAAAGATACAAGTTGGCTTAAAGATTATCAATCATTTGATGAACTTGATAAAGTCGGGATGGAAGCTGAAAAAATTAAAAAAGATACCAAAAAAATGTTGGATATAGCAAGAGAAGAAGACCTTACATCAAAAGGTATGTTTACACAGGCTACCTTTAAAAAATGGATGGCAACAACTGGACAGATGCTTATTAAACACTTTGGCCTTAGTACACCACTTAACATATCCTTTTCAGAGGAGAGAAAGGTGGTTGATCCTAATAGTGAATTGGGAAATATAATATTAGAAGAACATGGTTATAGTAAGGAGAAAATAGATGCATTCAAAAAAAGCGGAAGAAAAATACTTATCAAAGGGTCATATGAAGCTGTTTTGGACAATAGAGGAAGAAGACGGGTCGATATCAGACTCTGGTACGGTGCTAACGAGGAAACAGCAATACATGAATTCCTCCATCAATTCATCCAAGAAGGAGGAAAAGCTAAAGGGATAACAGAAAAGATGAATATAAATTCAATCATAGATCAGGAGGTTGCGGTTGATTTATTAACAAAAAGAGTAATGAAAAATTTCAGTGGTTTTAAGATTAATATAGGGGGAATCACAAAGGCAACAGGTGAGGTTGTCAGGCTGGGGCCCAAGCTTTATACGGCAGCCGAAATAGATACGGCAGTTGAAATAAAGGATTTAAGTACTGTTTATTGGGAAACAGTAGAGAATAATGATATAACAGAAGGATATCAACCAAAGATGGTATTAAGCAACAAACTTATAGATGATTTTATTAACGCTCGTGTAACTAATGAAGAGGTTGCGGATACACTTAATAAGGCAATACTTAGAGAAGAAGAAATTAAAGCCAGAAACGCAAGATGGATAGTAAGGTTGGGAATGAAATGGTGGCGAATAAGAAAATTCTTTGAGTTCTTTATGGGGATGGAGATTTTCACCCACAGTAAATTTATAATGTTAGTTAGGCAGATGAAGCAGGCGGGAATATCAAGAAGTGATAAACTTATAAGGGAGTGGGAAGAGAGGGCAAAGGGCCTTGCACCAGCTGGGCATAGGGCTTTTTTTGATTATACGGATGGCGTATTTAATGACCATAACATCAATGATCTTCTAAGGGCTCTTGACTCCCTTGAAAGAAACACTATGGAAAAGTTTGATGAATTTGATAAAATCAATAGAATAATAGCACACCATAAGGAAGTTATAAGAATATTAAAAGAAGAAAAGGGGATTTCTTATACATCCCCTAAAATACAGAGGGTAGTGAAAAAAATAACAGAAAAAAAACTAGAAAGAGATAAACTTGGGATGGATGAAGTTACTGTTGTGGAAAAGGGTGAAAAAAATGATGCTATTGTATTAAAAAACCCTACCAGGGAAGAATTTAAAAGCGAGCTAGATAAGGCAAGAGGTCCCGTGTTGACAGCGTTCTGGAGAGATGACCAGAATGCTTTAAATACAGCAGTAAAAAATGGATTACCTGTAAAATTTAGAAAACTGGCACGGGAAACAAAGGAATTAAATATAAAAATGGCTGACGCTCTTTTTAAAGAAGGGCATATAAATTCACTTACATATTGGAGGATGTATGGGCAGTATGTACATTATATGTATCTGATGAATTTGACAGACGAGGCAGTTAAAGATTTATACAACAGCCCTGAAGCTCTATCTAGAGGGCAAGTTGAGGGCTATCTACTACAAAGAAGCAATTTAACACCTGCAGAAAAGGAACGATACGCTCAAATAAAGGACATGAATATTGTTCAGTCTGTTGGGATAGGCCAGACGTTGGCAACTCTGTCCCACCATGACTGGTATGGGCGATTAACCGATCCCAGAATAGGGGCTATTATAGACTTTAATCTGATTCCTAATGTAGATAAATCTACAGGGGGACGTTATATAATTAGATTAGAAATGGATGACGAACATCGTAGGGTATACGAAGATTTTTTACAAACTAGGCTTGGTGTTCTGACTAAAAAAACAGTAATAGAAAACGAACGTGTAGAAAACCCTACGCCTATGCAACTTGCGGCAGATGTAATCACGCTGGAGAATACAATAAAAAAGGCAAGAAAACTCGACATCTACACCAAGGAAAATGTAAAGGCCATGGAAAAACTTTTAGGGCAATTAAAAGAAGCTTATGCCCCATTAGCTACGCACTTAAAGAAGGATGGTTTGGATTTAATCAAGGACTATGTAGTGATGGGCAAGAATTACGGAAAACTAAACGGAGAATATTTACATAAAATCATACGTGATGATATGGTACCGCTTGAAGAAGATTCTGCCAATAAAGGAGAGGTGTTTAGGTTTTTAATGAAATATAATGCCCAAGCTACTATGTGGTTTAAAGCGGGAAAGGTAGCTCTTAACCCTCCGACAATTACCAGGAATATAATTTCCAATCTACTTCAAAATAACATGAGAGGCCGACCACTTACTCATATCCCTCTTGATTTTTTCTTTGCATTAAAGGAAAGAGCGGCAGGGGGAAAGTACCATCAGATGGCTATTGAGACTGGTATATATAAAGGAACTATGTTAGAAGCTGAATTTAAGGATTTGTTAGATGATTTTACAAGAACAGATGCACATAAAACCTGGTTCAGATTCACGGCTTTTATAGCTAAAAAAGCAAAGTACTATGGTCTTATAGATGAGGTGGCAAAGCTTTCAATATTCATGCAGTTAATGAAAACAGGCCCCCTTAATAAGTGGGGAATGACTACTGGGAAAAAAATAGACAAATGGGAAGCTGCATTAATAGCAGTTAAATGGGGGATGGATTATTCCCAGGCAAATAGAAGTATTAAGAATCTAAGAAAGTGGCTTATGCCATTTGTGACTTACCAGTATAAAATAGCCCCTCTTATAGTGGAATCCCTTGCTAAAAGACCGTGGGTAATAGGGAAATGGGCGGCATTTTTGGGTGTATCAGCTCTTAGTATTCCGTCTATCGCCAGTGAAATATCTAAAGCACTGCTTGGTATAAGCGATGAAGAGTGGGAGGAATTATTAAAACAATTACCTGATTTTATAACCAAGAACAGTACTTTTGTACCAATACCAATACGGTCTAAAGAAGGTAAGGTAATGTGGTTTGACCTAATGTACTTCATGCCCTTTGGTACATGGTTTTCCGTATTAAAAGGGTTATCACAGGCAGAAATTGCAGAAGTGTATAGAGAGATGGGTGTGAGCAACCCCTTCCTTACCGTAACAACGGCATTGGCTTCAGCAGCAAGCGGTAAGCCAGCAAAGGATCCGTTTACCCACCAGGACATATATAACGCTGTGGACACACCACTAGAAAAGTTTCATAAAATATTTTCATGGATGCATAACGTAGTAACCCCTAGCTGGATGGAAAACATCACTTATTCTGGTGCACCAAAGAAGGGTCCCTTACCCCTTACTATTGATATGTTTATTCATAAGTATAAAGGTAAAGAGTGGCGTGATAAATGGGACAGGTTGATGGGATGGGAACAGGTATGGAGATGGTTTGGTATTAACCCTTATATTTTCAGCGAAAGACAATCATGGGCTATTATTAAAGCAAAAGAGGCTTATCTCCAGAAGCAGTATAATAAGAAAATACGTGGATTAAACTATACTGAAGACAGGGAAAAAATAGATAAAATAACGGAATGGTATTGGCGATTAAGAGCAAAAATTCGTGAACCTAAAGGGGCTGCACGTAAATATCATCTATAAAATGAAAATAACACTACGTGATATACTATTACTAGGTGTCGTCATAGTGCCAGTATTTATATTTGCACTGGTACTGACGGTAACAGGCTGGTTTAAAGGTGCTAA
>Ga0098034_1001020_pt1 | contig 10774 bp, 4 predicted proteins | sample 2_EtaG_FD_77062 | JGI IMG/M metagenome (GOLD analysis project Ga0098034, IMG submission 77062) | Marine viral communities from the Subarctic Pacific Ocean - 2_ETSP_OMZ_AT15125 metaG | ecosystem: Environmental > Aquatic > Marine > Oceanic | place: Pacific Ocean | collected 2015-01-07
CGTCACCAAACTGGCTGGCAACAATTGACTTGGCAAGACTCAGCAAGGCCGACGCACCAGCCACCGACGCAGCCTTAAGCGAATCGACACTACCAACGACATACACAGCAAGAAACGCCTGCATAAATGTCGCAATAGCCCTCTCTAAATTGTCACGATTAAACATTAGCCGCTCCAAACCCTGTAGTTGATTGAGTAATCATAGCACCACCACCGCCAGCGAATTCTGCTGCACGAGTACCTCGCCTACGTTCCAACGCATCGGCCGCATCCAAATCCAAACCAAATGCAGCCTCTACGCCCTCCTCCGTGGCACTCAAATCAGATACTTCACCGATCTTTTCAACAAACAGATTCTCCTGTTCCTTCACGGTACTAAACTTGCGCCAAATAGTAGCCTGATCCAACCCCAACTTAGCGATAGAACCAGCCCGCTCCTGCGTAATAGGCGTATCAAGACCCATCATCATTCGTGACCAACCACCTATCTCAGCCGTTGCTACACCGCTTTTAAGCGTCGCCCAATTTTTCCACTCGCCACCAAATACTGCGTCATCCGGATCAAGAAAGGCTGCCATCAACGCAGCATCACCGTGCGGCCCATACCAGTCACCAAACGTATCGCGGACCTCTTGCGGAGCCTCATTGATAAGCCGTGACGCTTCCTGCATCCGCTCCAACAATTCGCCTTCGCCAATCGTATTCATAAACGATTCTGCAACAAGATTATTTATATCCGCACCCAACGCAGCCATACCGTACTGTTCCAACTGGGTAGCCAACCACTTTTCACGAGCCAAATATTCTGCCGGAAGAGGAACGTCACGACGACCGGGATCTGCACGCATAGCGTCAATACCGGGGAACCGATCCTTAAAGGCTTGCTGATCATAGACTTCGATCATTGCCTCTGCAGCCGTAAACGACGCATCGCCAGTAAAGCGACTTTCCGCCCAAGTCCACAACTTGTCGATTGTTTCAGTATCTAAACCAACTTCTTGCAACCCACCAATAAACGCATCCTTAAAAGTATTGGCTATTTCCTGATTCCGGGCATCATCACCACCAGTCGGATCGCTATCGGGACTATCAGTTGAGTCGCCATCGGTCACTTCATCGGCCCACACCGAACCGCCCGACCCCCCACTCTGATTGAACAATTGCCACGGGGTCCAGTTAGTCGCTACTCCATTCCGAATAACACGACCTGCGCCTTTTGCATGAGACTCGTCGGTTAGTTCAAACTGTGCGGCGAACTCTTCAAACCCAGAGGAAGCCGCCATCTCCTGCCGAGCAGCAATAGCGGGATTATATTTAGCAAGAATATCAGACGGTGTACCAGACAACGGCATCTCACCCGGCACCCAATCGTCAGGCATCCGTGCCTGCTCTTCACTAGTGAGTTCTTCCCACCAAGCCATTATCGCGCTCCAAACATCTGCAACATCGACCGAGCAATATTACTCATACCATTCGCATACCCCTGCGTTTCCTTAAACTGCGGTTGCGTCCGCGCCCATGTCGCCGCCTCCCGAGAATTCATAAACCGCTCATCAGCACCCTCACCGACTACCAGCCCGCCAAGATCGGCACCAAAAATACTATCCAACTGGACCTCCCCGGCACCCAACTCCCACACACTAGCCAAAGAACTACGAATCGGAGACAAATAACTTTTCAAACTAGACCCACCAAACTCATTAGAATCACTATCGAACGCAAACGAATTAATACGATTCAAAATAGAAGTATCATCCAAGAACGAATACTGCTCCCCAACTTTACGAGAAATAACATCGTAAGCCGACTGGAAACTCATATCCTCACGCTTCACACGAACAACAAGATCCCACAATTCTTCTGGTGCGATTGACACATAATTATTAGCAGCGACCCGTTCAAACTGGTCGTAAATATCTTGCAGCGACCCCGGTCCAACATTAAGCAAACCTTCTTCTGCATCGAAACCACGTTCCGACAGCAAATAATCTTCGATAATGCCATCAGCCATATCGCTATTAAGCGACGGCAACTCATTAACAACATCGCTGCCATTAAGAATCACATCTTCCGCAAGTGACCTGATCTCATCCGAATTAAGATCCAGCGTCAACTTACCAGTACGAGGATCAACAAAACCAAGAGATCGCCCAAGATCCCCGATACGTTCAATCGTAGACTCAACCAACGATTCGTATTCACCAGCAGGAACATCTGTTCCAAACCGCAAACGCTGAACGGCCTGCCAAGAAGCATCAAACTCTTTCCACCAAGACTGCTTCCAAAGATCCAACTTGAATTGTTCAGTAAGACTTTCGACAGTATCAATCGGGACTGGCCCGCCACGCCAGACCGTTGTGTCGCCTGTCAACTCCGCATTTGAAGCCTCTTCAAATCTGGCAATCCAGTCGTTCATCCATATTCGGATAGGATGGGTGGAAGAAAGTGTATTATCTGCCCAATTGCCAAGCCATGTCCAACCGAGAATACTGCCAGAAATGCGTGATTCGTTCGGAAGCACCGTGTGAGTCATTGTGTTGGGTGGGCCACCGTCGCGTCTTAGCATTAGTTCCTCCTACAGATATAATACATACTAGTCACCCTCCATCAACCGTTTCAATTCTTCATCAGTTAGTCCGTTATTGCGAACAATCTCATCTATCTCATCTAGCGTAAAGTCCAGCCGTTCCCCATATCCACCAGAACGACCACCCGGATCTAAAGGACGCCCCCCCTGCGGCCACCTATCTCGTCTTAAAGTACCGTGGAAATTTTTCCAGAAGCCACCAGTTTCAAACTCTGCATAAATTTCATTTATTCTATGTTCAATCTTAGCCCTACCTTTAACCAGCCCAGCATCCAATGTGCCCTGCAAATCCACCAACTCAGCCTCTAACGTAGCCACATACCATTCTGACGTTGCTGCATCCTCATTACCAAGATGTCTCGCTAACAACTCATCACTATCCATAGCCAGAATGTCTCTATACCCCATAGGAGGCTGGCCGAGCGGTGTGAAATCAGGGATCTTACGCCTGAACATATCCCCAATATCACCCATATCTTCTAAGTGGAGGAAATCACTGTAGGTTTGGTCGCTTATTTCGCCACGCAAGGCTTCCTCGTCGTAGGCTGATACTGGTTCATCAGAGATAGCCAGTCCTTCAGGTGTACCGGGTAGACCCTCCAACTCTTTCCGTATGGCAGCAATCTCTTCAGGAGCCGCCCAACCTGAATCGATAGCCTCTTGAATATGGGTTTCAGTTACATCACGAGGATCTACACCTCGTATCTCTGCAAGGCCATCAAGAGTAAGAACATCCAATTGGTCTGCTGGCACATTAAGGGTGGGGAAATCTGCTTCAGGATTATGCCACTGATGCATCTCCATCACTTCGTAATCTTCTAATGTGCGACCAGCGATAGAATTGTCAATTCCCCTAACATCCCTATAGATAGCGTGATACGCCTCTTTTGCTTCCTGATCTAGCCCCAACCACCAGTCCCGTGCAGCAACCGTGTTTGGATTAGTAGAATCCATAAGTCCAGCAGAGCCAAATCTGCCTTCATAAATTTCCGTGCCCTCATCAGGAGTCCAAAATTCAGGATTTGTTTTTGAAGTAAAATCTGAGCCTTCGACAGTACCGTAAGCGTCATAGCCCTTAGCACCTTCAGGCATACCCAATACGTTTCCCAATTCTCTTTGGGACGTACCCCCTAACATTTCAATAGCATCCTCATAAAGACTGTCAATCTTCTCCCCGAGTGAACCCTCCTGTGCGGCAATAGGCGTACCGTCCCCACGAACAGGCGTAACTACATCATCCGTAAGAAGAACCATCTCATCTACAGTTGTCAGACCTTCAACACCTCTCTCGTTTGCAATGGCAGCCGTAATCTCTGGATCAAACCGTTTAATAATAGCATCGTGTCCTAAGGCTCTGGCCTCTTGTGCCCCAAGTCCCATTTGCAGCAAACCAATAGGATCCTGCCCACCTCCCATATCATAAAGAGAATTAAATATATAATCCCCTAATTCTTCACCAACCATTTCAGGAGGAGTATCTTCGATCTGTAACATGCGACGCCAGTTAACATCAGGGTATCGTTCTTCGGCGTATTCCAACAGGCGACTAATCCGTGCATTTCGTTGACGTTCCTGTGCCCTGTATGTAGTAGTATGAGTATCAAACTTCCCACCGTGGCCCGTCTTTAACCAATCAGGTGTTCTCTCGCCCATCTCATTAGTGAGACTCTTCAAGGCCATCTCTTCGTCGGTGAAACCAGAAAGCCACGCTAACGGTTTACCTGTATACCCCGGCTGTTGGGACAGATGAAACAACGCTGTTATACCGGTATCTGCCGGACCGCCTAACGCGGCACCAGAAATTCCATGTACCCCAAAGGTACCGAGCATCTGACCGACATCTATGTCAACATCCGAAACATCCAAAGGATTAGTCGGCCTGATATGTGCGAACTCCGGCACATCAGACCACCCTGCGTAAGCCGAAGTCAATCCCTCTTTCTCAAATAAGGAAGTGTATAAACCCTGCGGACGTTCACTCGCTGTTCCGAATGACGCCCCATGTGCCGGATCGGTACGTCGGGTAACGAGGAATCCTTCTTCTGGTAATATATAGGATTCAGGCGTACCGGGTAGACCCTCCTGTGCGGCTTCGCGGGCGGCCTGCATCTCAGCACGGGCGGCGGCGTCGGCAGCCTCATCCTCCAAACCCATTATTCGTATTACTTCCCCGTCAGGGCCAAGAGCAGTACCGGGAGGCAAATCTGGTTGCGGGGCATCCAAATCTATGACAGTCGGCCCGGCAGGAGTCTCAACCCTCATCGGATTCGGCATGTTCGCGGTTGTCGCCCCGGCCTCTATCTGCTCTCTAATAGCCCTCTCATAATCCTCAAACGCTATGTGGGTGCCCAACGCCTCATTCAGATCGTCGTATGACACTTTCTGCATGTCGAACAAAACAGTCGGTTCGGCATCCCCAAGTTCTCTACTCAACAACTCGCTAACTTCCCTGTACGGGCCATACCGATGCTCAGGGGTACCCGCCGCATACACGCCTTGGGTGTATGGGCCTTTTCTACGCAACCCCGGATTGAACGCCTCACGGTCCATCCCCCCGAACCCATCAAACGAGAACCATTTACCCGGCTGTTCGCTCATAAACCCCGAGGACCGGTAGAAGGGTTGAAGCCTGCCGTCTGGCAACCTGACGACCACAAAAGGCCGATCCAAATACCCCCCGGTATCCAAGCCTATTTCTGAAACCGTCACCCCCTTCCCAATGTTGCGCGTAGGGGCAAGACGCGCATCACCCAAAAACCCCTGCGACCGCAACAAACTAGGCGTGAGATCATCCCCAGCGCGAACTACGGCCGACACGGCTTCGGCTGCCTCATCAACACCCCTGATGGCCCGCCATGCACCCTTCGCGCCTTTCACACCCTTCCCAACGATCTGACTGAAAGGAATCGGCAACGGATCAAACCGACCCAAACCACCAACACCAGCCAAACCAACATCGCCAGCCATCAACGGCAACAAAGCATCCTTCAAAAAGTTCCCCAACTTCGCCATCTCCTGCGGACCAACCATCAACCCGCCGCCAGAAGGAACATCCTCATCAAAGTTATGCGACAACCACCAATCGACAGCCTCGTCCCAACTGGACCTTGCCTTATCAGGATCTCTAAAGGCCGTCGGATCGATCTGCGGAGTAGGAGATTGGTTCGCCAATAGCGGCGCATCCAAAGACAACGCTTCGGGGTTGCGGTCGTCATCTATATCAGGTTGTACCGCCCCCTCAATAATTTCCATCAAGTGGTTTCTAATCTGATCAGACGACATAGTAGAGAAATCAGTCGGTCGGTTCTTATGCCTAAGACCAGTCGGTTCAACAATGTTATTAAACCCCGGTCGTAGTCGCAGCCCGTACCGAGAAGCGTTCTTCATCGCCCACTGGTCATTGACGGGGTAGTGAACCATCGCAGCATTTCCACGAATAAACGGGCTTTCATGCACATTGCCCATCTCCGCAGCCAACTCCGGATCGGATTGCGTCAAACTATTATATACAGTTTTATATTCATTCGGGTCCATGCGGCCCTGCAAAGGCTCAACCGCGCCCCCGCTATTCTCAACAAACCTGTTAAACCGGTCAGCGAACGGCCTCGTCAGCCCCATCTTGAACCTGTCTTCGTGCAACTGATCAGACATTACGAATCCTTGACCTCCTCGTACGCAATGGCGCATTTTGCAACACATCCAACAGATTGGAATACCGGGCACCGCCTATACCGCGCCCCTTAACATTCATAGCGTTAGCCACCCGGCCCTCTGCCGTATCCAAGAACTGGGTTACACCCTCAGCCGGAGCAAACGACATCGAATCAAACCCGCGATCAGCAAGAACTCTTATTCCGCGATGATCCAACGCGTTACGTTTCGCATATCCCAGACCGATAGTATTGCCGTAAAGAACAACAGCGTTCCGGACCTGATCGCGCGACGCTTCCGCCAACGGCAAGGTGTTCCCCGCGTCATCCGTCAGATATGACAGGAAATTAGATATTGCAACATCCTTACCCAGTCGGGCGCGCATCCGTGCCGTATGATCAGGTGAAGTCGAATATCGTGTCAACGAATCCATCTCGTCTTGACTCAACGCCCCGACCTTGTTGGCATAATCAATAAAACCCTTATTGCCATTCGTGTGACCAAACTCGATATTGTCAGCCCACTCTTCGCCACCGCCATAAAACCCTTGAAGAATTTGAGCAGCAGCAGTTACTTCCTCAGCGGTGCCACCCTGCCCAAACGCAACCTCTTTCTCCGCCTTCGTCATCTCATCCAACACACCGTTAACAGCGTTAAGATATGCATCGCTACCTGACCGAAGGAAAACCCCGCGTTCAGCCAACGCCGAATCAATACCGGAACGGATCTCCGCCACCGCCTGCTGCCTAAACTTGGCTTCCGGCCGAACCTCGTTCTCCGGTCGCATTCTACGCACAGCCTGATTGCTCATCTCAGCGTAAATCTTGTTCACATCAGGGTCTATACCAAGTCGCTGCGCTTCACGGTAATTAGAAATTATGTCAACTTGGAACTTCTCCATCGCTCGTATCGTTATATCATCAACAAAGCCCCATTCGTCAGGCAGCATCTCTCTACCCTGATTATCGACCAAGTACCCCATCGCATACAACGACTGCTGGATCTGTGCAACCTTGTCGGAGCCATCACCCGGTGTCTTATCGCGCGCCTCCAAACCTTTCAAATACTCAGGGATGTAGGCCGGTCCGACACGTAGACCGACGGGGCCAGAGAACAAATCCATCAGCGTTGTAACAGTTCCACCAATCGTACCGTCATACGACCGTTCTGCAAAATCTGTAAATACCCCAGTACCCGACATATTATCCTCGCCGGGTATCCCAATCATCCAACGATTCCGAGAAACAGTCTCGTCAATATACCTATCGATGGCCTCATCAATAACGCCAGCCATCAACATGCTCGCGTTGTTGCGTCCAAAGGTTTCAACAATCTGTGCAAACTGTTCGCTTTGAGCCGGATCACCTGCCCCCGGAGCAATAAGACGGGGACCGATCCCCGACCCTAAGAGTGCCATCAGTTTGTCAATATCTTCTGAGGATGCAGGTTCTTCAACGTCACGCCACTCCATCGGAAGACTGCCCTCTAGATAGTAATTGTCACCGGGCCTAGCGACAGTCGCGAATTCGTCTAGCCGCCCTCCCGCAATCTCAGCGATCAATCCCTCTAGTCGTTGAAGCCCGCTGGCAGGATCTGTACTCAACCAATTGTCGCGAAAGAACGTGGACAGTCTTTTACGATTCTCTGGTGCGGTCATATCTTGTAGAGTCAAACCTGCGTCCTTACTCGTTAGGAACGCAGCCAAAGAATCGTAATCAGAAATGTTTACACCAATTGGTAGACTCTTCTCCAGCATCCAATTAACAAACTTGTCGTTACCGCTATCAATAGTGTGGTGTTCCCACGCCAACGAATTCAAACCAGAAGGATCTTTTGCGCCGGGAGGTTCGATTTCAGCCCACACCGGGGCTTTTTCCTCTTCCTCTTCTTCATCCTGACCGATACCAAGGGCTACCGCTCCCGCATGAATCGCTGATGCACCAGCCGCCCCCGGAACCAACCACTGCTGCCACGGTTTCATGGCCTGAAAACCAAGTACCCTAGAACCCAGCCCCGTACTTGCATCCCACACACGTTCTGCCGCAGCACCCAACCCGGCTGTCGTGCGACCGCTATACATTGAACCCGAACTTGAAACACCACCAGTGAATTGACCAGCAGCATTCCTATTGGCGACATACCGCACCTGATTAGCGCCAAGCCGTCCAGTATGGATTAGCCGCCTTGCGTTGAGAAGTCCATCAACAAAACCAGATGCTTTTGCACCCACCGCTGCCGCTGCGCCAGTGACCAGCCCTCTCACGCCGCCACCACCTGCGCTGCGCCCCATGCGCCATGCTGCCCGAACCGCACCCGCTGCTCTTGTCGCACCGCCCACTGAACCAAAAGCAATCGGTGCATCTAGTTTTTGAACCGTCGGTTGTAACTCAGGAAACTGCTCGGCTAGATATTGATCAACAAGGGCCTGCACCTGAGGATCAAGAGCATCATAGAAATCGTCCTGCTCTTCTTCACTCAGACTAGACAAATCTATATCAATACCAAGGGCAGCCAGATACTCTTCGGCAGCAGCCTGCAACTGTATCTCTGTAGTTTCTGGCATTCTAAACTCCTATTAGTCCCGCTTCAAAACGGGCAATCCAAGTATCACCAAGTACCGGCATAAACACACTATAGTATATTTCATTTAGCCACGGTCTGCCAATAATCAACCGCTCCATCGTCAGATAAGCACGCTTCCGGGCTTCCTCGCGAGAACGCTGTGCATCGGCACTACGCAATCCACGCAGATCACGCATTGTACGATCCAGCAACAAGATCTCAGTCCCAGCCGCAATCAAATCAGCCTTGTAAGGACCCTCGGGTATCTGCGACGGATCAGCGATCAGCAATTCCAACTCATCAATCGTCTTTGTTCGCAACTCACGCGACTCGCCACTCTGGAACTGCTTTGCAAAGATCGGGTTGCTAGTAAAGAACATCTGTTCGGTTACATCCCACTCCCGATCCAACTGATCAGTTGGTATGCCCATACTTTGCGACAGGTACCGTTGATACTGATACGCCTTACGTGCCCGCATATATGTAGGCATCGCGTTCTGATAATACAAGTTTTCTAGGTATTCGAGTGGCGTATCGTAGTACCGCAATCCGTATGCGTGTTGACGGGCACGAGCCTCAGATGAGAACTCGTCGTCCGCCGACTCAAATCCGCGCGGCATAAAGAACGCGCTCGTATGCGGATAGTTAGTAATAAAATCCTTGTTATGCGCCAACCAAACATTGGCCTCCTGCGTGGACTCCAATACTGCAAACGTGGACTTAGATGTAGGCGACACCCTAAACGGCGAATACTTGAACGGATCAAACGATCCTTCTTCCGCAATGATGCGGCTCTGCCAAGTCTCGTAAGCCTCCTCCCACGGAACACCAGCATCAAGAATGTCATAGAACTCTTTGTTCCATTCCCAAGCCGGATCCGTTGTAAGTTGCGACAACTTTGCTGTCGCCGGGCCAAGGAACCATGACATCGACTGAAGCAACAAATACTGTCGTGCCTGTTCAGCGACCTCATCCATGAACTGTTCCATAAACAACTCCGGGTTGGGCTGTGCAGCAATCTCTTTCTGTGTAGGTAACTGGCCGTTCAACGCACGCAACCTGATGATGTCCTGCTGCGCCTTAACAATCGCAGACGGCTCAAACCCCGCCTCACCCAACGCCAGCATCACCGGACGGGCAATCACCGCAGGCAAAATCGACTGCAAAAGAATCTGCCCCGTCTGATCAGGAGTGTAACGGCCACCCGTCAAGTTGCGTTCATACGACTTGCGAAGTAGCGGGTCACGGTTACCGATGTAGTTGATCGGCACCGCTAGAAGCGGCCCGAATCCCATCTGCCCAACCTGCTCCAAATTGTAACCCGGAATCACATTAATGTTAGTAGTCAAGTTTGACTTAACTACCGACCCAAGGGGAGCACCAAAGAACGTATTGATAATCGGGAACCGGCTCGTGAACTCCAGCATTGCTGTTGTAGCCATCTCGCTACCCGGATATACAAGCACCTTGTTGCCAAACTGGTCTTCTTGAATCAACCCACCGTGAACCCCGGCACTCATCGTAAGGTTTAGCCGACGCAGCATCATCGGGTTATGCTTCATGCTGCGTCCCATGCGCCGCAAGAACTGGTCCTCTGCAAACCAGAACGGCACCATCGTTCCAACCATCTGCTGGAACTGCGACCTAATCCGGTGGTCATCAATATATGCACTAGATAATGTCATCGCACGCTGCAACGCATTATCGCGATGGGTTTCAAAACCAATCTTACGATTCTTGGCCCAGCCAAAGAAGTCTTTGACTTCATCGCCGTCCTTCTCAGCCAGTTTTCGAAGCGTCGTAAAGAACGTGCGCTTCTCCCGGCTCATCGCATGAATAGCATTCCCGCCCTCGTCAACCGCGAGAACCTTATTCAGCGCAGACAGTAACTTCTTGGGGCTATCATCATTCAATGCAAACGCAACCTGTGAGAATACGTTGGATGGATCAGAAGAAGCCATCGGCCAATCAAAC
>Ga0098034_1001031_pt1 | contig 10743 bp, 14 predicted proteins | sample 2_EtaG_FD_77062 | JGI IMG/M metagenome (GOLD analysis project Ga0098034, IMG submission 77062) | Marine viral communities from the Subarctic Pacific Ocean - 2_ETSP_OMZ_AT15125 metaG | ecosystem: Environmental > Aquatic > Marine > Oceanic | place: Pacific Ocean | collected 2015-01-07
CCATCCCAAGTAACAACAATTTCATACCATGTACTACTACTAATTGAAGATTGCGTTGACCGATAATAATTATTTCCTGATCCATTTCTATTTTCAAATTCAAGAGTATTATTCCCACCATGAAAAGCAAATTGCATTTTAAAATTGTCATCTAAACCAAAAAAGAAAAACCTTCTATAACTACTATCAGTATCAGTAAAATTTATTCTAAACCTTACTGAAAAACCATTTAACCAAGCATCATATTTTAAAAAACTGAAAGTAGCACCATTTCCTGAATTAGTTGTTTCTAAAATTCCATTAGAAAGACTTGCTCCTAAAACTAAACTTCCACCATTCTCAATCACAGAGCTAACACTATCAAAACTTTCCCTGAAAATCCAATCGTCATTTATTCTAGGATATACCATGTTTATGCCAATGTTACACTTGAATCACTTAATAATGGTCTGTAAATTATCACCCATAGTGTTGATCCAGTACTACTTGCTGCACAATTTAATTCAATATCTCCATCAATTAATATCCAAGGAACATCTTGTTTAAGCAATATTCCTGTTGTTACATTAACCATTGCATCAGCTGCTGTTCCAGTTACATAATAAGCCGAACCTGAAGCATGAGCATTAATGTCAAGAGTTGCACATAAATCTGCAGTACTACCATTATTAAATTGGAGTTTAGTTGCATTAGCTTGAGCTTGAATTACTGTATCTACTTCACCAAATATTGCAATTACTTCAACAATACCAGTAACGGTAAATATAGCTCCTGCGGTTGATTGTGGTAAATTTGCTGGACTTGTTTGTTCTAAAATTTTAATTGGGGAATCATCCCTTCTTACTGCACTTGTTAATGGCATTTTATATCCCCTCCTTCTCTTCAGGTTTTGGTGTTAATTCAGCAATTTTCTCTTTACGCTTTTTATCAACTAAACGAATAGTTCTTTTTCCAATACTTTTACCTTCATCTTTTAACAAATCTTTTCTAATTTGAAAAGCAGATTTTCCTTCAACTAATTCACTTAAAATAGTCCCAACTAATTCCTCAGTAAGTTCAGCATATTGTGATTCTTGCTTTTCTACTGGAGCGGGTTGCAACTCTTCAAGTTTTTTCTTTTCTAAAACTTTATTGATAGTTTCCATTTTCCTAATCCTCCTAATACATCTTCTTAGAGTATAGTGATAAATCATCACCATTAGCTCCACCTGAAGTTGTTAATTTAACTCTTACATACTTGAACGCTGTTGGTGTATCTACAATCCAGAAGAAATCTGAATTTTCACTTGCACCTCCAGTTAATACAGTAGTAACATCTTGCCAATCACAATCTACCGGAGCAGTTCCATCATCTTGATTAGTTGCTTCTAAAGTCACAACAATAGTTCCTGCAACATTATCACCTTGAATACTGAAATTTCTGTAACCATCCATATCTAAATAATAATATGTAGTTCCGTCAGCAATATCTTCTGCATCAAGTAAAGTTTCTTCAACGTGATGAGAACTAATAGGTGAAACTTCAAATCCTTTCATTGAATCTGTACCTGAATCATAACCTTTAATTTGCCCATAATCACTTCCATCATCATTCACTAAAGTTACAAATTGAACACCTTGACTAGTTACTGCAAAACTTGATGCGTCCCCTTCAGTATCTCCTGTTGTAGGTAGTGCATCACTTCCATCAAAATCTGCCACTTGACCATGAACAGTATAACCTGCTTGATTATTCTTCATTGACTCATCTTCGTTAGTCATTGGTGTTTCTGCACCATCTTCAGTAACTGGGAAGAAATATTGTACACCTGATAAGGTTGCAGCTACTCTGGTGGCATTTCCTTCTGTAACAGTGTTAGGTAATGGATTGTCATCAAAAGCTTTGGCTTCTGCTCCCTGCATAATTGAGGAAGCACCTACCGCTTGATTCTGAGAACCAGCACCATCAATCTTTAAATAACCGTTCATATTAGTTTGAAAGATGGTCGCATCACCATCTGTATAAGTCGTTGGAGCACCAGACCTATATTCACCACCAACATTAATCATTTGAGGCGTAGCAGCTTGTGCCGAATCATCTGTTACTACACCAGACATACTCATTACATTAACACTTACATATCCATTTCCATCAATATCACCATACCTTGCATTAGCTGCAGTATTATCTGTTGAATAAACAAACATATTGTCAATGTGTAAACTACCACCATCAATAGTCAATTCTGTATCAACCATTAATTTTCCATCAGAAGTAAATTGCATACATACTGCATCACCATCACCGTAAGTAGCTGGACCACCATTATTATACATACCACCAGTCATCATGACTATCGGTAAATTATTTCCATCATTAAGAACTAATGCACTATTATCTAAGTGGAGTGCGTTCCACTGTAGTTGAGGTGTTCCCCAACTTTTTGTTGAACTTACATATCCCATATTAAAAACCTCCTTGTTTTCAGTATAACGGTTGCAATACAGAGGTGACTGCTAACCTTTACTAGTCTTAAAGACTAACTTATATTTAAACTAAATTTTTTTTGATGACTTTTGAGCCTTTGGTTTTCTCTTTTTGAACTCTAATTCAGATTCAACCCATTTAGGTGTACCATCAGCATCCCTACTGTAAACTATTCGGCCATTCTCATTTTCCCCACTTTCTGCAACTATTTTACACTGATGTAACATAGTTTTATATTTAATATAAGCATGGGCATTGTAAGAATTTTTCCACAAAGAAATCTTCTTCTCCATACCCTCTTTAGTTAAATTTGCTGGGTTGTTTTTGATATGATGCCATTCAGTTTCTTGAAAAATTGTTTTTCTTCCTTGACCGTCTTGTACTGGGTCAATTGATCTAGGTGTTATATTAATAAAATCTTCTGCCATTTCATTCCCCTCGTATATCTATTTTGTTTTAAATAAAAAAATAAAAAAATATATTTAAGCCACTGCTGCTGTTCCACCTAACCCTAACACGTACCATCCACCTGTTGATGAATATACTAAGTCACAACTGTCACCTAACGCATTTAACGTAATAGTTGAACCACCTGCAAGAGTTGTAGGAGTAATTACCGCTGTATCTCCACCTGCTGCTTCAGCAACGTATACAACGCAAAGTCTTTGTCCTGCAGTTCCATTTGCTAATGTTAATGCGTCACCTGTACCTGTAGTTGTTACTTCATGTAATCCACCAGTGATTGCTACTGCTCCAGCTCCAGATGAAGTTGTAATCTCTGAAAGAATCAACCCACCACTTACTGATACTGCACCTGAACCTTTTGGGCTTAGTACTATATCAATGTTAGCATCTCCACCTGTTGCACTTAAATCAATACCGTTACCTGTAGCTGCGTTAGTGAAAGTAAATTCATTAACTGCTGAACCTGTAGCTACGAAAGATAGTAATTCATTCCCATTACTATCTAACACATCACCGTCACCAGCTAAAGTAACAGTTGTACCAACAGATAATCCAGCTGTACATGTTAACAAACCTGTTACTCCACAAGTTCCTGCAATAACTGTATCACCACTTGCACCTGCAACTGTAAACTTGTTAGTGTTAATTGTAATATCTGATGTAGCTGAGCCAATCAAATCATCACCTGCACCTAAAGTAATAGCACCATTACTTGTCAAACCACTCGTGAAAGTAGCTGATTCCGCAAAAGTTGCTGTACCCGTAACAGTAATGGTGTCACCTGAAGCATCTCCTAAAGTCATGTTCCCACTGAATGTACCAGTAGTGTAATCTGCACCACCACCTCCACCAGAAATTCCGTCTTTTAATCCTGCCATTTTATATTTTCACCTCATTAAATTGTATAAAAAAGAAAAGAAAAATCTTTTCAAATTTATGTTGTAGTTATCTCGCTAACTGCTCCAGCTCTCAAATAACTAACAGCAACTCTCTGAGTTATTACGACAAAACCAGTGTCCCTTGCAAAATCTGCATATCTCTCAACAGTTAATGGTCTTTTCTCTGCAATTACAAAAGCATGACTTGCGTCAACTACATAAGCTAATGTAGATGTTACATTGTTGCTTACTAATACTTTCATTCCAAAGATAGTTCCAACTAAAGGTTGAGAAGGGTCGTTCATTCCAGCCTTATCTGCTTCTGTAAAAGTGTCAATATTTCTTAAATCATTAACAACTTCTGCACCACAAATAAGGTGTGTTGGTTTGTAATTAGCTCCTTCTAAGTTCTGCATGGCTTCTGTAAGATCACTTACTGGAATTGTTGCATTACCATTAGCTACGTTGTTTGAAGCTGCTGTACTTGCTGAGTCTAACTGGGAAACAATTAATGCTTCTTCATTATCTGCAAATTCATATCCTGCTAATTCAGCATGATAAGATAACAAATCCAAAATTCCATCTTCCATCATTTCTTTGGTTACACCCACTCTTGCACCGTACTTCACTGGTGTTAAAGTTAAGCTGTCCCATTCACTCTGGACTAATGGAATTTCTCCACCTTCTCCAACTCTGTTAACTGCTAAAACGTTGTGTGTTGTAAATTCAGCTTGTCTAGGTATTACTAAAGTTCTACCTGGAATACTAGATGGGCCGAATATTCGTGCTGCTAAACCCCGAAGGATAAGCTTTTTCCTTACTGCATCCATTACTTGGGGAAAAAGTGTCCTTGGAATCAAATATGAAGTTGTAGCAGTGTTTGCTGTATCACTAGCAAAATCTGCACTTCCTGTTCCTAATAATTGTGTTGGCATTTTCTATTCCCTCCTTATAATGTTAATTTCCATGCGATGTATTTTCCATCTACACTTCCACCAGTCAATGCTCGGCCAATTACATGACCAAATTCGTCAGCAACTGCTACTTTGTTAGTTGCTGCTTCATCACCTTGTAGTACTCCACCTGCTTCAACATTTTCAACTGTTGCATGCATGAAAACTCCTTCCATTGCAATTGAACCATACCCATCTGCTGGGATGTCTTCTAATGCAATACCAAGATCAGTCTCATACCCTGAAGCAGAGTCTGTCATGGATTTCACTTTAATATCTCCTGCAGCATAAGCATTTCTTACTTGTGCAGCAGTACCTGTTAAAACGTCATCGTTAGCTGCTGAATAACATATATCACCTGCTTCAATAGCAGTTGTACCACTGTCATTCAGAACTGTAATTGAACGTCCTTCATCAGATAGCATAAATCCTGTTTGTGCCATTTTTTATTACCTCACCTTTTCTCGTAATTCTTGATTGAATTTCGCGTACATTTCTTTAGTCATGGTGTATGAGCCGTCTTTCTCAACCAAAGCAACTTCTTCTTTAGCTTCTTCCTTAGATTCCACTACAGCAGCACTTTCATTGGTACTTGATAGTTTATTTTCATATTCCATTCGCAGTTTAAGCTGACTAACAGATTCTTTCATTAAATCTTCTTGCTTCAAATCTTGATTAACCTTAACAAGTGATTCTACCAATTCATTCTTTTCCTTATTTTTCAATCTATTCAATTCTTCCTTCAACATTTTAATATCCTCTTGTGAGATACTTTCTTCTGCAGCCTTTTCAGGTTCTGCTTCTGATTTTTCTTCTTCCTTTTGTTCAGGTTCAGGCTGTGCTTCCTCTTTTGGTTGTTCTTCAGGTAGAGGAGCCTCCTGTTTCTTTTCTTCTTTCATATTAGTCACCTCGGTTGTTTTAACGTCTTCATTAGAAGACTCCTTCAATTCAAACGATTCCGCAATGGCGTAATCTATACTTGCAGATTTAACTCCTTGAAATGCAACAAGCCCTACTGCTTCTATGTTAAGACCTTTAACTTTATAGATTCCTTCTTCCCTAGTTATTTCCTTTGCCGTAGCATGAATAGAAGGCCCTAAGAAATTATCACGTACCATCCCAATGACATCAGGGTGTCTAGCTGTGTTCCTAATCTTACCCTCATGCATTAAATTTTCACCATTAAGGTGTAAAGAACCTAAACCCACGACGTGTTCCTCAACATCATCAGAAGGATGACCAAATAACCATTTAAATTCCCTCCCGTTGTTTTCTGTTAGGTTCTCATAAGTATATTTATTGTTGTTTCGGCTTACGCCTTCTTTCAGAGCAATTCCACCAATTTTTAACCAATCGCCTTGTTTATCTTGACCTTCAGTAATTTTAAAACTAGGGGCAAACTCAAGTTTTACATTTTCTTTTTTCATATTATTCACCAGTTTTTCTTTAAACTACTTAGTTTCTCTGCAGTTGGCCTAAAATCAGGGCCCTTCACAAGGACAGTTGCTGACCTCGCTTCATCAACTAAAGTAGATGACCTGTTCATTAATGGTTCATTTTTTTCCATTAAATTTTCAGGTGTCACATTTTGAAACGTCTTTCGACTCCTTCGGCTCGGCCCATTCTGACAGATATAGTCTGTATTATCATAATTATCAGGAACACTATGACGTTCTTTACACACTGGACATTTAAACATCATAGTTGTTGCCTCTCAATAAGGAAATGGTAAGGTGCTTTAACATCTTTTCCAGTATCTTTGTATTCACCAACAATTCTGCCTTCTTCACTAACAACTTCCATAATTATTGGTTTGTTTTTACTCCCACGGATAACAATTGGCTTCATTTAATTGGAACCTCTCTATCAGATTTAGTAACCCGTTTACCTTTTGTCTGTTTAAATTTAGTAGTCTTGGTTGGGTCGTTAGGATTATCTTTAACTTTATCATTCTTCATCTGATTAGGTCTAGGTTTCTGTAACCCATTTTCTGGGTCTTGTGATTGTTGATTAAGCAAATTTGCTTTTTCTTCAGGAGTTGGTAAAGTTTCTCTGAATTTTGGAGGTAACAAATCATTAGCTTTTTGAGGTGTGAGAATACCATCGGTGACTAAGCCACGAAGAAGGTCAATCTCAATTTCTCGCTCACGTTCTTCAGCTTGTGCCCATATTAATTTATCATCTTCGGTGCCAATTCCTTGACCAACTAAAATCTTATCCTCAAACTCTACTTTTAGTTCTCTCTGCAATGCTTTAGTGTGCCTACCAAATGCTCGAAGCTGGACTTCTGCCGTAGCCTTGTCTGCACCTGATGGTCTTCCTAGAAGAACTGGGGGAACTTGTCCGCCAGAAATAATTTGTGATTCAACATGATCTAGTGGGGTTTTAATATCCATGCCTTTTGCGTTAAAATTAAGAACCCCTAGTTCAACTAGGTGAGTAGTAGTAATCTCACTCTCTGCTTCCAAATCTCTCAACGTATCAGAAATTGTGCTAACAATATCATCATTAGCAGGATATTGGTCGTTTCCAACCTTAGCCCAAATTAAAGGGGCAACATATTTCTTCAGAACTTTCCTAAGATTGCTTTCCATGTTAAGTTTGATGTTTATTGATTCAATCAATGGCTTAATGACGCTCAATCCATATTTCTCAGAATTTAATACATTATGTTTGAAATGAGCAATTGAATCTACTTTAGAAATCCTTTTTTCAAACGCTTCATCTTCTCGCTTGTTACCTGTTGTACCCCATAAAACTAATTTTTTACTCTCAATAACTTGTGAATATCCTATGATTTCTCCTGTTGGTTTCCTATAAACATCCACCCAAACAGGGTCAAGGAGCTTCATTTCTTCAATATTTCCATTGGTTTTAATGACTTCAACATAAGCATTACCATAAAGTAACATAGTTTTGGCCAATCTATGAAAAAATCTAGTTAAATTAATCTCATCTGACCATTTCCCTAACTTTTTACTGTTTTTACCTTCAAAATAGAATTCTTGTACTGCTTGGTCAGCTTGAACATCAATTATAGCTGTTATTAATGGAACTCTCTCATAAGATTCTCTATACATCTTAAATTGAGTGCTTCTTTTATCTTTATTGTCTTCACCCGCTGCTAAAGAAATTGCATCTTTCCCGCCTGTTTTAACAATAGCCACTCCACCTTCATGGACAGCCTTTTTTTTAGTTAAATTGTCGAAAAAACCCATAGTACTAATTATAAAGCCATAACTCATATAAAAACTAAATTGTTTTTGACACTGCAAAAGGATTGTTTTTCTTTCTTCTGTTTGAACTACCTCTTATTGCAGAAAAAACTCCCATTGTAATATGTCGAGCAATATAATTCGCTAAACCTAAAGAAATTACCATATCATCGTGTTTACCTGTACCTTCAAACTTAACAGTCTTAGTTCTCATATCAAACACAATCCCAAATTTGCTCAATTCATCTTTCAGTGCATCAACCATCTGTACAGTTCTGAAATCGTCTTTCTTGTAAGGAATAATAAATCCTTGCTTCTCAAACTGGTCACGTAAGGCTTTAACTATTTCATCTTTGCTTCTATTACTTGATGTAAATTTAAATCCATCAATCGGAACACCTTCTAATCTTAAATCATATATAAAAATTTTTCCAAATGAGTTCTCATCACCTAACGCTTTTACAATTTTATATTTGTCAGCAAGTTCCTTAATACGTTGTTTCTGTAAGGTATAATCTAAGCCTTTAAATCGTTCAATATATACAATTTTTAGTTTCTTAGAACCTGGACTTTTCTCAAGGATTATTACTACTGTATAATCTGCACCAGATTGTGCTGACATTGCAAAATCTATCCCCATGAAATATTGTTTCATGTTCATCGGTTCATATTGAAATGAACAAGACCTGTCCAAACATTCTTCAATCATATGAGATGGGAACAATTTATCTTTAGTGGAAACAGGTTTAAGTAGAAATTCCTGTGACCAAGTAAGGTTGTTGTATGTCTCAATTGTCTTATTTGTCTTTTTGTCCTTAATACACACAGCTCCATCTTCTCTAACAACTTTAGTATCTGGGTAACGAACTTCAAACAGATTTCCTTTTGGGCCTTCAGCTGGAAACCTGTCAAAGTAAATAGAACCAAACCCAGGGTCACGTTCAACTTCGTGAAGTAAGTCAAGTTCAGATTTTGGGGTACCAACACCGACAAAGAAACCTCTTTTCGCCCTGATAGTAGGTAAAACTGCCTTTTTAAAAATTTCGTGGTCTTGGTACTCTCCCATTTCGTCACACCCTAACCCGTCAACATGGAGGCCTCGCACGTTGTCGTTATAGGCTTTGGATAAGAGACGTGAGTGATTTGCAAGTTCAAGCTCTGTTCTACTCCAAGCTTGAGAACGATTAGAAGGTACAAGAGTTTTCAATAAAGGTGTAGTAAGAATAGTAATTCTAATATCTTTAAGAACCTCTATTGCTTGTGGAAGTGTTTTAGAAATGATTAGATATTGGGTGTTAGGATTAACAATAGCTTTCCACAGGAAATAATGGACAAATAACTGTCTTGTCTTACCTGAACTCCTAAATGCCATAAAACAGACTCTGTTTCTTTCCTCAATCTCTTTTAGCCAAATCTTCTGAAAATTAGTCAATTTCCATTTTGTTCCAGCATAAATTACTTTCTCAATAAAATATCCCGGGTCTGACTTTATCTTTTTTGGATCTAGTTTTTTTGGCATTGTGGTGAACCTTATAGTAATGAATAATGCATAACCCATGTATTCTAGATTGTTGTTTGCATCTCCGTTTATCTTTAAGGGTAAATTTGCACTGTTCCACGATGTAGGTAATGCAGAGGAAAGAGGTGGTAGCTATGGAAAACAACTATAGAAACCGTGTGATAAAACCTCTACAAAAATTCCCTCGTTAAACAGTTCCGCCCTTAAAGTAACAATATGGATATACTGCTTCAGTTTCACAAATGTACCAAGTCATTCCATTAATTCTTCTTTTTTTTATTTTTGGTTTCATTATCTCCTCCCTCAATAAAATCTAAGAAACTTTTAGTTTCAACTCCTTGTGGTGATTTGCTTTGCAACAACCTATAATACGACCTAAAATCAGCTTCAAGCTGTTTAAGGTAATATGCCATTTCATTAACCTTGATTCGTTTGATTTCCCCAGTTTGATCCTTTTCTTCAAAATAGATTCCGTGTTTGTTTAATGAATTTTCAGCATACCTCATTTTCATCCATGTACTAACCATTCTGTTAGCCATCATAATATCAACAGGTTGCGTTAAATTCCACTGGTCTATTACTGCCCCTATAATTTTCCCAAATTCTTTTTGGTCACCAGCAGGTAATTTCCCTTTGGCCTTTAGTAATGAACTCATTTACAATCCTTACACCATTCTTTCTTAGTCTTAATTCCTTTCCTAAGAACTTTCAAACATCTATGACATTTGACTACAGGTATTTCTCTGATTTTGTTCCAATCCCATCTAACCATTCCTTTAGTAGTGATAAGAGCACTTAAGTGATTCCATTTATCTGCTAGGGGTTTATCACAATCTTTACGGATTCTTCTTCCTAACTTACCCCTTAAATATTTTGCTAAAATATATTTTATCCATCTTACCATTCTCCTGCCTCTTTTAATTTTTCCAAATCTGCTTCTGCTTCCTTATATCTCTTATAAGAATCATAAGCTTCCTTAAGTTCTTCAATAGTGTAATTTTTATTCGGATTAAGAAACATAACCAGTACCTCTTGTTTTTCAAACCCAAAATATTGCATAACTTTTTTTGGGATGTCAATATAGCCACATTTCCATCTCCCATTATTTAATCTTATTTTTAATATTAATGATGTAAATATTGCCATATAATAAACTATAATATCCTCTACTATATATAGTTTTATATTCTCTAGTATATATATAATATTACCCCCAAAATTTTTAAAAAATTGTGAGTGAGGTGTC
>Ga0098034_1001045_pt1 | contig 10657 bp, 4 predicted proteins | sample 2_EtaG_FD_77062 | JGI IMG/M metagenome (GOLD analysis project Ga0098034, IMG submission 77062) | Marine viral communities from the Subarctic Pacific Ocean - 2_ETSP_OMZ_AT15125 metaG | ecosystem: Environmental > Aquatic > Marine > Oceanic | place: Pacific Ocean | collected 2015-01-07
ATCTTATCTCTCTGTGTTCTGCCAGTCCAGTAAGCATTCTTAACACCAGACCATCCAGTAAAAACATCCTTCAATGTCATCTTACTTTTAATATCAGCATCAGTAAGCTCACCCCTGTTATAAGTTAGATACTTATTAAGAGGACTTACAATCTCCCTGTATAATGTTTCTGCCACTAAATCTCCACCTACTTTGCCATCTAATCTTTTTTGATTGACACCTTCACCAACAAACTCAAACAATCCTTCAAACTGAGTGATAGGCTCACCATTAACTATTTTCTCCTTTCCAAACAAAATATCCCTGATAAAATTATCTATACCAGGAGAGAATCCTTTCTCTGTTCGCACATCTATAATATCTCTATAATTATCTAAAAAATACTTTACTGTCTTAGATATATTTCCTACAACATCAATATATTCTCTTCTGCTCTTCATCTTAATCAAAACTTGCTTATTATTAATAATCATCTTTCCAAGAACTCCACCTTCATCTAAAGCATTCATAAGATAAGTTGATATCTGGTGAAGCTTTACAAACCTACCACGCAATGCACTAGTATTATTAACATCTTTAAACCAATCTCTCATACCAGCTTGATCACCCATATCAAGTTGAACCTTTTTAATTAATGACTCTGAATACTCTACAGGATCATTAATAATTCTAGCTCCAGCCATTGTAGCAACTTCTTTAATAAAATCAGGAGGTGCTGTACTATAAACATTTGACTTATCAAAATCATGATCAGCATCCTGCCTTAAAACATCAACAGAATTCTGCCTTGTGCTATTACCTTCTCTCTCATCATAATGATTCCAGATAGGATTCTCTTCAGTACCAATATTTTCTCTGTGTACCTTATTTACAATAACATCAAAAGCATTTCTTGGCTGCCTTGTATTCATCACACCCATCCACATATTATCTCTTAAGGCACCAGTCTCATCAACTAAAGAAGCTAACCTATCAAGCATTTTCTCGTTGGTAGCTCCCTCAGTCTCCCAAAATGTTCTCAGCTCTTTAATATCATTTTCTATAGCCTCATAGACTTCCTTGTTTCCTTTCTTTTGTTCAGCCAATAATTTAGGAAGCTTACCCTTAATAATATCTATGAAAGTTCCATCTTTTTTAAGTTCCATCCCCTCAACAATAACAGTAAAACCTTTCTTTTCATTAGGTATAATAACAAACTCAGATTTACTATTTTTAGATATAACAGGATTAAAAAAGCTATGCCTTGCTATGAAAAATCCAGTTACATTTTTATTTTTATCTCCATTTACAGGAAATTCATTATGAGTAGACCTACCTAAGGCTTTAAAAGGCATCTGGGCTATGTCACTATTTATCCCAAACCCACCGTATATCCTTTGTCTTCCTATGTTATCTTCACCTTCATAAAGTACAGGCAAATCTACATTCTTGTCTGCAAGGAAAGGAGCCATAGGACTATAAGAAGATCCTTTAACTTCCCTTGATGCAATCTTAGAACCTTGAAAGTACCTGCTAAACAAGTTATCAACTACCAAATCTCCCATCCAATCACTTACAACTACACCTTGGCTATCAAGAAAAGAATCCAAGGCTGTTCGTGCAGGATTTAAATCTCCCTCAGTCCTTGCCATATCTGATAAACTTCTTCCTATTCCAGTAAGAGCTTCAGGAGAATCTTGAAGTTTTCCCATTAAATTCCCAAACTCTGAAACATGGTCACCAATCTGAGTCCAGTCATGCAATCCACTCTTATTAGAATAATGAACTCCAGTATTAGAACCAACAGTACCTGTATGAGGAACAGATACTTGTGTAAGATTGTATGCTTCCCATGGTGCTTCTGTTACACCAGTACCATCTCTCGCAGAATCTATTGTCCATAACATTATCTCTTCTATGCTTGCAGCATCAACCTCTCCCCTTCTGGTAATAGGTTCAACATAGTTTGGTTCAAGATTTCCCCCTGGTACTCTACTGACATTAATTTTATTACCAGACTTAAACTTTACTTCATCTAATTTAGCATCATCTAAAGCCTCACCTATCTTAGGATCATAAAAAAATGCTGTCTTATCATAAGAAACTTTTAAGCTGCCATCTTCCCTTATCTGTATGTCAACACCCTTTGGTTTCATAGAACCAACATTAAATCCTACAATTTCTCCTGCCTCATTAAGCTGAATCAACTCCCTGCTTGGAGCAAAAGTACCTAAAAATCTCAAGAAAGCAGACTTACTTAAAAATGTAGGGGAATCAGTTACCTCTTTACTGATAGATTCAATAAACTGCTCCATCTTATCTCTATCTACATCCATCATTATATCCTCATCATACATATCTAATCTTTTTCTAAATCTGTCAATAACAGACAACACTTCTCCACTATCATCTATTGATATACTTCTCATTGGTCTTAATACACCATTCTCATCTCTCATGCCCCTATAAGAGTCAGCAAGTCTAACTGCAAGACTACTACCAGTTTCTGCAGCCACAAGATCATAGAACTCAGTCAATGCATTATGATATCTATCATTTAAAATTTTACCACTACTAATATCAGCAAGCTTTCTTCTCTTCATATAGTCAAGCTCTTGAACTCTTTCCAATCCAGTTCTTCCACCATCTATAAGTAAAGATGGCTGATTTAAGATATTCCAGGCTTCATTAATACCATCTTTCAAAAGATCAACAGTCATATCAGGAGTTCTAAATCTCTGTAGAAAATCTCTTGCTGCCCTAGTATCAGCACCATATATTGCACCAACAAGTTCAGATAAGATACCACCTTCTGCATATGCAGCCTTAACAGATCGCTCTGCTAAGTCTTTGCTTACTACTATTTGTGTCTGATCATTTAAAATTACCCTTATCATTGGCACTGAATCTGGAGAAATCTCTGCTATAAGATTTTCCTTCAATGTCTGTTTAAGGTATTCATTCCTCACGGTCTTTGATTCAATGCCTATACCAGCTTCAATCTGTCCATCTATAGTAGACATTATACTATCATCAAATGTTCTCAGATCCCTTGCAACCTCTTCTCCCTCCATAAGAAACTTTACATCTTTTTGAAGCTCATACCAACCTTCTCCATTTCCAAACAAGATATTCTTAAGCCCTGTAAGACCTCTCCCATCGCCTGCTCTTTGCACAGGAAGTCCAACCTTATCAGATATAAACATACCACCATCAAAACCACCAACATATTTAACTCTCTTTACATCATCTGAAAAAGCTTTAGCAGAAACTAACTGCCATGCATCATTATATATCTGCTCAATACCACCCCTCTGGACAATATCTGGTGGCTCTTTATCTCTTGCATTTACAAGATCAGTAACAGCTCTAATTATAGGTAAATTCCCAACAATATCATTAGCAGTCTTACCTCCTAAAGCTTTATCTATAATACTCTCCTGATCAGAAGTACGAACTCCATAATCAGACTCAAACTTTTGAGGAGTAGTATTTATTCTTAACACATGCTCTCTTGTATATATATCATATGTACTTTTCTTAATCTGCTCATCCACATATGCTGATATGTTCTCATAGCCTAAAACTTTGGCTCCTAACATCTCCTTTGCCTTAGCTATTACATTTACTAATTCTTGTCTGTATAATTCATCAACTATATTTCCTTTATCCCTATCAATAACATCCATCAAATCTCTTTTTTGAAATCTCTCAAGACTTTCCATAAGAGATGAAGTTTCTTGAAGCTTCATATTTATAAGAGCATCATAATCCCTAGTATCAATAAGATGCTTAATATTAGCTCTTAATGTTCCCATATTTTCTATAAGATCTTTCAAGCTTCCACTAAGACGTGTATCAAAATCTCTCATTTCTCCATAATCTTTTATATACTTATCATTATCACTCCCTATCTTATTCATAAAGGCTTCCAGATTTATATAACCATTATGCAAATCGCTTACATGTCCTATATGTGAAAATAGTCTTGCAGTGCTAAGTATATTTCTAACATTAACTGCTCCACCAGCATCTTTAACTAGTCTAGCAATATTATTAACATCATTAGTTATATTAAATTTACCAGAAGCAGCACTTATGCCTGATTGAAAGTCAGAATAATAATCCATTAACTTATCTAAGTTCACTTCCTGTAAATCAGGAGATGCTTTCAAGATATCAAACAACGCCTTAGAGTCTGGTATTTCTATTGTACCTTCTCTTCTTATAACCAGTCCACCATATCTAGACAGATCTCCAATACTTGTACCGCTAGGAGCAACACCACCGTTCATCATAACAAGCAGACTAAATTTTAATTGCTGATCCCTATGTATGCTCTGTATGTCAAGAGTATTAACCATATGATCAACAGACTGGCTTAAGAGTCTTTCATATGCAGCATCATGATCAAAAATATCACCTAATTTATTCCTAATATGCTCTCTTGCAATTGAAATTGTCTCCAATGTTACAGTTTTATTAGTAGGCTTATTCATATTCTTATTACCAGTCAGAATATTATGAACATTCTGAACTCTGGAATGAAATTGTGAAAGTTCAGTAACCCTTGCTGCATCTATCTTGGTATCTAACTCACCTGGACCAAACTCAGCTATCACTCCTTCATTTAATTGTAATGAAGATAATTGCCTGTCTAATAGCTCAACATCAGTTTCAGATAAGCTTGTGAATAATTTTTTTCTGGTAGAAGCTGATGAATTCATGAACAAAACATTGTTTGTATCCATATCAGTCTTTGTAACATTATAGGCTATCCACATATTATTATCATGTAAAATATTCCTATCATGCATCATGGTATCCCTACCATATGTATTGTCATTCATCAATCCGACAAATTGTTTATATCCTTTTTCAACACTTTTCAATTCAGTATTACTCAAAGTCTTCATCTCCCTTGGAGGTGGACCTTCAACAATAAGCCATCCATTTGCCATACCTTCTTCAATAAACTTTGCATGTGTAGCTTTTAAAGACTGTAATTCTGGAGATGGTCTTGACCCAAGTAATTTCTCAATATCAATTTTTGGCAGTCTAAGTATACCTGTTGTTGGATCATACTTACCTGAGGTATCTATTCCAATGCTCTCATAAAAATCAGTCATAGCTCTCATCTGTAGATCTATAAATCTTTCATTGGCAGTGTTACCAGACTGCAATTCAACTTGTCTTAACCATACTTCAGGATTCGTCTTGTGTTCTTTGATACCAGGTATATCATTGATCCTGCCCACAATTTCCAATGCCTCACCAGGAGTTACATGCCTCATTACACGTCCAATATCAGTAGCATTATTATCATAGTGAGCAATCACCTGCATTGCAATTCTTAACTTGGCACTCTGTACAGGATCTCCTGTTACATCAATAACTGATTCGTAAGCTTCATTTAATGGTTTTGCTCCTTCTATTACTGCTGAATCCTCAGCTACAACAAACTTATCCCTAAGAATATCATCTACTATCTTATAATCACCACTATTAATTAAAGAACGACCCCTGTACTCCACAACAGCAGGATTAATATCAAGACCATTGCCTCTTGATTTATATCCCATCATTTCAAGTCCATGCCTCACAGCTTTTATCTTTTTAATGTTAGCTGTGTAATACTGCTTTAACTCCCCTGTCTCAATAAATCTTGACTGTTTTGCACTAGTACTGCCTTCACCAAAAGTCCTTCCAGATTTAGCAAAGACCATCCCAACTATCATATTAGATACTATTTCTGTTGGGTCGGCACCAAATGCTCCAACTATAGAAAACTTACCAGTATCATCATAATACTGCTTAATAGCAGGAAGATTCATAGCTAATGCACCAGCTATCATTCTTGGAGAAGTACCCCATAAATCTTTTCTGATCTCTGTTCCCATATAACCAAGCCATTCCCTGGAAAAATCTTTCCTAACCTTCTGAAGCATAGGTATAGCTTCTTCCTTTGTCAGATCTCCTATCTTCTTACCAAGCAATTCCTTGGATAATACATTAGACTTTAAAGCTCCCCCAGAAACATCATCTATAAGCTGTAATGTAGTTCTTGCTTGTTCACCTGCCATTCTATTTGCAGGTTTCCATGCTTTTCTTAAAGTATTCAATCCAGACAAAGCTTCCTTATGAAGTTTAGACCCAGCTCTACCTCCCTTTAGAAACCTGGTTGGTGCAATCAATGACATCCATAATCCAGACTTACCAGAATGCTTAAGAGTCTCCATAAAACCTGAATTTAAATTCTCAAAATGCTTTAATTCTTTTTGATCAAACTCCCCACCTAAAATTTCACCAGTTTTATAAGTTATATTCTCAACAGCAGCTTGAGCTAAATGATGTGTAAATCCTAAAGCTGCATCACTTGCCATAGCAGATATCAATTGACCTGTTTTTCCAGTTAGAGTCCACTCAGCAGCTCTTCCAGCAACACCAGGACCCTTTGCTGTCCATGCAGCAGCCCTTCCAATCAATCCATCCATGTAATTATGAAATTGATGAGTAGAATATTTCATGGAAGAAGATATAAGATCATCTGACAACTTCATTGCAGACTCAAGTCCCATGTCAGGCATCTCACCAAGTAATTTACGACTTAGGTCATCTACAGCAGAAGTATATGCTTCTTGACTGTGTTTCCAAAGTCTCTTATATCCAGGAGACCTAACTATTTTAGTAGCCTCCCTCATAGCAGCCAGAGTACCTCTCTCAAGACCTTCTAAAGCAAGATCATCAACCTCACCTGCTGCTAACTTATCACCATACTTTGTTAAAAGCTCAATACCCCTTTTCTCACCAAACTTTTCTACTGCTTCAGTACCTGCTTTTCTTGCTATATATGTACCTGTCTTATTTGTTGCTGTTCTTGTAAGAAGCTTACTAAGTAAACCAAGACCCTTAGCAGTCCAGCTAAATGTAGCCAACATTCCTAAGCCTTGTCCTGCTATATATCCAACCTTACCAGCTCCAGTCTGTTCTTCCCATGGCTTATATGTACCAAGAGCAAGAGCTGATCTTCCTTTTTTACCAGTTTCTGTTAATGCAGCTACATCTAATGCTCCCCATGATGCAGAAGAAAGAGCCCCCCATGAAAGATTTCCAGCAAAATCCATCATCATACTGCTCTCATCCTCATCAGTTACATAATCAGCCTGCATCTGCTGATTATATAATTCTAGCATCTTTTCTTTATATTCTCTGCGTTTCCTAGCTTCTTCGGATTCAATATATGTATTACCGTTACTCATCTTTTATCTTATATACCTTTCAGAGTGTGGTTTATCTGACAAATAATCAAGAGATTCTTTGATCTGTCTAGATCCCATGAAAGGCTTACTACTTACTTCAATCCCCAATAAAGACAAAAGTGCATTAGCTGCATCTACTGGAAAACCAATTGTATTTGCGACTACTGATCTTTGATAATCTCCTCCCATCATCTTCCCTACTAATGGCCCTACCTTTTCTTTTATATACTGACCTCCCTTCCCATAAAGCTCTTTCTGCCCTGCTGCTCGCTGTATATCTGCTTCTGTCTGAAGTAAAAGCCCTTTTCCAAATACATTAAGTGGATTTGGCCCCTCCTGTATTCCAGGAATCTTCGGTTGAACTCCATATGAAAGCTGACCTTCATCAGCAACTTCTGCAGTCGCTAATCTCTCTTCTTCTGCAGCCTGTTGTGCTGCAAGAATCTGTGCAGCCTCCTCTGCAGTAGCCTTTCTAACCGAATCCTGCTTAGCTCTAGCAAAATCTGCTTTTATTCTAAGCTTATCAAATGCTGATACATTACTCATATTCAACCCCAGCTCCACTAATATTTGTAATCCATTTATCTTCTTTTATATCATAATAATATTGATCTCTAACTTGATTCACCCAATCATCTAAAAGCAAAGCTTCACTAGCAGTAAGATCCTCAACATTCAATTTGTCATAACCACCCTTTCTGCCAGTAAGCCCTTCTACAGAATTTGTTCTGAAATATCTTCTTAATATTCCTCTTACAGTACCCTCAGATCTAAGATCTATACCAAGAATATAAAAAACATCACTCCTATATTTTTCAGCTAAATCTGGACTTATATTCTTATTTTCTCTATACTGCATATATGCTTTTGCTATAAGTTCATCTCTTGTATTAAAAAGAGGAACTTTAATTCCTGCCTTAATATCAGATCTACTATATTTTCTCTCTTGACTATTCTCATTAAATATAGTTTCTCCTATCTCCATTGCATCCAACACTAATGAAGAGGTTGCCTTACCTTCTGACAGTGTTAGATATAACTTCTCAAGTTCAGCTGCAGGAAGATTTTTAATATCTGCCAATGGCACACCTAACTCAAGAGCAATTTGAGGATCAAACAATAATCCTATCCTGAATGTTTCAACACTAAAAGTCTGCTTTCCACTATCTTGCATACTAGTATCTTTTTCTTTCAGACCAGAAAGAAATTCTCCATATCCAAAAGTAGCCTGCATCATTGCAACGCCAGACTCATCTATCATAGGATAATACTCACCAGCTCTATTTAAAGATTCATTAATAATCTGCTTTCTAGATACTCCCCCAACTACCCTCTCCTCTAATTCTAATTTTGTTAATCTCCGTGCCTCAAGACCTTCGGCAACACCTGGATCAAACTTGTGTTTTTCAAAGTAAGTCTCCAGAGGTTTAGGCATTAGAGCCTTTTCTTCTAATTCAGGATAATACTTTTCCCTAAAGATATCTTGTGTAATGTCCTCAGACCCCCATGTTCCCCTCTCTTCTTCAGTCACACCTGTTGTATAAGTAGCCCCAACACCTTTAGTTAAAAAGTTCTCCGCCTGACTAAGTCTTAATAAATTATCTATTGAATTAATTATTGCAGGATTTAGAAGTTTTATTTGTTCATCAGTAGCAGCTATAGTTTGCTCATAATATTTAAAAGGCTCTTCATATATATCTGCTGTTATACCTTGGACCTTACCAGTTTTATATAGATCTCCTAAATTATCTGCTTCTCCTGTATAACCAGCAATTTGGGCTTGTTTCTCTAGATAAGCAACTTCATATGTATTTCTTCTTTTTTCAAGACTAGCTAACCTATCTGAAGCTAACTCCAGTTTAGTTTCTTCTTCATCTTGCTTGGCTTCAATATGTTTCGATGCTAATCCTAATATTAATGCATTCAGTTCACGCATCGCATCTGCAGCTCCGTAATCTAATCTAGGCTGTCTTGGTGTCCAGGCCATTATTTTATCTTTCCATTTTGTATCTTATTAATTGCATCTAAAGCATTATTTCCCTTTTCATTGAGCCATTGCTTTCTCTTCTCACAACCACATCCTTTTTTAGGGCGAACTCTTCCAAATGTTGCTCTTTTTATAGCAGCTTCTACAATGTCTCCTAATCCTTTATTACTCATGGTATCCACTCACAAGTGCATGTGTTCTGCTGCCAATATTCAGTAGGTGGACAACCGCCTGCTGGTGGTTGACAAGAACTATCACCTGCACCTTCCTCACCACCATAATTATCACATGGGTTTCCTGGTGAGTCATCATAAGATTGACAAGACCCATCAGCACATCTTATCTGACCTGGAGAAGAGCAAGAGGGAGGGGGAGGGGGGTTATCATCATCATCATCATCTCCTGGCCATATACCCATTCCAAGAAGAGTATTTAAGTTCGATCTCTGTTGTTGTTCCCAAGATTCTCTTGCACCATATATATCTGACTCCAGCCCTTGATAAATATCTGTTGTAGCCTGCTGTACTCCTAAAGCACCAGTAGCCCTGGCTTGCGATAATGATAATCCATAGCTCCCTGCTTGTCTTGCTGTATCTCTTCCAAGGGCTTTCCTTTGTCTTCCTTTTCTTCCTGACATCGTTTGTCCTGCACCTGCCCACGATTCCATAAGGCCCATCATTCCTGTCCCTGCCTGATCAAACAATCCACCAAGTTGTTGTTGATACCCTTCTCCTAATTGTTGGCTTTGTAAGCCCCATGAAGCTCCCAACTGACCAACATCAATATTAGCATGCTCGGTAAGCATTGTTTCTTTTGTAGGATCATACGCATCAAAATATTTTTGCCAGTCCTCTGCCAAGGTACTACCTTCAAGCTCTTCACCAAAGCCAAGTGATTCTACATCTAAACCCGAAGAATCAGAAGGAGCATATGTACAATTAGGATAAGTACCTTCCCATCCTTGTCCATAGTCACTACATATTGGTTGTCCTGAATTATCTGGCATAATCTACTCCCATATTATAAATTTTTTAACCTGTTCCCAACCATTTTCCCCAAAGAGTACCCTCTCCAAAGCTCCAATCACCAGCTGCTGTCTTAAAAAGCCCCTTTCCAGCTCCAGCCTTTACTGCTTCCTTGCCACCATAAGTCCATGGATCAAATCCCCCTGGCTTTTTAAGACTACCCCCACCTAATGTAAAAGCTGTTGCAGCTGTTGTTGCTACATCAGTTACATCTTGCCAAAATTCACTTTTATCTGCTCTATTAAGCATATCCTGTGCTGCAGCATAATCATGCCTCTTACTAACACCAAACTTACCCACATCCATATCTATGCCATAGTCTTCAGCTTGTTGACCTCCAACTGTTCCTAGGTCACCAATTGTCTTACCTAATATATCTCCAGCAACTATTCCTGCAGGACCAAAAA
>Ga0098034_1001053_pt1 | contig 10626 bp, 4 predicted proteins | sample 2_EtaG_FD_77062 | JGI IMG/M metagenome (GOLD analysis project Ga0098034, IMG submission 77062) | Marine viral communities from the Subarctic Pacific Ocean - 2_ETSP_OMZ_AT15125 metaG | ecosystem: Environmental > Aquatic > Marine > Oceanic | place: Pacific Ocean | collected 2015-01-07
AATCCCTGTGGAGAAATCATGTTGCGGGATATGCAATTCTGTAACCTTTCGGAAGTAGTAATACGAAGAGAAGATGACCTCGACTCGTTGCTTGACAAAGTTGAGACTGCCACATGGCTAGGTGTAATACAAAGTACGTTCACAGACTTTCCCTATCTGAGAAAAGACTGGAAAAAGAACTGTGACGTAGAACGGCTTCTAGGCGTCAGTTTGACGGGACAGATGGATAACCCCTCGGTACTGACTTCGGAGGGCTTAAAGGCCCTTAAAAGCCGTGTTTTGCGTATATCACGCAAGGCAGCAGGTATCCTAGGTATCAATGTACCAACAGCTACCACTTGTGTGAAGCCATCGGGGACCGTTTCCCAACTTGTTGATTCAGCGTCCGGTGTCCATCCAAGATACTCTCAATACTACATTCGTCGTTATAGGATAGCAGCCCGTGACCCCCTTTTTAAAATGATGAAGGACTCAAAAATAAAATGTCATCCTGAAAATGGTCAGACAAAAAAGGACGCCTCTACATGGGTAGTAGAGTTTCCTGTTAAAGCTCCCGATGGATGCATTACACGTAAAGATGTTACAGCCTTAGAACAACTGAGTCATTATAAGAACCTACAACACAACTGGTGTGAGCACAATGCAAGCATGACAGTATACGTTAGAGAAGATGAATGGTTCGAGGTAGGCAACTGGGTCTTTAAGAACTGGGAAATCATCAACGGAGTATCCTTTTTACCCTATGACGGAGGTAAGTATGAGTTAGCTCCTTATGAGGAAATTGATGCTAGAACCTACGAAAGGCTTATAAAGAAGCTCCCCATAATTAACTATACGCAACTCTCCAAGTACGAGCTGGAAGACAACACTCAGGGAAAAGCTGAGTATGCTTGTGTAGGAGATAAGTGTGATATTTAATCATGGAATATGAAACAGATATAACAGGATATGGTCGCAAGATGGGACTCGACGCCCGACTGACACCCGAAGGGAGACTCGACTGCGTCGTTAAACTTGGCGACGGAGATTTCGATGGGATGCAACCAGCTGGTACTGTTCAAGCACGAACGATGAATCCCGGTGGTTCTGAAGTAGCAGGTGGCGCTGCAATCGCAGGAGACTATGCGCCTAGCTATGGAAGAGAAGACGGTGTAACTGGTAATCCTCGTGGCCCACCAAATATGAACGAACTTTAATTGTCTTGTTGTTTGATGAACTCGGCCAACGTCGGGGGCTTCCTATTGATATTCAAACCTACAGAGAGACCACCAGCCGTAAAGGCAATCTTTTTACCACTGATTCTATAATTACCAGAGAACTCGGGGTCTTTGGTTTGAATCCTAACCACATCATTTTCAGTAAGATATATACCCTCGATAGTATCTATCCCATATTCAAACTGAGTCTGGAGATTAGCACGAAAAACCTTCTGAGCGAAATCCCGGCACGCCGCAGGAGATTCTAATGCTTTATTCGATACTTCTAAGTAATTCCTGTCGTAAGCTTCAACAGCGCTATCATGCGAAAATATTCCTTTTGCTTTATCTTTACCGTTCACTACTACAATCGTTGGAACCTTCCGATTAATTATCTTAATATTAGTAATATTGTCATACTCTGAGAACTTATGTTTTATCTCAGTAGAGTCGACATCACTTTCTAATTCTATCACCAACTGAGACTTTTCCCCATCATCTACCAACTTGGCTATATTAGGTCGCGGGAGTACTCCACTATCATCTATAGCTCTACTAAGCAATTGTTTAACTATATTTAATAAGCCCAATGTACCCCTTAAGGGGGGCCTAGAAGAGCTAATAAGAGGCGTAGTATCGCCTATGTAATCAGTGCCTATCTTAGAGCTTAATTGAGCTTTGCTTATAGCCTTTCTAATAGCATTCCCTACAGTTAATCCATCTAAATTATCATCATCAGTCAAAGCTAAAACTGCCTTATCCGCATTCCCTGCCATCACCAAATAACCCAAAGCGTCCTGAGAATATATTCTCACCGTATTAAAGGTTTCCTTTATTCTTTTCACATATCCCCTGAATATAGGAGTTCCTTCAAAGTCATTGAAGTATAATAAAACCTCTTTATTCCATATATTTTTATTCTCAGTAGAGCCAACAGGTAACTTAAAATCAAATGTAGCAGCTCTCAGTCCACCTGTATCAGTTAACGCCCCGTCTATAAAATCAATTTCCTTACCATCCAAGAGAACTCTAGGTGTAAGTTTTTTCATCAGCTATACCTCCAAGAGGGAAAATATCTGTCATCAACTTACCATTCACATCCAATAAAGCTATACTTTCAATTCCCAAAGTAAAGGTATACTTAACAACCCTACGAGGACCACCCACCTCTGAAGTTTCATTTAGATTTTGTACAACACCAAACAGCCTAACAAACGTGCCGTCCTTCTGAGGCTCGTCCCAATACACCCTACAATCTTGTGCCTGAATATTACGAATTGTGTGTAAATGACCATATAAAGTAGAAGGCCCATGGTCATCGAAAGCAGTAGCGCTACCCTCATCACCCAAAGCCACACTACTGAACCCCACTTCCTGTAACGTAAGACCAGTTTTAACAATAATAACCTTCCCTTTACGAGTAATAGCCTTGAAATAATTACCCCCTCTACCAAGACCGATACTACTTGTAACAGCCAATGAGTTCAAGTTATAAGCTGAATTATCTATAACCTTCACAACCGCAGAATCCCCAGCATTACCATCCATAATATTCCATAGTTCAGGGTGAATACCATCACTACCCAGAGTCATCGTCCCAGAAAGTCCTATCTTTACAGCGTACATAGCATTCTCTGTCCACTGCCTAGTAACTCCATCAGCAATCAAATCTCCACGAGCGTCGTCCGGTAAGAACATAAAATCATTATTCCATGCAGCAGTAGGATATTGACTATCAACACCCAAAAGCTGATTAGAAGTACCACCACTGGGTAAATATATTTTACTGAAACCTGTCACAGCATCATAAATATTAATACGTCGAATAACGAACTCCAAATCTCCAGTCAAACTTTGGCAATCATCCCTTAATGTTTCAGTACTATCACCAATATGGAAATAAACAGTGTCATCGCCATCCCAGCCAGCATCCCCATCTTTACTTAACCAAAATGTATTTCCAGTATAAGCCGTTGGTGCAGTTATAACCGCCATATATTTCATCGAACCAATATCATCAGTACCAATACCCTTATTCAATAGCTGAGAAGAAATATCATCAGCTGTATTACCAGTAATAACAAAATAATCCCCCAGCAAAGTTCCATTCTGAACGCTCCCACTAACGGTGCCACTACATATACCAAAATCATAACTACCAGTAGTAGTAGGAACAGTACTTGTATGAAACTGTCCACCACATAAACCCTCAATAGTGGTAGAGCTCCAACCATCAATCATATCAAAGGTTATAGGCCCACTCTTAGATAAACTAACTGAATATTCTTCATATTTATCATCAGTGGTGTTTCTAATTTGTTTCGTAGACTTGGTCCCATCTTCAAATGAAACAGGTACCCAATAAGCGTCTTGCACATTAGTCCCTGAGTTCTCTATTTTCAAGAGAGATACGGAATCAATACCCCAAGGAGCTGCTGTGCCAGTATCAGATTGTAAATAAGGAGCGTAATTGCTCATATTAAAAAATATATTGTTTGTCTTTTTAGGAAATAATAAAAGTAAATATTCTTGTAGAGGAGTTTGTCGTGTAGCATTGGCCTCGTCTTTCCATACATGGTCATTAGTACCACTTAAACTAATACCATACTGACCTGCTTCATCATATGCGTTTAAGTTATTACGACTGATATCAGTATAGTCTTTGCTATCGGAATCTGCATCTGATGCACCAGAATCCAGTACCTTGGTAGGATTACTGCGTGCGTTAGCAAGACTAGCATCAGGCGATATGGCTGATGAACCCGGGTCCCACGCCCATGACCTTATAGGAGTAATTCTATATACAGCAGGAAAATTAAATACACTTTTTCTACTTAACGAAGTGCTTCCCTGCGCCCGAACTAAATGAAATTGGTCCATGAACCTACCAAAATCATCTAAAGGAAATTGGTCCTCCACATAGCTGGTGGCATCAGTTGTGGTCCATTTGGCTGTACCAACCTTCCACGGATTATAAGTAGCATCTAAAGTTAAACCAAAGGGATTTAATGCATAAGTATAATTGAGTTTCTCTATGCTTAAAGGAGTAGAAGGATAAATAAATTGCCAATTGATATTAATATAATTGTCAAATGCCTCTCCCGGCCCACCTTCAAATAGTCCTACAGTTACGGTGGCAGCGTCACTATGCGTATTCGCGACAGTTCCCCTCGCTCCTCGCGTACAACCATATAAAGTAGTTGAAGTTGTACCAGTATACTCTATTATTTCTATCGCACTACTCTTGATAGTCGCCGTTCCACTAGTAGGGAACTGAGCAGCAGACGTAACTGGAATACTAGTAGCAGCAGCATCTGTAATAGCTGCTGTTGTTGTAGTACTACCTCCTGATATAACCCATTTATTTACAGGACTAGTAAACCATTTTCCATTATCATAGAAATAATTATTCATACTCACATTTGAGGCAGCAGCTCTACTTTGGGAAAAATCCATGACTACTTCACGGTCAGCATCATTACTACGCTTAATAGGGTCTCCTGCTGTTACATAACAAATTGGTAAAGCTCTTCCTGTTGTATTATCATTTAAATATTGCCTAGACAGATTAAAGAGTCCAATCTTCAATTTATTAATAGCAGCATTTTCTGTATAGGAGGTCTTACCTGAAGCCCCCACATACTTAGGAGTCTTGTATTTGACTTCGAGTACACGAGATACACTAGCACCTGATATTAAAGCAGACTGTGTAGCAGTACCACTAGCCAAAACATCAGTCATCCGTGAATTTCCCGTCAAGTTAGCGCCTGATAATATACAAGTAAGCTTCTTAACTATCAAATCACCCCCACTATTAGTATCTTGTATAGTAGTAGCTAAAGATGAAGCACCAGATAATAAATTCAAAGATAATTCTAGTGTTAGGTCTATCTCAATAGGACTAAAATAATTCAATTCAGTATCGGTGAGAGTAGGCATCACAGCCACATATAATCTACTAGGACCATTCATCTCATACACAGAGTTATCAATCCCCGATAAAACATTACGGTTAGTAGTTCTCATAATAGTTGTGGGTGCTTGGTCGTTCACTGTCAAAGCAGCTATATTAGTATCTTGCGTGTAAGGCATTAAGTTACCTGTAACATTAGCTGCGGTATCCGCACCATAATAGCGAGAAACAAAACCTCTTGAATTGACGGTCTGAACTATAGGATTAAAGGTACCTGTAGCATTATAAGTATGAGTAAGTGTTGTAGACGAAACAGGCTCTGTGGTGGTGAACCATTGGTAATTAGCTTCTGTTTTTTTATTGGAAGTACCATCGTCCCAATCTATATAAACTGCCCTTGCATCTGGTTTTTTGAAATTCAAAGTAGCGGTCACTTCTTGATTGACGGTGCCCTCGGTAGTAGTGATATCCCACACCAAAGTCATAGTTGCACCCACCAATATTTATAATCTTCGTCTTGAGTGACGTGTGCACAATATCCGTGCTGTGCCGAATAAGAGGTATGTGTTTTTGTTGTGAAAGTATACACTTCTTCACACTCTGTCTCGTCCTTATATATGCGTTCGCAACTCACTTCTTCTCCATCTTCTACCGGCGAATTAAAAAGGTATCCACATTTGGGACATTTGGTTAAACTCGCACAATCAGGACACAGGTTGTTTTCTATTTCAGTAATCATAATGTAGTAGTCCTCCATGATAATTGATTACTAGAGGTTTGGGTTCTATTAGACTTCCCTCTAATGTTATGGTAATCGCATAAAAATAAACGGGCATTGTGATTAATAATATTTGTTCCAGATACATCCAGTGTGTCTGCTGTATTGTATAAATATTCACCACTATTTTCTGGAACCTCCAATACATGATTATAGAATACTACTTCTTCAATAGTTCCATTGAAGGCTTGGCTCCGACTAGGGAACCCTATTTGTGTTAGAGTCAAAACTGCACTTCCTCCGCCACCACTTCCCATTTGGGAATCTATAAAGGTAAGAGTATCATCCACAGCATATCCCGTTCCCCCTGAAAGAATGTAAAAGGTAGCCTTTCCATCAGATGCCACACTTATCCTGAACTTAGCACCCGTACCAGACCCATCAGTAGCATTAGGAGCGACATCATCATATGTGCCCTCAGTACGATTACCATCAGCTGCTGTGGGTGAGCCACTATATTGCCATGCATTAGTAACATTTGAATCCAGAGCAGTCCCTATAAATAAATCCTTATCTGTAGTAGGTAACGCGGGCATTGTATCAGCATATCCCTCTAGAACGCCATTGACATATAATTTTGCATCTGGCCCGGCAGCACTTCCACTATTATAAGTGTATATGATATTGAATGAGCTTCCATCATTTGGGAGAATACTATCAGCGTATAAGAAAGTTCCAGCATGACAAACCTGTACCTTGGGTGTATTACTATTAGCACCACTAACCGCTATAGATAAACCAGTCTGAGTAGGGGTTCCTGTATTAGCGTCGACTCCTTTAGATAAAATAAAGTTCCACTGTGAAGAAGTACCACTCACCATCTGACAATGAGCCATTACACTGAATTTCTCAGTCTCTGCTGCATTCTGAAAAGGAAAATCAAAGTTACCACCGCTAGGCAAATAAGCAAATTTATTCTCCCCACTACCACTACTAAAAATAGGAGCCCATCCAGCAATACCAGTCAAATCAGAAGTGAGTGTGCTTCCGAAATATGAAGTAACAAGGGTATCATCAGTAGAGCCACCTGCACCGTTAGTTAATGAAGTGCTCGTCCCACTCACAACATCATACACATTATAAGTAGTAGTGTAAGATTTAAGATTTTGGTCTGAGGGTTCTTCATTTAATGGTATCCACAAACGAGCGCCATGATATTTATTAGCTATACTACCACTCCCCATAATCAGATATCTATACCAAATATCCTCATCTTCTTCGCGCCAAGTATATTTAACAGCATTTAAATTCTCACCTGTCAAATCATACAAATTAGTATCTTTCTCTAATAGATTTACAGCTGGGCTTACCGATATTTCAGGAGTAATGGGAGGTAAATCTGCATACATCCAGTAAAACCTCGGAGTTCTATATGTATCAGCGCTAGCAGGGCTGTATAAACTAATACCAGCATTAGCTATAGAATCTGACATCCTCCAATACAGTAAGAAATGAGAATCTATCCCAATAGTATTTGTACCAATAGGAGCAGACATATCGAAATCAGTATAAGTACCCGAAAGAACTCCTTTCTCATCCATTTTACCCCCAGTACCAAGCTCTTGGTCCCATACACCATACCCCCATTCCTGTGTAAGCTCAAGGTCAGTCTTGGTATCACTAAGTTCCAATTCCCATATTCTATCAGACAGACCAGACCTCCCCTCAGTAGTCATTGAGCCTGATGCATAACTATATAAAGATTCATTATGTGTGGTTCCTGTATAAGTGGAAAGGCTCCCTGTGTCGGGGACCCCATTCACAAAACCAATCCCCATATAACTACGAGGAGTAACTAATTTATCATTACTATCCCCAAACTTATTTCCTCCGGGATAATTCATTGTCACCCAATGTTTATAAGGGGATACATAAAGCTCTGAAATAAAACGCAGCTGCATATAAGGGTCGCCCCCTGTGGATGCAGCCACCGGCTTATCAAAAGTAATAATATTACCCTTTACTGCCCCAGACTCAGCCAATCTTAATCCTGTTAAAGCAACATCACTCCCAGAAGCGAGCGGAGTATGAGCTCGATAAATAATATATTCATCATTTTGAAACTCATTGAAAATAGAATTATCATGAACCGCAATTTGATTATCCTTTAAGTTATTAGTACCCCTAGGCCCCTCTAGAACCTTAACAGATGCTCCTGCGTGTTCCCGCTTGCCCCAATTACCATAATCAACAGCAGTATCATTACCAGCAGCACCTGATACATTAATATAAGCAAATCCCTTCTGTGTAAAAGCATCAGTGGACAAGAAAGAATTAGCACCAGACGCTATAGTCATTTTATTATTGGCTACTGTGCTAGTGTCTGTAATTTGATAAGAAGAACCGGATAAATTATTAGCAGCAGTAGCTGAACCATACTGAATAGTTGCTGTACCGCTAATATAATGAGCACCCATATATTGATGACCAAAAGCATTAAGGTCGTTGGTCACAACATTAGATGCCATACTTAACATCCCCCCTGACTCAAAATAAGTCCAGAAAGGATAATTAAACCTATTTAATTTTGGAAAATTCATCGTTCCGAAGTCGTTAAATATACAATATCCCGAAGCAGTACTAGTACCTGTAGTAGGCAGGTCTGTAGGGTCATCCCACCCCATTATCAATGCTTGAGAAGGTGTTAAGTCAGCATAACTAGCTTTATTAGAAGCAGTTATATTTGAACCAGTAACACCATTAAAACTAATTAATCTTCTATCAGACTCAGGACTACTACCTGAGCCTGTAATTTCAAATAATGGAGATTCTACACTAGCAGATTTAATACTCCATGGGTCTACACTAGAGTTGGTCGCCGTATGATTAGATACTTGAGGGGTGAAATTCTTAATGGTAATATTATCTATAAACATCTCTACCTCTTGAGTAGCACCTTCTTTGGCTGGGTCTCCATAATAATAATAGTCATCAGTGCCCCCGTTCATCAGTTCGTTGTTTCTACCAGTATTAGAACTTCCTACAATATATCTATAATTATTAACCCATATAATCATATGCTGAGGCCATACTTTAGCTGAGTTACTTTCTCCTAAGGTGGCTAGTAATTTTCCAGTTTCCTTAGTTAAGAAATCATAATTATAAGTGGGGTCGCCTAATGTATCAAGCATATTAGTTGGGAAGGGTATGTCCACAAACGGATATCCCTCTTGATTGGCTACGGTACTCTCCTTCTCTGGTCCATCTTGAGACTCAAAAACAGCCCTTAATGCAGGACCACTCGCACATCTTTTCGCAGTTGTAGAGGATTTTAATTCACTATAAGGGGTGCGACTATAAACAGTTGGAGCATTGGACGCAAGAATATCCCAAAAAAACCTTACCTTAAAGAAAGAATTAAATTCTAACGACTGCCAGAAGGGGGGTTTAGCCCAATCTTCACCAGCTGAAAAAGCCTCTATCCAATTATCTAGTCCCATTTTAAGGAGATAGTTTTCTCCTGTAACATCATTACTAACTCCCCCGTCATCAGCCGCTGTAACATCATAGTAAGAGTTACACAAGCGCATCATACCACCAAATTCAGCTAATTTACCAGACCCAGCGGCAACAGAAGCGCCACTCAAATCATAATTTCTCGCAACTGGGAGGGCCCTAACATAAATTCTACTACCATCCATGGCAGGGTAAGATGTAGCAACGGATTCGGCGTCCCTAGCTGCTGTATCTCCTTTAGCAGAACCATAGGTATTGAAAATAAGTCCTCCCACTATACCTTCTTTAGTTCTTTGATGGATATAAAAATTATTGAGGCCATGATTTAAAAATTCATCTAAAGTTATATTAGCCTTGGGACTTACATCTCGAGGCAAGTAATTTGAAAATGTTATAACTACACTTCTCAATAAACTTTCACATAAATCATTAGTATAATCACTACCAGTTACTATACAAGCTGCTGCTCTAAGAGCCGCAGTAGCACCATCAGACAGTCCATAAATCATAGCCTCATTGGTACCTGCACTAGAACCTGATATAGTATCAGTTTTAGTATATTTACCTGTATGGGAAGAAAGCCCATAAAAGGGAGTGCCGCCCATTTTATCTATACGCATATCTAATGATATTTCAGGGAAATAGGTACGTCTATCTGGCGTGAAAGTGTCATTTCCTACATCAGTTACCAAGGGTATGGGAATATTCCAAATACCAGCGCGAGCTACTTGCCCGTTTACATCCGCACTTCGACCATACTCTATTTCTACGGCTGTCTTACCACCGTCTGCATCTTGAGAGCCACTAGCAAAATCCCAACTATGATAAAATCTAGCAGCATTACCAGTACTTTGACCTTCGGTTTTGGATATATTAATTAAAGTATATAATAAAGGATTGCTAGCATCAGCATTCCATGGGTTATGAACCATACGCGAAGAAAATAAACTATCAAAAATGGTATTATTGGTTGTCTGGCGTTCTTCATTATCGTCCCCATCAGGTAAAGGGACCAAACTACCATATTCCATTATATCTTTAACATGAGCATTATCAAATTTCATTCTATGTTTTACACCCAATGTATTATTTGACCTAAGGTACATAACCTTCCACATATCACCAGTATTACCCAAAAGATTACCGAGTGTAGAATTGGGCCATCTAGATTCTTGTGTAAGATATATACGCCCATATTTTCTAGCATTGGGTCCGTGTACTTTAGTTCCTTTATTGGTAAATATACTATTACTACCCCATCCTGATATATATCCTTCACGATT
>Ga0098034_1001054_pt1 | contig 10622 bp, 11 predicted proteins | sample 2_EtaG_FD_77062 | JGI IMG/M metagenome (GOLD analysis project Ga0098034, IMG submission 77062) | Marine viral communities from the Subarctic Pacific Ocean - 2_ETSP_OMZ_AT15125 metaG | ecosystem: Environmental > Aquatic > Marine > Oceanic | place: Pacific Ocean | collected 2015-01-07
CGTACGCGTCGAGTAGTAGTTCGACGGCACGCACCGTACTTGTGGGCAGTGGTGTTCCAGGCATCCGCCTAGTTCCTTCCTAGTTTAGGTTCGTGTGCGGCGGCAGGTTCGTAAACAGCGCAATGCTATTTCCTAGCGTGACGAGTGTATGACCCTAGTCGAGTGGCTAGGGGTTCAACTCTTCGTGTGTGTTCTTGTCATGCACGAGTACTATATCTACATCCACGAACAAGTTGACGAGTTCATCGTCCAACTGTTGGGGGAGATCGAATGACGCTATGACCGTAGCACCCCGAAAGACATCAACACGCCCAACGCTGGGCTGTTCAACGCGGAGTTCCATGTGCTAGTTTCTCCTAGGTAAAGCGTGCACTGCACGAAACATGACACAAATATAATGTATTGGACGGCAGTTGTCAAGATAGTTTATCACCATCTAAACATCGTAGGCATGTGGGGGAGCGTACTACGCTAGGCTATCCATGAGTTCATTGGAAACTCCCAGCTACTCCCCCACAGCCCTCACGTCGAGGGTGCGACCACTCGTGTCGATAGCGTGGCCGCACTAGTGTGCAGCGGCGTCTAGGCCAGCCCCGCGCGCTTCCGGGGCAGCAACCTGCGCCCGATAGCGTTGATGACCAGTTGGTGGCCTTCCTGCAACTGCACGACGCACCGAGGGGACAAGCACTCGCGGACTAGTACGCGGTCCACGAAGTCCCAGGCATCGGCAGCCCTGTCGAATGTGGCAGTGGCCGGAGGCCGGCGGCTGCGTAGGTGTGTTACGGTGATCTTTCGCATGGAGTTCTCTCGCTTCTTGTGTGATATTTGCACATGAGTGTGTCGAGTTACATACAATCGGTTCCTACTCTCTACTCCCTACTCATGGGGGCCCTCCCCACCCCCGCCCAGTCCAGGTTCAGGTGGGATGTTAGTGTTCTTTTTTATTTTTTTTTTAAAGAACAACCCCTGTGCCGCCCACCCCGTCCAATGGGGAGGGGGGTCTAGAGTAGGGAGTAGGGAGCAGCCACACAACATGGTATCATGTGGTAGTACACGGGTCGTAGTGCCCCTGTTCAGGCTATATGGGCAGTCATCTACGTAAAGAGTCCCTACGCATAAACCGTTCCCACGGTATTGCTTATACGTTGAACTCACCCCGTGTGTAGCACGGCCCGTCCAGTGTCCGCGTAGGTATGACCAACTGCGACAATCCTACGCATCTCTCTCCGGCTTACGTCCCCTAGCACTACGCCACGTAGTTTAACGTCCCCGTGCGCCAGGACTGTGCGTGCAGGAAACCGTGCTAGCTAGTGCTACGCCGCCTAAAGCACCAACTAGCGCTCACCAGCATAGATACACTGTCTGTTGCGCTAGCCCCGGATTAGGCGACGTCATGTGTGAGTGCACACCACTACGCCATATGGAGGGAGGTTGCTAGCGATTCCTACGCTGCTACTGCAACGTCCTCGTCGGACGTTTCGACCGTGGATTCCCCGGTCTGTACCGTGTCACTAGCGTCGCTGCGCAGCGCCTCGGCTTGTTCTTGTGCACGCCTAGTGATGTCGGCAATGATGTCCTCGACGGACTCACCGCCAGCTAACCGACGCGTCAGTTCCATTTCCATCGATTCGCCAGCCCCAGAGCTTTGGCGCGTGATTTGAGCTAGGTCGATTGACCCAGCACCATCGTCGCACCACTTCTGCCACATAGCTTTCTCGGCATCCGATGGGCGCAAGCGTCCGGGATTCTTGGCGTTATTCTTTAACGCGTTCTGGTACGACTGGCCGGACAAGTACCGACAGTGTTCTTGCACGTTCCGATTGCCCTCGGCTTGCAACTTGGTTTTCAGTTGTCCATCAGTCAGTCCACGTACAGTTACGGACATCGTGATCCCATCGTTGTTCCCGATGCCAGCGTTCGTTTCCAGCGTATAACCCTGGCGTATACTTGTGGAAAGGTCCATCTAGTACCTCGCTTAGTGTGTGTGTAAGTATTCGCACATGAGATAATACGAAGTCCTAGCAACCTCCCCCCACCTAGTGCATATGAATCCTAACCCGTCGCATGTCGTCGAGAGTCGTGGCGTGATAGATCACGCTAGTCCCGCACAAGGCCACCCCGCTATGTGCACCCACAAGGCGATGCACGGCGCGCAGTACTAGCAGGCTCGTGCTAGGGGTTAGGTATTGCCGACGCTAGATAACTAGTCGTTAATAGTTCCCGGCAATTTTGGGGACCTACCGGGGGGTACATACTCGCCCCGGCAAACGCACCCACTATGGTCCTAGTTCACACACGGTCTAGCTAGCGCCGATTTTGTGCCCGTATCTAGGCGGTACTGTGTGCGGTACTGGTTAAATGTGTCGTATGGCATTTCCCCGGTATATGGTTACTAGGTCCCGATTTGGGACCGTATGTTGGCAACAACCATGCAAGTACTGTGCCACCATGCCCGTACTCGTGTAAAATACATATTTTTAGTGGTATCATATAGTACTGTGGTGCAATTATTGCGCTGATTTGTAACGTTGGTATAGATATTGCTTCCTTCACCTAGTGCAATAATTGCGTTCTAGGGGCCCCGATCGGGATCAGTACTCGGTATATAGTGCATAAATTGCACGTACGCAATAATCATGCCAGCACCCTAGATAAAATAGTTTTGGCATGGTATTTGCTAGGATGGGGTTTCGCGTATAGTTGTTTATGCGTTCATTATATAAGGCGATGGGATGCGTTGTATCTCTTTGTACAATGTAGTACTGTGGCGTGATGGCTAGATGCCATGTGATACCACGCACTAGTTGTGGGGCGCTAGTATGTACTGCGTGGTCTAGCGATGTATCTAGTTGTATCGCGTGGGACCAAATAGTCCCCAAAAGTGCGGGGAACCCCCCGCGCACGCGCGGGATATAGATCTCGACGTCAGAAGATTTCAGAATAAAAATTCCTTACGTCCATTATCTTATGTGCATTATTCACATGAGGGGAGCGGTGGCTGCGCCGTTGTGTGTTCGTGTGGCGCAAGTGGACAGCCGGGATATTATCGGATTTAGCGCGCTGGCTAGCGCCAGGAGCTTGACAACTGGGCCGCCGGGCTGTATATTTGGGGTATGGATTCCGAGTACGCTGTGCTGCCAGTTCAGCAGCTCTGGGCCACGCGCCAGGCTGTGGAGCAAGAGATCAAAGATGGGGAGTTCTACGCTGAGATTGCTGGGCGGCATGGGCTTCAGCCGGCGCAGGTAATGGCTATCGGGAACAGCAAGCTTTCACAAGAGCAAAGGGGGGCGGGTCCTAATGGCTCGCAGTGACAACTGTCCGCCAGCCGCAGAGGAATCTGCGAGTCGGTCCCTACCCCCCATTCAGCGCCGTTGGACTGTCGGAGAGTTGAAAGCCTGGATTGAGCGAAAGGGCTTCTCTGACGACAAGCTCATCGTGAACGGCGATGGCTGCCGCATGGTAGATATGACAGGGCTTGCTGTCTGCCAACTGCACTTCGGGACGGAGCAGCTGTTCGAGGACTGCACATATGGGAAGTCAAGATGAGAGGTAGACAAGGGCGTCGAGAGGAGTTTTCCTCTAGTGTTCTAGTAGGCGCTTTGGGTGAAGCTTCTACGGTAGAACAGGCTGCGGCTTTGGCCGGTTGCAGCGCTCCTCTCATTCATCACCGTGCTAAGAAAGATCCCGCTGTCCAAGCGGCTGTAGATGCGCAAGGTGAGGAGCTAACCGCACAGATAGCCGACGCTCTCATACAACATAATGGTAAGCTCGCTAAGGTCGCTAAGCAGCTGGGGATGTCCTCGCCGCAAGCAGTTCGCTATCATGTGATTCGTTCGCCCGTCTTGCTCGAAGTGTGGAACGAGGCTCGCGAGAACATGGTGGACACGGCAGAGGATAATATCTTCTCGGCCGTTGAGCAGGGGGATCTAGGGTATAGTTGGAAGGTTCTGCAGACCCTCGGGAAGCAGCGAGGTTACACGGAGCGGAAAGAGATTGATAAGACTGTCGTGCATAGCTTGGATCAAGCGACGACTGGTTCGCTCGTGGGCCTGCTGAACAAGCTCGCTTCCACGCATCCCGATGCCGTGGAGGCAGAGTTCTCTGAGCTGACGGACGAAGAGCGTCTGGTGCTGGGAGAAGCAATCGAAGCGGAGGCTGCTGGGTGATAACAGGCAACGACCTTCGGAGCTTGACGAGCCAAGAGCCCTCTGCTGGGACTGCCTCTCCGAAGGAAGTCGCACAGGCGCTCATTGCCAGGAAGAAGGCGCAGAGCGGCCTCGTCGACTTCGCTCGTTACATAGACCCGACGTACGAGTCGTTCCCAGTTCATAGCTTGATTGCAGAGAAGCTTGAGGATGTGGAAGCTGGGCGGCTTCGCAGACTTGCTGTCTTCATCCCACCTGCCGTGGGCAAATCTCGTCTTTGTTCGGAGCTCTTTCCCGCGTGGGTCATGGGCAGGAATCCAACGTACGAGCTAATCGAGGGCAGCTACAACAAGGACAAGGCTGCTGAGTTCGGCGGCATTGCACGCGACATAATCCAGGATCCTCGTTATGGACTGCTCTTCCCAGAAACTGAAATCTCTGCCAAAGCTGCAGCAGCAGATGCTTGGAAGACTACTCTCGGAGGAAGCTACAAGGCCTCCGGAGTCGCTGGTGGAATTATTGGATTTCACGCGCACATTGCTATCATCGACGACCCGTTCAAGAACTATGACGAGGCAGCAAGCCTTGCACATCGTGAAAGCGTGTGGAATTGGTACTCCGCCGTTCTCCTCAACAGACTACGATCGTATCGCGAAGGCAGTGGTTCAGTTATCCTGATCATGCAACGGTGGCACGATGATGATCTGGGCGGCAGGGTGGAGAAGCTGAACGAAGCAGGAGAAGAGGACTGGGAGGTCCTTGCCATTCCTTCCATCGCAGAAGAGGGTGATCCGCTGAATCGCGCAGTGGAGACAGCACTTCTTCCAGAGGGACCTAACCGACGACCTTTGGAAGAGCTTTATGCGATAAGAGCCCGCCATCCAGTCCTCTTCCAAGCCCTTCACCAACAGAAGCCAGTTAGCGACGAGGGTGAGATGTTCCGCCCTGATTGGCTGTTGGAGTACGGCGTTGATGAGTTGCCTTCGCGCCTCGTCTGGTACGGGGTGAGTGACTGGGCATTGACGAAGGGCAGTGGGGACTTCACCGTGCACATCGTGTTCGGAGTAGATCCGAAGGGGCATATCTGGATCACGCACTTGAGTCGGAAACAGACAGATATTCTAGAAGGTGTGGAGAACTGCATTGAGCTGATGCAAGCGGAAGAAACAGGGCAGCGTCCGATAAGGTGGTTCTGTGAGCGAGTTGCACTGCAGAAAGCGATTGGCCCAGTTCTGCGGAAGCGCATGATGGACGAGATGGTCTTCACGATCCTTGATGATGTAAGCATATCTGGGATGGGAGGGAAGGATGCTCCTGAGCGTGCGGGCAGTATTGCTGGAGCGATGCAGATGGGTTACATTCATGTCCCTGCGAACGCTCCGTGGCTTGGAGCGCTCAAGCATGAGATCTCGCGGTTCCCTCGCGGCCGTTACGACGATCAAGTGGACGGCCTGGCCATCGTTGGGATGAAGCTGCAGAGCCTGCGCGGCATGGCCGCTGAGGTAATAACGCCACTAGGCATCCCCATTATCAAGCCTGCTGTCTATACATTCGACCAGGCGATGGGTCGTCGTCGCGCTATTGGCGCGGGAAATGCTCGCAGGAACGAGACGATTATGTTGCCTGCTGAGCCGACAATAGACTGGCCGGAGATGTGTCTTGACTGATGTGAAAAAATCACAGCAGGTAGCGGTGGCGGACGCTACAAGGGCATCTATTGGTCCGGTGGGTCCAGCGCAGAGAATGGAAGCTAAGCTAATGAGGCCGAGTCAGTTGCCAGATGTGGACAGGCATGGGCTTCATACGGATGCGCTGTTTAGTGTAGGAGATAAACAAGTTCGAGCGGAGATGCCTGGCGGGCCTAAAGGATTCATCCCAAAGGTAATTCGAGGAGGTAAGATAGTAGGTAAGTTTGCTCCTGGAGCTAAGGTAAAAATAAGTAAGAGTCATCAGCAAATGCAGGCAGAGATAAAGGCTGGGGCTGATGAGACTAATCGTATTCAGCAGTTGATAAATGAGAATAAGGTGGAAGAAGCTCGGAAGGCATGGAAAGCTTATTGGACAAAGGGCTACGTTACGTCAGATGAGATTATGCAAACATCTCGTAAGCAAGCCTTGAGTATTGGAATTGAGCCCGCTACTGCATTAGACTTAAAGTATGTTAGAGAGAATCTGCAGAAGGTGCTTAAGGATAATCCTATGCTTGAAAGTGACGTGTGGTTCCGAGAGAATCTGAGCATGAATCCTACATTGAAGGTAGTGCAATAATGCCTGCGCAGGTAGCGGTGGCAGACGCCACTCGTGCATCGCTTGGTCGTACGTCGGTAGGGCGTAGGAAGAAGCCTCGGACTACAGAGGCTCGACTAATGCGTCCTGATCAGTTGCCGCAGGCGGATAGGGAGGCTTTGAAGAGAGGGCATTTCTTTGGGGTAGGGGATAGTGATGTGCGGGCTGAGATGCCTGATGCGAGGAAGATGCAGTTCGCTCCGCAACGTCTGATGGGGCTGTCGAAAGCTGGGCAGGTGTTGCTGAATAAAACTCTACATCGGTTTGATCAGTTCAGGCTTAACAATCCGCAGATCATTGGAGACTTTGTTGCTAGGGATGTTCGTGCGGAACTGGCATTGAGTAAGAAGACCCTGGCAAGCATTCCTGATCGAGATGTAAAGATCATTGGAGATGCGTTCGCTGCGAAGAAGTTCGGTTATAATGCTACAGGTGAGATGGCTAAGGAGCATGTTAGTCATGTAGCGAAGGATTGGTCTGATAAGTTCCAGGAGGGCTATAGGTTCGCTAGGGAGACACAGGCTAGTGATATAGTGTCGAATACGGCAGAGGCTAATAAGGCCGCCGCTAGAGGTAAGCTGTTCAAGGATGACAGTGGGAAGGTTATATCAGAGATTCCAGACACCCCTTTTGATTTTCATGAGTACCCTCGAGTTATTAAATAAGGCATATAATGGCCTATCCATCCAAAGAGATTGATCGAGTTAAGTTCTGGGCGACTCGCGTCGACTACACGATTAGGAAGCTGAAGCCGCTCTTCCAGGCAAGTGAAGTCCTGGTTGATCAGTTTTACAATGAAGAGACGACAGCTCGCGAGGCTAGCCAGGGGAGTGACACGGACCAGGAAGAGCATATTCGCAGGACAAAGTCGAATATCGTCTATGGTTATATAGACCAGAGCCTGAGCAACATGCTGGATGCGAATCCTGTGTTCCAGTCGTTTCCAGAGGACGAGCGTGCGGCCGCGCCGATCGATCCCAGTGATCCGAACAGTCTGTCCCGCGCTCAGGGGCAGTCGAAGATCATGAACTACAGGTATCGAGAGACGAATCAGCTGCGAGTCGACGAGCGAGTGGCGCTTAGTGCCTTCCTGTTCCCGTATGGTGTGGCAAAGATTGGTTATACAGCGGACAGGGAGAAGATGCTGCAAGAGCTTCTCCAGCCGGACATCAGCTCGGAGTTGGATTTCGAGGATCCGAATGAGGAGAACTTGTTCCTCCAAATCGGTCAGGCAACGAGGGTCTCTGAGTCGCAAGATCACCATCATCATATCCAAGTGCATATGCATATGCTGCAGGGTGGGCTCCTGGGTATGCCTGATCACGCAATCGAGCTTGTGACGTTTGTGGTGAAGGATCATATTGCGCTGCATAAAAAGTTCATGGATAGGAAAAATCCTTCCGCGAACGTGAACGTGCAGAATGAGAGCCCGTTCGCAGTTCATTGGCCTTCGGACATGTTCTTGACGGACCTGCTGAGCATGGAAGGGCCGCCTGATGCCCGTTGGATGGCATTCGGCTGGGAGTTGCCGGTCGAGGAAGTGCAAGGCGACACGAACTACGATAATACGTCATCGCTGAAGCCGAGTCGATGGAAGGATGCGCCGGAGAAGGAAGAGGGCCAGGACTACGATGGCTTTGATATGGTCAGGGGATGGGAAGTCTGGGCCAAGAACTTTCCAGTTGGACGAGGGAAGTTCCGTGACATTGTGCTCACGATCGCGGAGGGACATGAGAAGTTTCTCCGCTATGATGAGGAGTGGCCTTATCACTTCCTTGATGATTATCCTGCGGAGACGCTTAGCTTCACGCCTGGATTGAGGAGATGGTTTCATAAGCCTACAGTGCTCCTAGGTGGGGGAGATACTGTTCAGAGCCTCGTGAACGAAGTTCTGGACATGAACTTGAGCATTATCAGGAAGCAGAAGAACGTATGGCTAGTGGATCCTGCCAGCGGAATCACGACAGAGAAAATGCAGCAGATTATGGACGCGCCAGACGGAAGCGTTATTGCCGTGCCGGGTCTGATGGATGCGAAGGGTCAGGCGGTGGTGCCGCTGCCGTTTCATCAGATTCCCCCCGAAAAGGGAGAACTCCTAAATGTCCTGCAGAACATGTTCGACAGGTCCCTTGGGACGCCACAGCCACAGAGGATGGAGTCCTCGGACACAGCCACTGAAGCGGATATTATCGAGAAACGTAACACGAGTCGTGAGGGTCGTAAATCGAACTTGCTATCGGAGTTCCAGGTTCGTAAAGCAAGGAAAATGTGGCAGTTAGATGCACAGTACCGGCCGGAGAGGCTGTTCCTGTTAGACAGGAATGCTAGCACGTTCTTGGAGATTGATGAAGAGATGGCCAAGGGCGAGTATATGACTACAATGGATATTGCTAGTCATGCCACGGCGAAGAGCGTGGAGCGCTCTCAGTGGATGGATCTGCTCAACTTGTTTGCTGGCCTAACGCCAGTGTTCGTGGAGTTCTGGCAGGTTCCGCCGAACTTGCCGGAGCTGGCTAGGCGCTTGCTCGCGCGTGGGTTCGATGAGCATATGGTGGAAGAGATTTTGCCGATGTTGCGGGCTGCTGCTGGAGCGTTGGAAGGCGAGGGAGCGATTCAGTTCGACGAGGAAGGTAAGCCGATTGTGCAAGATGAGGCTGCGCTGGAGGCGGTGCAAGCGGGACGGAATAGAGATGAACGGATTGGGGCTGCTCTGCCGGAGCAGTTCAACGAAGCTCCTCCTAGTGCTGGTCGACAGACCGGGAATGCGGTGACAAGCTAATGGCATCTTACGCAGAACAGCAGGCAGAGCGGCAGAGGATTAAGGCGATGCAGGAAAAGCAGCGTGCGAAGTCGGCCGCTGCTCATCAGCAGAGAGTGGATGCAAACGCGGAGGCTAAGCGTCGGCAGCAGCAGCAGACGAATCAGATACGCGCACAGGAAGCTCAGCAGGCACAGCAACAGCAGCGGCTTCGTGCGCAGCGGGAGTCTGAACGTCGTAAGAATGCGGCGGCTCGACAGATAGAGATAGAGCAGGCTCGCGCGAAAGAGAAATCCATGCGAATAGATCCCGCGATACCAGATTCCGCGTACGACATACCACGCGAATCAGATATGTCGTATTCTGCCCGGCTGAAGGCTCATGAGAAGAAGGTGGAACGCGCGAGACAGGAGGATGCACGGCGGGCTCGCCTGGGCCTAGAGCCGAGGATGTACATCCCCGAGTTCTGGACTCCTCCGCCAAAGCCCGGCAGTATAGAGGCCCTTCCGATCCCTCTAGTGCCGATAGTGCCGAGGGAAGGTCAGATTCGCGCGAAAACGGTAGCGCCACAGCAATCGAGAGCGGCTGTAGTCGCGGATGAGACGTTTGCGTCGATTGGGCAGGGGCAGCAGCAGACACCTACGAAGCCTCCACCTACGGCTGAGGACCTAGAGATCGCTCGGGACAAGGCTCAGATTCAGGCGAGGGAAGCGCAGCAGAAGCTGGACAATCCGAACGTGGCGACGCCGAGGAACCGGGAGTATCAGGATATTGAGAAGCAGCAGCAGGGGACGCTGGGGCAGCGGGTGTTGCCCGCTCTTCCTCCTCCTTCGGATGAGCCCAGGAGGCGGCGGCGATTGCAGGGTGAGATTCTTGAGCAGCAGCAGCAAAGGACGCTGGGGCGGCAGAAGTGGCACACTCTTCCTCCGACTGAGCCCATTCGTCCTAATCCTCCAAGTAGGATTATTGAGCAGCAGCAGTTAGGCACGCTTGGGCAGACAAGTCGGGCGACGATGCAGTCGTTGCAGCCAGATCCGAGAGCGAAGGCTGTAGGCTCGAGGGTCGAAACGTCTGGTGCGCAGATAACTCCGCATGAAGTAGTAGCTAGACAGCGAGCTGAGACTACTGATATTATTCGCCGAGCGCAAGAAGCGGTTCAGCAATATAGCGCAGAGGAACTCCAACACGCATCTATATCAGGTCAATATGCGGTACAGAACTTAGGCATTACGCCGCAGATCGCTATTGAGGCTTTGCGAATTATGCGAGAGCAAAGGCAGGATCAGATTAGAGGTGCTGCGGGCGCTAATTTAGGTAACTTGTATGATAGTGCTTTGTATCGTGGACATGGGGACTTCTAAGCGATGCCCCTCTACACCTTCCGATGTGAGCATTGCCAGACGCAGAAGGACGAACAGCGCTTGGTCGAAGAC
>Ga0098034_1001058_pt1 | contig 10587 bp, 13 predicted proteins | sample 2_EtaG_FD_77062 | JGI IMG/M metagenome (GOLD analysis project Ga0098034, IMG submission 77062) | Marine viral communities from the Subarctic Pacific Ocean - 2_ETSP_OMZ_AT15125 metaG | ecosystem: Environmental > Aquatic > Marine > Oceanic | place: Pacific Ocean | collected 2015-01-07
AGAGGCTGACTGTGCCACATAAAAACTACCTGTTCTAACATGTACATCATCATTAGTATTACCGAAATATGTCGAGCCGCTTGCATCGATCTCGGTTACATTTTCAATATGATAATGACTAGCGCTGATGGTTCCCTTTACTACGAGGGTACCTGTAAGGTGTACTTTGTTAGACGCCGATAAAAACGTAAAGTTGTTGGATCCAGAGGTTAATCTTGAGCCCGCGGCGCCAGAAATAAACTGGATCGATCCTATTGATCCGGTTCCGCCACCGCCTACGGAGCCCGAATCTGCGCAATTTATATATGCCCATCCAAAAGTGGCCATTCTAGCCTACTCCTGCCGACCCACTCCACGATGGCCCAGTATAGCCGGAACCCGACGCTTGGAATCGCACACTAGGCGGTTCTATGTTGGTCAGTCCTGCTACTACATCCGCTGTGGCTGCCGCGGCGCCGGGCGCATAAATCCACAATTCGGATACTTTAACTTCGAGAACCGGTGATTCAGAATTCGCAGGAACGGTAAAATAATTACTTCCGGAAATTCCAAGTTCAGAAAATCCTACTCGTAGTGCGGTGCTTTTGGTGTTGACAACATAGACCCACCGAGTAACGGAGGTGAATTTGATGGCCGCGGCGTTGCCGGCAGTTGCTGCTCCAGAAACGAAGGGTCTTCCGCTCACTTGATATGAGCCGACATTGTTAAGTCCGGGTGCTAGTTCCCAATATCTTGGTGTTGGTCCTGGCATTATGAATCTCCTAAAATTTTAATATTCATTATAAATAGTCTCTAAATTTTTCTATTGCGCCTTTCTTGTGCTCTCTTGCGTTTTTGTTCTTCGCGTGCACGACGGCGGGCAGCACGAATGCGTTTTTCTCTTTTGGCGACTGAGGGCTTTTTATGATAGCGCTTGTCTCTCACTGTCTCCAAGACACCCTCTTTTTTAACCCTTTTCGTAAATCTGCGGATCATGCGATCTGCCATGCCGCGGCATTCCTTTGCTGTAACTTTAACGTGTGCTCCCTTTGCCATATCTACTCCTACTTTAGCGCTTGCCAAATGGCTGATGATTTGCCTACAATGGAGCTAATATCAACACCGGGATCACGAGCGTTTCCTAAGTCTGTATCTCCTTGAGATGGCGTAGTATTGGTATGAGGGACAGTTCCTTCAAATAAGTTGACACCGTTATAGGCATCCTCTCCAATAGTTTTCATTAAATTCTGTTTATACTCTTTCATTTTCCGATTCGACTCTTGCATCTGTTGTTTGCGCGAAGATTCAATAGGCGGCTGCTGTGTCTCTACAATAGTATTGCCTTGGAGACCTTTAGCTACTTCTGCTACCACATTGGATAAAAGACCTTCTTCTATAAGGACTTCGTGAATACACTCTTTTACAAGGGGTTTAATAACTTTCTTCAAATCTGCTTTGTTCATGCTCTATCCTTTGATAATTCCTGCGAGCTTCTGCCACTTTTCGAGCAATATCTCATCTTTCTTGTCCAGACTCTCCGCTTGTGCTGCGGCCGCATTGCGTCCCCACTGAGCGGAGGGGGGAGTACCCATGACGCCGGGAGGACCCTTACCGATTTCATATTGCTTTTCTTCTTCCTCTGATTCTCCAGTGTCTAATTGTTGGGGGGTACACTTATCGGCAGGATCAGTTAGCTTCTTTATCGGCGCCGCGAATACTCGGTTGCTCATGGGCTTACAAGTATCTTGGTTCACCTGGGCCACCTGCGCATATTGGGGAGATTTTTGCAGGGGGTCTGTGACCGTTACGACTGCCTTGGTACCCTTCCCTGAAGTATATTCATAGGTGTCGCCTTTCTTAACTGCGGTGCGGGGCTGCTGCTGGTCTTTACCAGTAATAGAACGGCCCGCTTGATTGAAATCTGCTACCTTTAAGCCGGCAGTTTTTAACATAGCGACCACAACATGCTTTATAAATGTCTCATCAATGCCGCTGTTCTTGAGCATTTTGGCGGCGGCTGCAAGATCCATGTTCTCTTGCATCTCTTCGGGAAATTGAATCTCGGGATTCTTGTTAACCCGCGCCAGAGCTTGCAAGACGAGTTTGACTTTTTTCTCATCATACTTCTGACCCATGGCCTTCTTGAGGTGTGCCTGTACCTTCGGAGCCTGCACATATCCCGGCTTGTCGTCTCCTACTACCATTGCTGGCTGGCGTTCTTCTCCGCCTTCACCACCGGGGGGGATAGGCGCGGCTGGAGAGGGCTCTTCTGCGGGAGCTTCGGGTTGTTCTTCAGGTTCTTCCTCTGGCTGCTCTTCTGGTTGTTCTTCCGGTTCTTCTTCTGGCTGCTCTTCTGGTTGTTCTTCTGCCGGTGCTTCCTCTTCTTCCTCGGGTTGTTCTTCGGCGGCTGGTTGCTCTTGAGCATTAGCTGCGGCAAATTCTTTTACATCAGCAAAGCCGGCAGCCATGAAGACATCCAGAAGATCTTGCTTGTACTTCTCGGACTGCAGTGCAGCCGTTACAATCTTATAAAGATTAGGATACTTCTCTAGATTTTCGAGCTTTCCAAGTTTGGGGGCACGACCTTCTTCATGCTCCATACTCCCGAGCCTTTTCTTTTTGCTCGAAAAGGGATTCCAGGCTTCAGATAAATCTAGCTCCTTGCCTTGGTCCATAATTTTAATACGTTGATCTCGCAAGAACTGTTGGTATTCACGCATCACGGCACCATCATCGAGATTAAGTTGTAGTCCGCGGTTGAGACCCTGTAAACTCGTTATTGTTTCGGTGGCTTGGCTCGCGTCCACATCTACCCATTCAAGTTCTTCTTGTTCCCCCTCGGCGTCGGGGCACGGGCACTCCTCGGTGCCGCCATCGGGCAGGCACTTCCGATCTTTAGCGCGAGCCTTTACCATTCGGTTGCTCATCCCCTCATTCAAATACTCCCGCCATGCGTCGGTGTGTTGCTGGTTTTTCTCAAAACTACTCCATTGCTTTTGCTTACTCATTTTCTAAGACCTCATTTAATAATCGGTTAATCCGATCTGCTTTAGTGAACACGTTAGGAGCATTCAAATCCTTTGCTTCTTTCATCATATATGCGCCGGGAGTTGAAGGCTCCGACACAAAATCAAAACAAATAAGCTGAAAATCATCTTCCACGATAGTTTGTCCTTGGGCTTCGCTGACGGATCCCATGCCTCGGGATGAGATTCCCAGTTGTGCGCCGCTATTAACTAGTCCTTTAAGGATGTTGCCAGATGGCGTATCGAGCACTTTGACTTTACCCATTACGTTCTTATCTTCCATCCAGACATCTGTTACCATATGAGAAGCATTCCTAAGATTAATAACAGAATCATCAGGGTGATCTAATTCCCCAAGAGCACGGTGTTCTTTTACTAACTTCTTGTAGTTTTGAATCTCACGTGTTAAAACCTTATAGGGATAAACACGGCCGTTCCCATTTTGAATGTCAGCTTCTTGTAACTTGCCGGACAGCATCATGCCGCCATTAGAAACAAAGCGCTTCTCTTCTTCGGTTAACAAATCTTGACAGACGCCACCTTCGCAAAGCGCGTAATATTCTCGTAATAAAACTTTAGCCATAGTTAAGATCCTTTACAACAACGTCTTACAGGCTGCAGCATCCATTTGCTAATCCACGTATTTGTGTTCATGTTTAATTCCTTCGTCTCCAATCAACATATTAAGAACATATGATGTTCCTGATGAAATACAACCTAAAATAAAATAATTTATAGGAGTCACATCAAAATTAAATAGTTCTGTGTAGGGAGAAAGCAGCATTAAAATCCACCCCACATGAAATCCAATGCACATTGGACATGAAAAAAGGCTTCCGAGCCAGCCACGAGTAGGGCGAACGGCATCGAAGACCTTTCCGTATACTAAAATCTGGGTGAGTCCATAAGCTGCCAATATAAAATATAATAAATCCATTTATCCCGGTCCTCTTAATAAAAATTCTTCGAGTTGGCTCGTGCCGCCGGGCGTCTGACGCATCGGGAGCGCGCCTCGACCAAATCGTGCCATCGGTGTTCTCAATACATCAATAACAAACCCAACACCCCCTACAATTTTTACAGCCGCATCCCACCATGGCTTAACACCGCTGGCCACAGAAGTTAGTTTGTCAACAATTCCTTTAAACTGAGTTTCTATAAAACTAGTGAGCTTCTCCTTAACAGTATCTTGCAACCAACTTTTAAATTCGTCCATTACTGCTGCTCCTGCATTCTGAATCTTCTCCATCCACTCTCTATATGGTTCAATAAAATCCGCTACTTTATCCCAGAGCCATTTAAAAGCAAGTGCAAATCCTGCATATCCAATGGCCTTTTTCCATCCGTCCAAGCTCCCCAGCGATTCTAGTATTTTATTAAATTGTTCTAACGCTTTCGTGGCCATGTCACCAAACGTAGGCATCCCCCACTCCCCTAACTTTTGTGCCAGTTGCTGGAGTACTTGTTTGAGGTTGTGTACCTTCTTCTTGGTGTATCGCCATATTGCGCCGGCAAATTGATCAATTAGCGCTGGGTTGGTAGCAACACGATATAGTTGTTGAATGATATTCCATCCCTCTTTGCCAAATTTCTTTATTCCCTCGACTGCATCCACAAATCGGGAGCCAACATCGGCTCCTGCCTGTTTAACTTTTTGAACAGCATCATCCCAAAATCCTTCGAACAACATTTGTTCCTGGAGAATCTGTTGCCTTAATTCTTCAGTGAGCGGCGTAGGTGTGCCGGATTCGTCTAAGGGGAGCGGAACACCCAGAACACCAGTGATATATTCATAATCTTCAAAAAGAGGCTTCCGCACCATATCTTCGACTAGATATCCTCTCCATCCCTCCATTATCAATTTCATCTCAGACATAAGAATTTCCTAAATCGTATACAAGTAACTCAACGAATAGGGATCTCGAATGTATCCCGGACGGATCGATCCTTGTTCAACTCGTTGTGGCACTTCTCCCAACTCGGTTGAATCAGCATTGTCCGGATGTATTAGTTCGTCATCAGTCATAGAGACAATAGCCTCTGTTGACTCAAAATAGGGGCGCTCTTCATCAATAAAATTAGAAATATTAATGAGGGCTAACTTTGGAGTACTTAAATCAGGAGAAGAGGCTTCTTCCATTAACCCCTCAAAGGAGCCGAAAAACGAGCCGGCTTGAACAGAGTCCGCGATGATGAGTCCTTTTTTGCGCAAGTGTGCAAACAGTCTATTCTGTGCGCCGTATACTAAATCATTCATAGTCTCCTTGGGGAAGGCAGTAATCTTATTAGTTTTGGTGGACAAGACAATGTCAATATCACCATGATCAAAAATCATGAGATCTCCGTTCAGGCTTTTACGGATATCCATCTCTAGACGGACTACCGCACTGTCGGGTGCGGCGCCGATTCTAACTACTACTGCCATCTGAGCCGATCTCCTTCACTAAACTTTGAGTTTTCATTATCATTAAAAGTAAATCATCATCAATAACGCACTCAGAAAAGCCATCCAAACGTTCGATGATTTGTTCTGTTTTAGATAACATCTCGCTATCTGCACTAATCTCGACATTTTGAGTGGCTACGTGGAGGTGTTCCTTTAAGCGAACAATCTCCTCATTCAAAAAAACCTTAAGTTCTAAAGCATTATCTGTAAACGATGAGATATAATATACTAATAGTTCTTTTTGCTCTTCCAATAATTCTTTTTCATATTTAGTATTAAACTTTTCAGTAAACGTCTTAACAACGATGGTGTCAACTTCCCCTAGAGAAGTGGAGTCCGGGGTACTGCTTGTCATGTTCTGGATAATTTCGCCTTCTAATAATACTTGATCTTTAGGAGAAGTTTTGTCAGAAAAAATACGTGCAATGGAAGCCAAGGATTTATAATTGGGAACAAAATTATTAAAGACAGCAGGTTCAAGTTCCTTGTTTACATCACTAATGAGAATACTTTGTTCCTTAAACAGTCCGTTGGGATCAATCAGGCGATGGGCTAGTTTAGCCTCTCGTAAGATCTTTTCAGATGTCTTTTGATCGAGGTTTTGGTTTTCATATAAAGCGCGGTGGCACTCCAAATCTCTACGTAATAATGAATCTTCGTGGAAATGTTTTTTAAGGAGGGCGATTGCGGTGGATCGTCGATGAAGATCTTTTTTCAAAATAGCAACGGTGGCCTCTCTTAAAAGGGCTTCGTATACAAAGGCGCTATTCCTCTTTTTATTATGTCTACTCTTCATCGTGTGGCTCCGTAAGTTTGTTACTACTATTTTCTAATCCGGTAATAAGATCTCGGAGAGATTCGCTTATCTGGAAGAGTTGAGTTTCTTCCAAGCGCTCCCCTGCTTTATAAGTAGGTTCCTCTCTCTCATAAATACCTGTTGCTGCTCCACCGATTTTGGCTGCGGATTGTAAATCGTCGAGCCCGGGCACTACATTGCGGCGGGCCGAGCTACCTTTTTCACGGCTATATTTAGCGGCGTTAGAACGCTGGCGGGCGCCGGCGTCTCGCCGGTCGACCTTCTTAGGGTAATATACTTTTCCTTTCGACCCAGGGGTGAGTCGCGGCTCATTACGAGAGCCCGGGGGGACAGCGAGCAGTGTGGAATCATCGGCGGCGCCTTCATCGCCGGCGGGCGGTTCGGTGCCGGCATCTCCGGCGGGCATTTCGGTGCCGCCAAGTTCTCCGCCTAGGTCACCACCAAGGTCTCCACCTAAATCTCCACCTAAGTCTCCTCCTAAGTCTCCTCCGCCCATTCCTGCTCCTTCTGCGGCTGCGGCCTCAGCCACCTGTTGAAGAGCGGCATCGTGTTTGCGGTCGTAATACATTTCGCGCTGGTTGCGGGTAAATTCTTCATGAGACATACCAAATACATTTTCGGTAACCCAGCGGCGAGAGAAGTAACCTTCTGTGGCTGAGCCGGCAATGTCGAACTTTTGCTTCCAAAATTCAAGCTCTTGTAGTTCAGCAATCTTAGAAGGATTATTAAGAGATAAAGTAAAGCTTAATAAGTCGTCTCCGCGGAAGCCTAATGTATAGAGGTGAATAATACTAATCTTTGTAAGCTCTGCGATGAGGACTCTCTGCAATCTCTGAATGGTCCGAGCGAATCGGATATCCTTTTGTGCAAGAGTGGTCTTGTCTTCTTCGCCACCTTCGCCCATTGTAAGGTAGGACTGCGGGATCTTAAGGGCAGAGAAAAGCTTGTCGCGTAAATACTTGATATCATCAATCTGCGAAATGTTTGATGCGCCGGCTAGCGATTGGATATCTGTAGCGGATCCTGGTCGAATAGGAATAAAGTAGTCTTCTTCAATGGACATGGGATTATAGCGCAAGTCAACGCGGCCGGTTGCAGGATCAATAACTTGATGGCGCTTCAGTTGCGTCACCACCTTTTCCATATATTGTTCGACTTCATTCGGAGGCACGGCTCCTACATCAATCTTAAACACGCGGCGTTCCGAAGACCTCACAATCCGGTATGCCATCATAGCATCCTCCATCAACACCAACTGGCGCCAGATGCGGCGAGATGCTTCCAAAATGGAAGTTCCATAGGGAGCATACTTATCGTTTCCTAGGACTCGGAAATGAGCAACCTGCCAATTTTCAAATGTCATGCCGGCGGAGTTCCACTGGTATTGAATATAATTGGGATTGGTGGAGTCTTGTCCTTCTAAGCGCTCAATTTCCTGTGACGGAATAGCAATGACGGATTGAACTCCGTATTTATCATCGATATCCAAGTAAAGAAAGAAGTCCCCATATTTACACATGGTGCGCGCCCAGCCAAAAAGGTTATACTTGAGATTCAAAATACTATCAAAGAGAACATTAAGGACCGCCGAGATTTCTTCGTTCGGGCACTTAACATTTAACATTGGACGCAACTCAGAATAGGTCGTCATCTCATCTGCATAAATATCTAAGGTGGATGCAATCTCCGGCATGTATTCCATTTGATCAAAATCAACATACCGCTCGGAGCGACGTTGATTAGCAATGGCATTGACGCCAATATTATCTAAAGGGCTGTATAGCGTCTTTTTAAACTGCTGACCTGATGCTGATTTAAATCGAGATGAAAACCTATCAAGGTGTTGACGCCGGATGCGGCGTCCGGATTGGGAACGATAGCTAACAATCGGACCTGAAAAAAGCCTAGTTAAGGCTTTAAATAATCCTGATTGACTATTGGCTGGGTTGTTTTTTGGGGGAGTGCTTGCCATTTAATTTCTCACTTAATAATCCATTTATATTGCTCATAGATGTGTTGTGCATCTGTTAACTGTTTGTCAAAAGCATTATCTTTTTTGTAACCATGTTGTCCGGGGATACGGGTATTCATAGTAGTGCGGCTCGTAACAATAGCGTCCACAAACGCACGTTGGTAATTTAAATCACGAGCACTGGCTTGAATTGCAGTGTCTCTTACCCAGCATGTAATAGCCAGGGCCATGATTAAATCATCGTTATACCCCTTCATTGCTTGGGGTTTGCCATTTTTCCAAATAAAAGTTTTCATTTCATTAACCGTGCGCGACGAATACACCTTAATTAGTTTATTTCTTATAAACTCTTCTAATTTTGCAACTATTAGTGGGCGTGTCTTCATAGTAGTAGAGAAGCCAGGAATAGCTGACGATATACCTTCCGCTTGATATTGCTCAATATATTCGTGTGTCGACTTTATAGAATAATATATATTAGGATAACCGTATTCAACGAGTTTGTCAAGTACAGTATAGCCAATATTATTATTTTCTACTACTATCATCGCATTTCCGAACTCGCCACCTACCTGATTAAGCATGTTCGCGAACAAGTCTGGTGTAACCTTTCCTTGATATTCGCCAATGATTTCAAGAGTTTCTAGTTTTAAAACATGAAACGTAGAAAAATCGGCTCCATCGCCGCGGGCCACATCCACCACAATTATATAATTACACGTAGGATCAAATTCTTCCCAAATCCAGAAGTTGCGATCAAAACCGGTTCGATGTTTAGGCTCCTTCACATTAGATAATAACCATTCCATACATTCTGGATCAATAACTGTTTCGCCGGATGTGTTAAAATTACACTGTAACTCTTGCGCGATCTGGCGCTTGGACATATTTTTGGTCTCTTTCTCATACCATGTCTCGTCTCGATCTGGGTGGACCTCCCATGGTAATATGGTAAGATTAAAGTTGTTGGCGCCGGCTTCAGCATCAACACAAGTTTTATGGAACCAATTTCCTACACCGTTGGGGGTTGATAGTGCAATACAACGCCCACCCGTAGATAGCGTGGGATATAGACCAGTCCACAATTCGCCTAAGCCTTCAATGTGGGCGGCCTCATCTAATACTAAAAGGGACAATGCCTCCGAACGACCGGCATCGCCTGACGTAGAAGCCGCTTTAATAGACGAACCATTAGATAGTTCAAAAGAAGTGCGGTTGTCCACACTAATGGTGGCAATCTTTAGCCATTCGGGTACGTTGCGCATAATGCCTTTAACCTTCTTTACAAGGTTGCCTGCCGTCGCAAACTTTGTTGCCATTACAAGAATGGCATTATCCCGATGGAATAACATCATCCATACAATATAGCCGGCTGTGATAGTGGAGATACCAAGCTGTCGGGCTTTCAGGATAACGTTAAAACGATAATCGTTAAAATCATTAAGGAGTTCATCTTGAAAATCATAAGTATCGAATAAAATCAGCCCGTGCATCGGATGGGATATACGGGCATAAGTCTTCAGAAAATAGGAAGGATCTTTACCGCACTTTAAAATCTCGTTGACTCGCTTCTTTTTGTCTAGTTGAAAACTCATTCATCATCTACGATTTCTATTTCTTCTTCAAGTTCTAAAGGGGGCGCAGGTGTGTTGTCTTCTTCTGCTTCCTCACAATCGGAGCCAGTCTCGACGAGAGTTGCTCGCGCGACTTCTTCCATAATAATCTCTTTGAGTCGTGCAATAGAAATTTTCATGATTCTTTCTTCCTTGTATCATTCTTCGGGCGGGTTCCCCAGCCCCCTTGGTTTAAAAACTTTTCCCAACTGCGCTCGACTGGAGCCTCAGAACCAGTTTCTAGATTCATTTGTTCACTCAGTCCACCAATTTTATAGTGCTTTTTGGCAGTCACCCAGGTGCGAACTCGCGAAGAGTTTTCGACTCGAATATCGACTTCTCCCTCTTCCGTCAAAGTAACAGAATCCCCGGTAATCTTTTTGTATTCTTTCTTGATCCATCCTGAAATGTCGGTGATACGCTGATCGATTTCTTCCTCGAAACCGCTAGCGATGACTTCTTTCAATTGAATCTCGGACTGGTAGCTCAAACACATCATGTCGCCATAAAACTTCACATTGAAGCCATCCATGACTCGTTGATCAACAAGGGCATCACCCTCTTCTCGGCGAAGGATTCCAGGCTTGTCGGGTTCATAATCCTCTCCCAGTGCGCCGTCATATGAGTTTGCGGCTGCTTGTGCTAGTCCTTGTATGATTTCATAAATTGTTGCCATTATCCCTGTTCTCCTTGCATCATCTGTGCAACCAAACTATTAATAGAGGCGCCCTTGG
>Ga0098034_1001061_pt1 | contig 10559 bp, 23 predicted proteins | sample 2_EtaG_FD_77062 | JGI IMG/M metagenome (GOLD analysis project Ga0098034, IMG submission 77062) | Marine viral communities from the Subarctic Pacific Ocean - 2_ETSP_OMZ_AT15125 metaG | ecosystem: Environmental > Aquatic > Marine > Oceanic | place: Pacific Ocean | collected 2015-01-07
ATAATCAAGCATTGCTTCAGCTTTAGAATAGTCAGCTAATGTAAATGGATACTCACCCTTTCGCTTCGGTATGTATTTCTTAGGATAATTAGCACCAAACATCTCTGCCACTTCGTTAATAGAGTAATTAACACCTCTGCCCAATTCAAAAAATTCAGCCTTAAAATCTTTACCAAAGCATGCAATTAAGCCATCCACTATATCATCAACGTGAGTAAAATCTCGTCTTTGTTCTCCATCTCCCGTGATCGTCAAGGGAAACCCCTTTCTAAATTGCTTTTCAAATATCCCGATAACAGTAGCATACTCACCACTATCTAATTGATATAAACCATAAACATTATAAAATCTGCATATCGTTGTACTTAACCCATAAACTCGACTGTATAGTTTGCATAATTCTTCTCCACCCCATTTTGACCAAGCATAGGGGCTTCCATATAGTCCGTGATGTTTAGAGCTTGATCCTGCATAAACAATTTGAATATTCTTTAATCGTGCGTATTCTAAAATGTGTAATGTTGAATTGAAATTGTTGCTTATATGATGGGCGGGGCTTATTAAAGATGGCTGTATCCTTGCCAATGCTCCCAAATGATAAATACAGTCAAATTCACCGTTCTCTAATGTCTCTATAAGTAATTTTTTTTCGAGTTTAAGGATCTTAGATAAATCGGTTTCATAATAAGAGCAACCCTCCTGATGGTTTGCTTTCTTTCCTGATGAATAATTATCTAATGATACTACATGATGTTTATTGTCTATTAGTCTCTTAATAAGATTAGTGCCTATAAATCCAGCCCCTCCAGTCACTAAAATATTAGACATTAACTAATTGCATATTGTAGTTATTAATTCCTTTTGGGATAAAAGTGTTTTCTTTTTTGATTAATTTGTTTTTTTGGAATGGCTTATAATCAACTACATGCTGCCATCTTCCCCATCGTTTTTTAACTTTAACTAAATCGGGATGTTGCTGTTTCAATGACATTGCCATAGCATGCCTTCCATCAAATTTTTTATCTTGTATATACAGTTCTTCCGTATTGCCGCCTTCCATTGACATCGTTACCATTTTTTCGCATAAAAAAGCATAGAAAAGTGCAGTACACCATCCATCTTTTAATGCACATAATGACAGATCAGTATCTTCGTTATATTTCCCACGCCATCTATATTTCAAATCATTCTTAATCAATATACAGGAATAAATCCGGCGATTGAAAACAACAGGAGGACGCTTCGTAACATTTACAGCAAAACCATGATACTGCATACCCGCCAACGCTATATTGGTGAAACGATTAACATAATCTTCTATCGCCTTAAAGGTATTGCCACATTTAACCCTATGTTGTGCATTTCTATTCCAATAAAAAAATGATCTGATATTATCATCTAAAATCCAGTGCCGCTCAGCACCTATTCCAATAGAATGATTCCAAACCCAATTTCTGGCGGGGACAGAACCCTGACCTAAATCTTGAAACGGTAAAACAAGTATCTTAGTTGAATCTATAACACTCGCATAATTATCATATTCTTGCGGTTCTACTACAATATGATAAGGAACTTTCATTTCTTCCAGTGCTTTACTCGTAAGGCGAGACTCCCATCTCCCTTTTGAAATAATATAAATTGGATAATCTGGATTCATTTCTCCCAACTTCCCGTTAAGCTCCACCCACTATTAAAAGTTGGTGTCATAACAGGCTTAAATCCTGCATTTTCTATCTTTTTTATAAGATTCAATGCCCATGTTTTCCAAGGTTTCTGAGATATTGGATGGAATTCTAAAATAATTGCTCTTAACTGCGGTTGGATAACATCATAAGTATATTCAGCACCCTCTACATCTATCTTTACAACAGTTGCATCTTTAATAGCTTCTTCGTATCGTATAGCTTTAACTTTCACTGAACCCGCTTTACTATGTGATTTAGCTATACTATTAGTAGCACCGATCCCTTTTGAAATAAATAAATTCACATATTTACTGTCATCTCCCACTACCGCAAAATTAAATAATTCCATTTTAGAGTGTTTATTCATAGATAGAATTTCAAACGTATATGGAGTGGGTTCATAAGATAATACCTTTTTAGCTCCATTCTTGGAAGCCCACATTGAATACTCTCCGACATAAGCTCCTATATCGGCTACAATATCAGAATCATTTAATTCAATACTCTTACATTCTCGCATATTGTTTTCAAACGGTTTTAACGATTTTTTAGTTTGAAAAGCGTAATGCCCACCCGTTACCTTACTATCTACAAATACTGGACTAAACCTCACTTATATATGCCTCTGAAATAAAATCATTTTGTTTAAGTTTAGGATGCCATATTGATTTCGTTTCATTAGTAATTTTTTGTCCAATTAAATCACAAAATTCTTTAATATCTTTTTCATTTCTAAATCTTACATTAATACTGCGAAACGGAGTTATATTTTCATTCTCATATTCAGGCATCCCCTCCCATAACTCATTTTCATCAAGATTGAACTTATCATCTACGCCCAATTCATAATTTTGAAAGCCCCAGTCTAATAATTCACTCACATCAAAGTAATTGGCAAGAGCGTCATAATCCCACTCTCCTACATTGCGATTTAACCTGACGTTTAATTCTTTTTCTTCATCAAGCTCAAGATTAAGCTCAACACAAGGTACTTTTTCAATCCCTAAATCTTTTGAAATCCTTAATCTTTGATGCCCACCAATTACTACATTCTCCCGTTCGGGGTGTTTATTTATGATAATAGGATCAATCAGACCGAATCTTTTTATAGAATCACGAAGGTTGTCATATTGATCTTTGGTGAGTTGCCGAGGATTATATTCGGCAAAAATTAATGCTTCGATAGGATGGTAAACTGTTTTGAGTTGTCCATTCTTCATATAATTGAGGTAGCTACCTCGATTGTAGGGTGGTCGGTTTCCCGTCCTTGAAGATTACTATATGACGGTTGTCAAACCCTTACAGGTATAGTGATCTTGCCCGTTTAACACTTTCAGGACTAACCGAAAGCGTCTGAGCAATCTGTACATCTGAAAAACCTAAAATTGCAAGATCAGATAATCTTTGGGGATTTACATAATCATAAGGTGGCTTGGTTCGTTTCCCAATATCTTCTTCGGGATCACCAAGTGCATAAATAATTTTCTCGACAATTGGAGAAGAATGCAAATCCCTGTCTGAAGCATTGGAATATCGAGCTTCAATATCTTGGAAATCAACAGAGAAATACCGATCCTTTTGATCATAAACATCTTCTCCATGTTCACTTTTATATTCTTTAAAATCTTTCATAAGGACTCCCTTCATATCATTGTGCCAATGATACTTATTCTGAAGGTGCAGCACCTGTAACTTAAAGAATATAGTAAGTTAGGGGAATATTAAATGATACTATTAAGGAAGATTGAATCCTTTTTTTCTGATTGCCCTCATGTGTCCTTGAACGGCACTTCTTGAAATGTCTAAATAATCGGATATTTTCTGTTGAGTCCATCCCTCTATACGATAAATAAAGACTTCAAGTTGTTTTGGAGTAAGTCTTTTCTTAGGGCTTTCCGTAACCGCATAAGGAGGCTTATTAGTATTCCGCATCTATATCTCCCGCAAGATTAGAGTTGTTTCAGACGTTCTTTTAATGCTAAATAAAAAACGTCATTTAGATAATCCCTCCTTTTTACTATCCGAGTCGACCTAACATACAGAGCATTAAATCCATTTTCTCCAAGCTGTTTTATTTTGAAATCCCGATAGCCTTCTTTATCGGATGATCCCCAATATTGATGACAGCCATAGCATAAGGCATCACAGTTTTCCTCGTCAAATCTTGTTGAATATCTACCCCTGCTAAAATAGTGGGAGTTATGTAGGGCGTTGGTGGGGGGTAAATACTGCGTCCCGCATTTAGGTCTGACACAAGTCCAATTGTCTCGAGTCCTTATGATTTGAGAAAAAACCTTATCCCACTTATCTGCCCGAGTATTTTTTCGCCTCACGACAAATTCTTAAAATTTAACTTTATTCCTGACATTTGGAGTGAACGTATAATAAAATGGGGCTTGGCAAAGGCGTTAATTCGCTGTCCGCACAACCAAGCCCCTCGGAGGAGAATTATGCGTTTGCTGAATTATATTTTTTCCAATGTCTCTGTTTACTGTTCGCTTTTAGTGATCCATTTGCTCTGTTATATGCCTCCAGACATTTCTTAGCTTTAATAACTAAATCCTTTGTTTCTGGATTTTCGCTATCAACTACATCTATTAAATTGTCTATCATTTCAATTAATGTAGTGCTTGTTCTTGATTGTAAAACCGTATGGTCTAAAGATAGTTTCATTATTTACTCCTTTTTCTATTATTAACTTAAAAAATTAAGGTGATTCATCACAATTAAAATAATCTTTATTGCATTTTCCTATTTCTTCAAGATAATCTAAAGGGATCACCCTTAATGGCATTCCTTTTTTGATTATTCTTTCACATTTTTTTGCTACTTCAAAAGGAACATGAAAACGATTGGGGAAAAGGCGATCCCCCGATGTAGAACTAACATAAGTTATCTCTACATTACACCCATTGTGATCGAAATAATGTTCGGCGATTCCTACGGCTCTACAAGGGGTATAATCTTCCTTTGGGTTTTTATAACCCCAATATGGTTCACGAACGTAGGCGGTCTGTATCTCGTTGAATTGCCACGTTGTTTCATATATCACATCACATCCTTCACGATTGCATTTTTTTATCATTGTTTTCTCCTTTTTGATATTAACCGCTATATACGTCTCCGATATCGTCAGCATTATATCTTATATCTTTCATATCTGTGGAAGGTAAATCAGGAAGATCATGCTGTTCTGCCGATGGACCTTTTTTCTTCGTATCAATATTTTGCCTTTCAGCAAAAATCCTATCAACGAATTGAAGTCCCCACTGAATAAGAGATTTGTCCTCTTGGCTATTAAGCCCAGATAGCTTTCTCTCCTTCACCCATTTTTTGACTATTTTCTCAATATTGATTGCATCTTTTTCATCTGTCTTCATTGTCGTCTCCTTATGTTATTCGTAGCCTTTCATTACAGATTGAACATTGTTTATAGTAATTTTTAGTTTCAGCTTTGAAAACTTGATCAGGATGAGAAGAACATTGATAAGTATAAATTGCTGATTCATCAGAATCAACCTTTTGAAAGTCCCATGAATTTATACAATGCTTCCATGATTTAATTTTAGACTTACCTGCATACCAACCCGTTTTGGTATAATGAGCATAAAAAGTATTAGCATTGATTTCTGGGGATGGAATATTTTTCTCTTTAAAGAATTCAATAATCATATCTAAGTCTTTTGGTTTAGCTTTATAATCCCGTTCATTTATATACTTATTTCCCTTATTTCCCTTATTACCCTTATTGATTGTGTCTTTTTCGTGTTCGTTTGATGTTCGTTTCGTGTTCGTTTGGTGTTCATCTGCATTTCGGTTACCTTGATAAGTTCCATAGTTACATATAGTTATGTGTGTCGCCTTGTGTCCCGTTTTCAGAACGATCATGGAATCTTTTTGTAACAAATTTAGAAACCGACTTACTTTCCCTCTTGACCAATGCCAATGCAACGAAAGGCTCTCTTGCGACGTGATAAATTCACCCCTGCCAACAAGGATAAATTCGCCATCAAAAAGCATTTTAGTATCCTTATGACTTGCTCGAAATAGAAGGTCAATCCATGCTCGTACTTTTTCAGGCTTTTCCCAAATCCAATGTTCTTTCAATTTTCGGTGAATACTTATCCAACCTCTATCCATTTATTTTTCCCCTTTTTTCTTTATCAAATCGTGTTCTTTTTTTAACTCAAGAACAACATTCATCACCTCCCGAGGGGGGCATTCATGGAGCATACTTCCTCCCACTACCCCCCTCTTGATTAATGCCGATCTTATTATTCCCTTCTTGAAGCCCAATGCTTTACACAAATGTTGTTGTCCCAAGGCGAATTGGTTTGCCCATCGTAACCATGGATCGTCTACTCGAAGGGTAATTTTTCTTTATCTTTCTTATGTGATTCTTCAGCATTAACCATTTCCTCAGCATCTTGATACATTTTAGTTATTTTTTCTTCCACGATCATTTCAATCTCAGCGAAAGCATCTTGACCAACCAGAGATTTCCAAATCTGTCCTTGCTTTTTCATGAGATTATTCAAGTGATTAGGATGTTCGCATCTATTAATTAAGGAAAGAACTCTACCATAACAATCTTGTATGAAAGAGTTTTGATCATCAAATATCTTCCCCCACAATTCCATATTCCATGTTTTTTCTATTCCTGCTTCTATTAAAGAACAAAATATCTGAGAAGTATTTTTTGAAACTGTTTGTTCTATAATAACAAAACTCTTCCCACCAGTTATTGTATCCCAATCTGTTTCATCTGGAACATAGGTCTGTTGTTTTATCTCTCCGTTTTTAGATTCGTTTTCTTCTCCTATTTTAATAACATTCCATCTCGTTTTATTTCCGTCCTCCTCTCTTGTTATTTCTACCACATCACCTTTTCCGAAGTCTTTTAACAGACTTGCAAGATATTGTGTGGCATAAAAAACTTTTTCTTCTCCATCTACTACTCCTGAATATAGACTCCACTCGCCGAATTCATTAGTTCCAGTCATTGGTTTGTCATATAAAAAAGCTATCGTGTTTTTTATATTGGTTTGGAACTTATGTTCTGGTTTCTTACTCATTGTTATTTCTCCTTTTTAGGATTTTATTAACATCACGGATGACATCATCCATCAAGTCTTTATATGATCCATTTTCATATTCTTCTGTTGCACTATAAATATAGGGCTTTGATCTAAGAGGAATCGGAGGTTGTGTCCATTCTCCAGATAAAATCTCAACAGCCGTTTCAATCATCAGTTCATAATCCTTATGACCTCTTGCAAACTCACCGAACCGAGTTGGGTGGTCGTATTTGAAGCAGATAACGAATGGATGTTTCATGAAATTACCTTCTTTCTCATGTCGTTGAGTTCTGAACTTTTCTGTAAGGCTTCATTCTTATAAATCCTGAGATCCTCCTTGGTTTTGTTCAATTTATCATATAAGCATGAAACATGAAAAATATAAGCTACTAAGATAATAAGATGTAGTCCGTTTATCATTTGAACTCCTTATATCGTTGGTTTTCAAGTACTTCGTTTCCTAAGAGGGTTTTATACCACTCCGAATAACAATATTGAGAACAGAATCTAATCGTAGGGAGTTCATCTCCCCAATCCTCCAGAACTTTCTCGCAATTATGACACAGAGTGCTATAATCTTTTTCGTGATTTATCCACTTCAGAAATTCCTCGTGAGATAGTGGTCTTTTCATATTAATTATACTCCCCATCTGAAACCTGTTCGCTCCAAGGCTCAAATAATTCTATTTTCAATTCAACGGGTATAAGAACAAACCCGTCTTTAGAAGGAAATTCAGTTGATCTTCCAATTAAACGAGAATCATCTCCGATTTTAGAAATCTGATGCCCGTGTTTAGTAGCAATCCAAGCGAACACTTCACTTTCTGGATGTTGCTCAGATAAAAGAGAAATAAGTTCTTTAACAATCATTTTAATTCCTCCTCAAATAGATCATTAACTGAAGCATGAAGTACCAAAGCCATTTTCTGTTTATTATCTTGAGTTACTCCTCTTTTATCTTGTATCATTAAAGTCATTAAAGATGGAGATACTCTAATCTTCCGAGCCAACCATGAAGGAGTCCTTTCAATTTCAGATAACTTATTAAGGACTTTCTGCATAGCTACCAGTCTCCATATATCTTTTTTCTCTGTAATGATCAGCAATATAATGAAGAGCCAATTCACCGTAATTAATTATCGCTAATGCCCACCCAAGAACCGCATCGGCGAATGTGTTGCCATCTATCTCATCTGTCATTGTGAATACGAGTTCATCCTTTAAGAAATCGTGTACAGCTGACGTTTTAAGCGTGTTTTTTTTATCGTTAATGATTTCCTTCACCCTTTCGTCTACATACTGTCTAAGACCGTATTCATCAATGTAGATATTCATCAACCAAGTCGGCTTATTTGTCCATCCGTTATATTCACTCATATTACTTCCTCCTTATTTCTCAACTCTGAAGCTCCCTCACTCAGTATGGCTAAATCGGTTGCCTCTAACAAATGATATTCCTCATCATTATAGTGCCTGATGAGATCATTAGCGTAGAAGCCATATTCAACACAGTTTTCAAATGCGTGGGACCAATTACCGTTATAGGCATTTTCACAGATTGTTTTCCACTGGTCTGCCGTCCGATATAATGGCAAATTGTTTTTCATCGTTATTTCTCCTTATGGTGTAGGAATGGTTGTTTATATCCATTCGCTTTTGATATTTTAGCGACTAAATCCTTTGCCTCGTCTAAGATTAGCGTAGCGGTTGGATTGAAGATTGTTTGCCCTGCGGCTTCATTAACTCGGGTAATCTCTGGACGGAGTTCAGCATGAATGTTTTTCAATGATTCAAGTAATTCAAAAACATCCTCACAGAGCCTCTCATTTTCATCCATTAATATCCAAGCTCCAGCGGGTATATCTTTAAGAGAACGACCCGTATCACCGCCAAAAGCGATAATGGTTTTACCGTGCTTAGCGACTACATCTTCTACTGTCTGAGTAACTTCATTGATCTGATCTTGTCTTGTCATAGTCATTTCCTCCTTATCTGATCGCCATAAGCCCAATGTCCATTTGTTAGCCCAACGATCACACTTCTATCTTTTACTTTATACCACTCAACTTCAGTTGCGTTGATCCCTTCTTTGTTTACACAGTTGATAGTAATATTTTCAACAGTTGCAATCTCTGGAGGTTCACAACCCCAACTACCACGCCAACTTACTTTATCACCTACTTTTAATACATTCATCGTTATTTCCTCCGTTATTAGATTAAGCCTAAGTCTGAATCCAACGGTCGCCCGTGTGGATATTCCATTCTTTCACAATCTTCGCACATACCATCAATTACTGATTAAATATGATTTGTCTTTAAGGTGATCGAGAACAACATAGAAAAATTCAACGGCATCATCGCCTTGAGTTTCAACTATTTTTTTCATCACATTTTTTTCAGCTTCAAAAACAGGATCAATAGAAATCCCGTTATCATCGTATTGTATGGATACGCCTTGTGTAATGGCTCTGACGAATCCTTCCAAAGCATCCTTCATTTCAAAATCCCAGTTTTCATTTTTCAAGATCATTCCTGATCGAGCAACGGCAACTAATTTGAAATGAATAAACAAACAGATGAATCCGCTCTGTTTTATCCAGACCTCGTTTTCTTTACAGTTTCTTAGTATTTCCATCGTTATTTTTCCTCCGTATTGACTGATTCAGTTTCTTCAGAAAGTTCTTCAAGCTGTGATTCGAAATGCTCGATCAAAGAAGGAAGTCCGTTATCGTAAGGATTCCCATTTCCAAGTAATTGATCGAAACCATATTTCCCGTATGCTTCGTAGTTATTTTCTATATTCGTATCGTAAAGAATACCATCTACTTCAGTCTGGATTTCAGCGATTCTTTCCATAGAATCTTTCAGCGTGAAGATTATCTCGTCTATCCTTTCGATCGCTGCCATCATAGCCCCTGATCCTGCTCGTGCTTCGTTATTCATTGTTAGTATTTCCTTATTTTTTTAACTGTTGATTTTTGTAATTCGGGAAGCTGATTTTCAAGATATTGTTGATGATCACTTCCATCAGATTTCCAACCGTCGTAAGCATCGTCCCAATCCATATTCTTGGCGAGTTGTTTTGCTTCATATCGGCTTCTTGCTGTTACAACATAAGACCTTTTAAGCGTGTACGTTTCAATAACTTCGATTTCATACTCGATACCATTAGCGAAGCGGGATTTTTCGTCGTGTTCAATATTGGCAAGACGTTCTCTTGATTCGAGATATTCTTTGTTGATTTGTATCATTATTATTATCTCCTTTTAACTGCATGTTGATCCAATCTAATCAATTTCTAATTAAATGTAAACAAAAGTTTTACAAAACATCAAAATAGTTCATTATAGCCACCATCTATAAAAAAAGCCCCAAACGTAATGAGTGGGGCTTTTAACGACTTATGAGGTTGAAATCAGACTATCTAAAATTCCTCGATAACTGAGAGGGATGTTGAATATACGTTACTTGCTACCTGTTGCGATGACCATTCTTCTTGCCCGAACCTGCCAAAAATGTAATCGCCGTTGGTTGTAGAACTTCCATCGGGTGTAAATACAAATGGGATATGACTGCCTCCTGTCCGATTCCAAACCATGTTATAGAATGAATCGGTATCGGTCGCTGTAGATACATCGCTATTTATCAAATCGGTATCGGTCAGGTAGCTGAAGTTCATATTGAATTGAGTTCGTCCCCCGAACCTTAATGATGTAGAAGTCCCCGCACTCTTGAACGGTTGACCGCTTTGAGTAGATGAAGATTGATTTCCTTCAAGCCATTTCGCCTGACTG
>Ga0098034_1001079_pt1 | contig 10449 bp, 9 predicted proteins | sample 2_EtaG_FD_77062 | JGI IMG/M metagenome (GOLD analysis project Ga0098034, IMG submission 77062) | Marine viral communities from the Subarctic Pacific Ocean - 2_ETSP_OMZ_AT15125 metaG | ecosystem: Environmental > Aquatic > Marine > Oceanic | place: Pacific Ocean | collected 2015-01-07
AATATTCTTTTACAACATTAATCAACGGTGGCGACTACCTGGGGATTAATCTGCCAATAATTGATTATGCCATTAACACGGCCGTCGTGCTGCCAACTGACTTGCCGTAACAAAATAAAGGAAAAAAACAAATGCACGTCCCAACACAACTGTTAGACAAAGAAAGCTTTCAGAAACACAGACAAAAAACAAACAACACAACCATATTCGGAGACAAAGTTGTTGATAAACGAACGGAACCGCTTCTTTATAATATAGAGCATGGATTACAAGCAGTGGAAACAAACGTTGGTGGCAAAAAATCAAAAATGAGATCAACAGACCCACAAAGAAGCCAGCAAGCTGGAGCTAGAAATCTTTTGCAACAATTAAATGTAGTTTATTCATCGGAACCAAAAGACTTTTCTCTGCTAAGTAGCACAGCCGGCCAGACAACAAGTGAAAATAAAAATATAATAGATTCCGTCGAATATACAAAAACATTTAATATAAGTGTACTTGCGGTCGACAAATTTCCAATAAATACAGATCCCTTTTATAAAATAGACGAAGGAAATACAGCGAATTCTAACTATGAAAAAGAAACGATAGAGGGAGTAATTGTAAACCCGCCAGACCTATCAAAAATGGCTTCTGGTGTCGTGACGCTAAATTTATCGACAAAATACCATGGCCAGTCAAAATATTTTCTAAGCCAAGGGACAGTAACAACACAATAGGAGAAAACCAATGACAGTAACCCCAGCAGACCTAGAAGATGACGGCAGCATTGAGTCCGGCGTACTCCTCGATCCGCTCGACCGCGGTGATACCTCCGGCCAAGTCGGTGTCTCGGAAGGTGATAATTCTTTTAAGATTTTAACTGTCGGCACAATAGAGTTAGAAAATTCTGTTATAAAAACGGATACTTTTGCAAACGGCGCGAGCCCGATATTCGGGTTCGGCGCCGAGGGAGATTTCGACAAAGCAACTGTGGAAGAGTTTGGTTATGTGCCCGGAACAGGCGAAACCGGAACTTTTGCGAGAACACAAACAGCCACAGCAGTAGGCAACGTAATAGCGCAATATTCGCTTGGCTTAGGGTACCTCAACACAGTTACCACGACCGACTCTGGTTACGACTGGGTCGCTGGCAAAATGTTCTTTCACTATTCAGACATTGGCCATGAACCAGAGTTAACAGTGAAGTTGGGTGATATTGGGACTGATCTCGCCGCCATCGATGCCGCCGGCCGTCGACGGCCGGCAATTCAATTCTATGATGTTGGCGATCCTATTGATTATTCCGACGAAGAGCTAGTCTTCCTGCGAGGCAAGTTTGGCTGGGATCCAACGCTGCTTGTCAAAAGCGAAACAGTCACCGAAGATGCGCTCAGTGCCTCAATGGGCCCCCTCGCCGAGAGCTTGGTCACAACGTATGCAGCTAGCCTCAGTACTTTCCCAAGAACGCGCCCACTGAAGCTCCGAAACACGGACGTTGTGACCATAACCACAGTAGAAGCCTCAGAAGCCATATCGCCGGCCACAACCACCGCAGATGCTGCAGCCGCAACGACCACAGCAACCTCTACTAGAAGTTCTTATTAAGAACTATTTAAATAAGGAGCAAAAACACCATGGCCACCCCAACAACATCCCCATCCGACCTGACCATCGCGAAGATCGCCGACGGGGCCGACAGCACCGTGCACGCCCGCGCAGCTGCAGCCGGTGTAGAGCCAATAGCAATATTGCCGACTGGTGACGCAGAGACCAACAAAGTAACTTTGCTGATCGACACAAATTTATTTAGCGGTTCCTCGGATTCTCTTCGCGGCTCTTTGGGGGGATATTTTGAAAACACAATAGACACACATTACGCCACAAGCGATATAAGCTTTACGAGCGCTCCAATCGGTGTGCCCAAAAACAATCTTCTATATATGGTAGAAACCTATAGTGGTGATGACATTATTCTTCCACCGCTCCACTATAGCGCTAGTTCAGATACAATAATACCAAGTAACTATTTTGTGTGTACTGTTCATGGCGATCCGCATGAGATCGATGATGACAAAATGTGGAAAATATTGTGGGCCGGCGGAACCATTGACGACACCACCTATGAACCAATACTTAATCAATCGACGTATAGTGATTTTTATACGCAAATCAATACGCCGTATCCAAGAATTGACTACCAGCATTTGCAAAATCCAGATAATATTGAAGATTATATTGAAATTTCTTATGATTATAATGCCTTTAGTGCGTCTTATCAACAATATGCTTCCACTCTTAGTTCCGAACTTTTAATTCCCAATGGTCACATGCTGAAGCTTGCCCAAATGCACGCGACTGCAGAAAGCGATTTATTGGGATGGCAATATAATGCACTATCAGTTAACAATCAAATACCAGAACCCTGGACCGTGTATGACACAGCCGAATCGGCATCTGCCTATATCAGCGATACAACAGTTTTATCATCTTTGTCTTCATCGACTCAAGAACTTGTTAAAACAAAAATGAAAAACATTTTTTTCAATGATGCCACGTTCGAAGATTATGATGAATATAATGAAGCAATAAAGAAGTATGCGCCATACTATACAAAAATCAAATTTAACACCGAAGATACAGGTTTCCTCTCTCAAACCCAGATACACGGTTACTACAATTGGGACACTCGACTATTAAGATTATTAAAAGAAACGTTTTTGGAACAAACCCCAGAAGAGATACAGCCCCACACCATTCAATTTGTGCGGCACCAGAAATGGCTATCTGCATCGACCGACACATCCGAAAATGTAGAGAGAAAAGTCTCCGCCAATATTCCGATCCGCGCAGTTGGATATACGAGCTTGCTATTGTATTCTTATGATAAAATAAAATGCGAACAGGAAGATTTTACGATAATTGATCAAAAAAACTTGCAAACCAACAGCACATATGATGCAGACGGTATATATCGGCACATTAATACCAAGGCCACAATAGGCGTTTTAGATTTTTCTGTGACCAGAATGAATTTGATGGCCATCGAAGATATTTATTCCATATTAAATGTCCAACAAGTAACCGATTCTACGCGGCCTTTTGGCAGCTTTCGCTCACCGGCCCTAAAATATAATGAAACAATTGCTTATAGAATCGAAAAAAGGGGAGGCCTTGCCGGCCAGGCTCAAGGCACAATACAAAATTTTTGGTTTTTTAACTCTAATACAATAAGTGAACTTGAATTTTTAGACACACAAGTAAATTATGATCGCGATTACACATATGTCGTATATGCATATGTTTATGTTTATGGAACAAAATACAGGTATTCAGATTTGCAACTTAGTAGAGTCATTGGCCAAGCAGCGGCGCCGACATCGACCTCGACTGAGCCGGCCGACGAGACCGGCCTGGAAAAGGAAGAAGTCGAATATTGCATAGAGTTCTATGATCCGGCCACAGATCAAACAGTTACTGATTTAGTTGATTCAACTGTGTATGGCGCTAGCGCTACAATCAGCACCCTTGCCACAGAGGCTCAAAGAATTACGATATCCAAAAAAGATCCATCGGCGCGCCCATATATTGCTAATTTTTTGGCTACAGTTGAGCCAAGCAGCAGGATCCTCGAAATACCATTATTTCAGAAAACAGTAAGGATCCAGGATCATCCACCAAATCGACTTAATATATTGCCTTCCTTTACTATGGATAATAGTAACTTAATATCTTTTGACGCTGCTTATGAATCATTTTACGCGCGCCCTTATCCAACTACCATAAACGCCGGCGATCGAGGGCGTAAGAGTAGATATTTAAATGCGAACGATATACTGTCTGATACTGATATTACACTGCCATCAGTTTCGAAGGCCGCCTTTATTGATATTTATAGAATCGATCAAAGGCCAACATCTTTTGAGAGTTTTAATGGCCATCTTGTAAGCAGCATAGATTTAAATTTGTATGATCTTGACGCGACGTATCACGGAACACTTTTTTATGATAAAGTGAAATCAAACAAGAAGTATTATTATTTATTTAGAGCGAGAAACCAATTGGGTATTCCTGGCCAAGTCGACGAAATAATGGAGGCGGAATTAATTAATGATGGTGGCTATAATTATGCGCTATTTAATACTATATTTGAACAAGATCTAGACCAAAATGATTTTATACAAATAACGCAGCCGGCGAAAAAGCTTTTTCAATTAACGCCAAGCATACAGCAGTCAGCTTTAAACTCAGTAGATGCGGACTTCAACGCGGATGCCTTTTCCCAGCTTGAGAACGTCACAGTTGGAGTAGCCGAAGATTCACTTTGGGGTAAAACTTTTAAAATTCGTTTGACATCAAAGAAAACAAATAAAAAAATAGACTTGAATATTACTTATAATCAGGACTCAGAAGTACAAACATAGAAGTATCAATTCGAATAAGTAGCTTATTTGAAGCGAATAAAAAAAACACATACTATTTATGAAAGAGAGGAAATTAAATGGCTTTTTTAGATAACTCCGGAGACATAATATTGGATGCGGTTTTGACCGACGTTGGAAGAAAAAGAATGGCCCAAGGTAATTTTAAGATTACAAAATATGCAATGGGCGATGATGAAATAGATTATGGTACATATAATGTAAGCCACCCATCAGGATCGGCATACGCAGATTTGGAGATATTGCAAACACCGATATTAGAAGCTTTTACTCAAGTAAATGCTACTATTAATTATGGGCTTGTATCATACTCAAGAAATGATCTATTATATCTTCCTACAATTGCAATCAACACAAAGATGACCGATGATGTTGTTTTTGCGGGCGACCAAAATGTTATTTACTTGGCAGATGACTCAAAATATGATACGGATAATGTCATAACAGGCGATCTTCTCATGGCCTCAACTCGTGCCGGCCCGAGCACTGTCTTAAGAACAACCCAAACTAGCACTAGATATATTTTAGTAGAGACTGGTATTAATACTTCGGATATCCCCCCAACATCCGCCAACCAAGGAACTTATATTCTTAATGTTGGCCTGCACGATAGGCAATATATGGTCGGGTTCGACTCTAGGTTTATTGCTGGAGTACTCGGCGCGTCCTCAAACAGCACCTTTACCAACGATAGCACTTCTCAGCAAGGGGCGGTTTTGAGCGTTAGTTTGCAAACATCTCGCGGTGCCCAGGCAGCAAGAAGTATTTCAAATTTTACAGAGTCGCCCGTTAATGGAGTTGTTAGCACTCTATATAAGCCATCGTCTGGCCCAGATAATACCGGCAACAAATCCAATATCGCCGGCCCGCGGGGAACCTTTACAGCACTAAACTTTGCCATTCATCCTGGGCTCGGAGATGCCGATTATACAAGATACGGCAAAACAAGCCAAAACATATTCGCAGATGGAAAAAACTTTGACTATATAGACACTATTGTTTATGTCAAGGGTCTCACAACCAACGTGACGATACAAATTCCAATAAGAGTAACCCGAGTAACATCATAATAGAAACGGAGATTTTTAATGGCCATATCATATGAACCTTTAAACCAAAACACAGACGTAACCACAACTAGAACCCTTCTTCACGAAGTTATTCCGCTTACTGGAACAATAATATCCGGTACATACGGAACCTATCCGAGTGAAGAAAATATTAAAAACTACACACATGGCATGTTTCAGAGCGTGTATGATTATCCATATTTAAGCTCATCGGCAAACCATATTTTTGATATAACGCTTGGTTATGACGAAACTTCAGTGTTATCGGGCACCGTCGCAACTCAAAACAGCAAAAAGATTAATCTATATAATCAATTTTCTCAAGTGTTGTTAGGCTATGATCCGGCAACACAAAAAGTAGAAATATTTGAAAGTGATTTGGATATTACAGATGACGACAGGCAGATGAAGCAATGCTTTTTTATCTCTTTTGCAAGATTGCTTACGAAAGATCAAATTAAAAAGGGTTCTTTTACTTTAGAGTTGGGCAAGGGTGACTGGCTAACCCCGTTTTCGTCCGGGAGCAAGCTTCCGGCCGGCACGGCCCGCATTATACTACAAGATTTGCGCGCCAACGTTGATGGTACTCAGGTTGCCTCTTCAATTGGTGGTGATTATGGAGTGTTGTACGATGCCACCGCTAGCGCAAATGCATCCGACAACACCTCAAGCCATGGCGTTGTATTCTACCAGGCTGGAATTGTTGCCCTGTCATCCTCAGCCTTCCAGGCTAGCGGTTCGAACATATTGGACTTTGCCTCGGGCTCTAACACACAGACCGGCTCCACAGCCGGAACTGGCCCTGCATATACAGCCGACAAAACCATGTCCTCTGCATCGATTTCTGGTACGTGCGATGCCTTGCGACATAGAATATACAATCTGTCATATAATAATTCAACAGAGATTAACTCCACAATTTACTTCTGCAGAATGCCAACAACTAAATTTAATTATAGTTCAAATCCCACATATACTTCGGGAAGCAAGATAGTTGTAAAGCAGATTCCGGCCGAAATGCCTATAACCTTTGTGACCACAATTGGCCTTTACAATGTTAATAATGAACTATTAGCTACAGCTAAGTTATCAGAACCATTACGCAAAGATCCGGGGACCGAGCTTACTCTAAGAGTTAGACTGGATTACTAGCCATGGCCCTGCGCAAATTTGGGCCAAACGATGTTGTCCTAAATACAATGAGGACAAATCCGCGCGTCGAATATTTTATATATGACGGAAAAGTCTACCACAACAACTCCCCACATTTATCCGGAGCGCTTCTGGGCCCAACAGCGGACGGCACCGGCAAGAATGTCTTAGCGGTAACAGGCGGCGCCGTGAGTCTATACGAGTATAATGTTGATAGGCCCACTTTTAGTAGTGTGGATACCGGCTGGACACCCAGTTATGCCCAGGCTCGAAAAGTGCCACAGGGCGCCTTTCTCTTTCCCCAGGCTACCGACATTGGCCTGCACGCCGGCCGCTGGTTCGGTCTCGGCACCGGCGAGGGCCCAACGGATACAGGCAGAATTTACCCGTGGATATCAAAAGACACTGCGCGCTCCTCCTTTAAGACCATTAGTGACAGTCGCTACTCTAATGAATTTCGAGGCGGAGATACGCTGACCGGCAATTATCCGCTTAGTGGAACGATTGCTCGCGAAATAATGTGGCACCCGGCCTTGAGACGTACCGAGGTAGATAATCATGGCTTTCCCGGGGTCCCAGCCAGAGGCGGGAACCCTGAATATCAAACCACCCCCGTATACCCACACTTTTATGCCCTTAAAAATAGATTGAATTATTATGGTTATATGAGCGAGCACTACAAGGTCACATCGCCCTCTCCCACAGGCTCAGTTGCAGCAAGGGTATGGGACAAAGGCGGCCAAGTTTTGAATCTCGTTTCGATACCAGCTATTGTATATGGCTCTACCATAAAGAAAGGCACAGTGTCTTTGAAATATTATTACACTGGTTCTCTTCTTGGCGAGCTTAAAGATTCAAAAGAAAATGGCGAGCTAATCGAGACAATCGGCGCCGACGCAGGAAAGGTTGCAGGAGTTGTATTATATGATGAAGGATTTTTCGTATTAACAGGATCTTGGGAGATCCCCGGCAGCACTTCAATATGGGTGGGTAAATCAGGCTCGGCCATCGACGATGTTTATACAAATAAAAGCGATGTTGCCAGATGGATTTACTTTGGCGCCGGCGCGTATGACGGTCTCAATACTCAGACCGGCCCCACCGACGGCGGTTTTGAGTCAGCATCTTTTGGCATAAGCTTCGAGGGCCAGACAGAGATACAGGTGTATAATATGTTTGCTAATGCAAGACGAGATGAAGTTAATTATTCTACTAATCCTACTTTTTTGGAATATGGCCAAACCGCTGTTTTAAATACATCTGCGCAGATATACGAAGAAACCCCAACATTAAGAATAAAAAACACGGTAAGTTCAAGTTATTTGGATTATAATACGCCCTTTAAGAAGCAAGTGTTCATTTCTAAAATTGGTATTTATGATGATAATCAAAATTTAATTGCAATTGCCACGTTAGCAGATCCGGTTTTAAAGCAGGAAGATCAGGATTATACATTTAAAATCAAGCTAGATATATGATAGGATGTTTTAATGATTCTTGGTATAGACATATCAACTAGTATTACTGGTTTTGCGGTTGTTGGCGATGGACAGCTATTGCACTATAGCTCCTGCGACTTACGCAAATACCAGGGCCCATTTGCAAAAGCGGTGGCGCTTCGAGAATACATAGAAGATTTATTTGAAAACTATCAGCTAGATAACGATGCCGGCTACGGAGAATCAAAGTACCCTATCGAACAAATCTACATTGAACAGCCTCTTCACATGTTTATGAAAGGAAAATCTTCAGCAAAGACACTATCGACGTTGATGACATTTAATGGTATTGTATCGTGGATTGTATATGAATTGTTCGAGATTGAGCCAGAATACATTTCCGCTTCATCTGCTAGGAAGAGGGCGGGTATTCGCGTTCCGAGGGGAGAGAAGGCCAAAGAAGTGGTATTAAAGCACCTTTTGGCGAACGAGCCGGCATTCAAGATCGACTATACCAAATACGGCAACCCAAAAGCTGGTTCATACGACAAGGCGGACGCAATTGTAATTGCAAAAGCAGGCTATTCGATGGAGCAGGAGAAAGACGCCGCGAAATGATCTATATAAGATGTGGACTCAGACGAACACAATGGAGATCATGATTTTGAAATCGGGGATCTGGTAACTGAAACGCACTACATAATACCACCAGACAGAAAAAGTTGGATAGGAATTGTAGTATATTTTAAAAAAGAACACTATGAGTTGCATTCTTTTTTGGGACAATACGAAGATCTTATTGGAGTCATGTGGTTTCAAACAGGACATATCGAAACATTACCAGCGTCTGTGCTAGAGATAGTTCAGAAAGTTAACAAAAAAAAAGAAAAAAACTCTTGACATTTGCTCATAAATGTTTTATATTAATCTATGTAATTTTCATTAAACAAAAGGAGATATAATGAAAGTAGAAAACGGACATAACGTTCAAGTACATTATAAGGGCAGCTTAAGCGACGGAACCGAGTTTGATAACTCCCGCGCCCGCGGCAAGACCCTTAATTTTAAGGTTGGCTCAGGTCGAATGATTAGCGGCTTTAACGATGCGGTAGTCGGAATGAAGGCCGGAGAAACCAAGTCGTTCACGCTAGCGCCAGAACAAGCTTATGGACCTCACGATCCTAAAGCAAAGCAAGTCGTGCCAAAGGAGGCCTTTGGTCCGGACTTTGAATTCATAATTGGCGGCACTATTCAGGGTAATGGACCCACCGGTCCATTTTTAGCTAAGATCCAAGAGGTAGTAGATAACGAGGTTACACTTGATATGAACCACCCTCTTGCTGGTAAGGAGCTTAACTTCGATATTGAGCTTGTTGCAGTCGAAGCAAATTCACCGACCTTTTCTGTGGGTGGGTGGAACAAGTCTATGAAGAAGGCCGAACTTCTTAAGCTGGCCAAACAGCACGGGCTCCCGGTTAATACCAGATCAACCAAAACTCAGATTATCGAAGCACTTCAAACTGCATAAACCCACACAGGGTTTTTCTTGACTTCAATATCCAGCTGTGTTATATTCATAGCGAGGGTGCATGAATAAGAAAGAAGCGCTAAAAATACTGCATGAAGTTATTGGAGACCACCGCCAAGCCAGCAAAAACGAGCATTATTTCAAGTGTCCTGCGTGCGATCATTACAAGCATAAGCTCGCTATTAATTTGGACAAAAATGTTTTTCATTGCTGGGTTTGTGATTATCGCGGCCGTAATATTAGGCGTCTTATTAGACGTTTTGGTTCGTATATCCAACTACAGAAATGGGACGGAATTACGGACAGGACAGATCTTGAAAGATTTGCTGACCTCTTTATGGAGAGAAGCGATAGAGAAGACAAGACGAAAGCGGAACTCCCAGAGGAGTTCACAAGCCTCTGCTCAAAAAACACCCCGGCAACAGGAATCTATGCCCTCCGTTATTTGGAAAAGCGGGGAGTAACAAAAGCAGATATTCTTAAGTGGAAGATCGGCTATTGCTTTAGCGGAGAATATCGCAACCGAATCATTGTGCCCTCATTTAATGAGGATGGCGATTGTAGCTACTTTATTGCGCGGTCCTATACAGGAGACTCATACAAGTATAAAAATCCAAGAGCGTCCAAGGATATAGTCTTTAATGAGCTATTTATTAATTGGAACGATGACTTGGTTCTGGTAGAAGGGGTATTTGATGCATTGGTCGCAGGAAATGCTGTTCCCATTTTGGGTTCAACACTTAGATCAAACTCAGATCTTGTCCGTAAAATTGTCCTCAACGACACACCCATCTATGTTGCCCTCGACCCAGATGCGAGACAAAAAGAAAACAAAATTA
>Ga0098034_1001084_pt1 | contig 10429 bp, 12 predicted proteins | sample 2_EtaG_FD_77062 | JGI IMG/M metagenome (GOLD analysis project Ga0098034, IMG submission 77062) | Marine viral communities from the Subarctic Pacific Ocean - 2_ETSP_OMZ_AT15125 metaG | ecosystem: Environmental > Aquatic > Marine > Oceanic | place: Pacific Ocean | collected 2015-01-07
CAAGATCAAACGTGGCACCAAAGTTTATACAATCGAGCGGCGAATAGAAAAATGGTTAAAAAAATTAAAAGGTAATGAAACCATTGAAGCAAAAACAACTGTTGACTTTGATTGTTTTGATCTTGTAAGTGAAAAAACTACATCGCTTAATGGATTAACAAGGGCAGACACAGATAAAAATATTGTTAAGTATTTTGGAACAATTGATGATTTTCTTTTGACTTCGATGTCTTCACAACTTGGTTCTTTAACTTTTATTAATGAGGGTTCAACAAAACGAAAAGAAATTCTTGCAAAGTTTTTAGATCTTGAACTTTTCGATAAGAAATTTAAAAATGCGAAAGATGACGCGGCAGAACTGAAAGCAAAAATTAAGCTTTTAGAAAACACTGATTATGATACTGAATTAAAAAAGTACAAAGAAGAACTGTTTGCAAATGAAATTACCACTCTTAAAAGAAAAAATAAGTGTGAGTGTTTGAAGGGTGATATTCATGTTGCCCATAAAAAAATTAAAGAATTAGAAGATAAAATAAAATCGGCACCCACAGAAATTATTAATATAGTAGAAATACGAAATCAAATTGATGCCAAACAAAATAGTATTCAAAATTATCAAGAAGAAATTAAAAATAAAAAAAGCGAAAATCAGATAAACAAAAACAAAATCGAAAAAGCAGATGAATTTCTTAAGACTTTTGATGCGGATTCTTTAGATCAAAAGAAAACTCAAATTGCCGATACTGAAAAAGAATTGGAAAGTTTATTAGAAGAAATTAAATATGATAGTTTAGAATTGCAACGAAAAGAATCACAGGCGAAACTCTTGGATGTGGTTCCATGTGGGCCTGAATTTTCTCATTGTAAATTTATTTGTCATGCTTATGAAGCAAAGAAGGCGATCCCATTATTTCAAGAATCAGGTGAAAACAATAATAAAACTTTAGGATTATTAAAGGATAAAATTTCAAACCTAGATCCCAAAACTGTGGAAACAGAGTTAGAAAAGTTTAATCATCTTTTAAAATTAAAAAAAGAATTGGAAAATAAGATTCCTTCTGATGAGTTGTTGGTTGAAAATTATAAATCTAAAAAGTTGGTCTTCCAGCATGAGCTTAAGAACTTGCAAAGAAAAGAAAAACTTTATGAAGAAAATAAAGAGGTCATTGAAGATTTAGAGGGAATTATTAAAGATAAAAATAATATCCAATCTCAATTAACAAACTATAATTTTGAGCTTGAAGATTGTGAAAATATTTTATTAGAACTTTATAAATCTCATGGTTATCTTGAACAGCGAATTGAAAATTTAGAAGAAAAACAAACAAATCTTAAGGAACATCGAAACGATTATGAAGCATATGATTTATTTGAAAAATGTATGCACCCAAATGGAATTGCTTACGATATTATCAAAAGAAGCTTGCCAACAATCAATAGTGAGATTTCTAAGATTCTGGCAAATATTGTTGATTTCCAAGTTTATTTTGAAACAGATGATAACAGGCTTGATATTTATTTACAACAACCTGATCGTGATGCAAGCCCATTAGAGATGGCAAGCGGAGCAGAAAAAACAGTTGCTGCGATGGCAATACGTTTAGCTTTTACAAATATTACTTCATTACCCAAATCTCAGATATTTGTTCTTGATGAACCAGGCACAGCCTTAGACGAAGAACGCATGGAAGGTTTTGTAAGAATTTTAGATATTACGGCCTCTGTATTTAAAACTGTTATTCTTATTTCGCATCTTGACAGTCTTAAAGATTCGGCAGATTCCATCATCATCATCGAAAAGAAAGACGGATATGCGAATGTTGTTGCGTGACTGACTATTTATAACTGCACGGGAGGTGTGTAGTTATGAATGATATTTTAGCAAAAATTAATGATGGTATAGGTGGTCTTACCACTTTGGTCATGAATTTGCTCGCTTTAGGAATTCTCGTTGAAGTAATTTATGGAGCAGGCATTTTTGGAATGGGCGTCGTCGGCAACGTCGTTGCTCTTATCAACTCCATTGGTTCAAGCGGCTTTGTTGGCTTGCTTTCGCTTGTGGTGCTTTTGAGTCTCTTTAGGGGACGCGATTGAAAGCAATAATTGATAAAACTTTAGCTAAGGTGGTATCGCGGAAATTTACAGTTTTCGCGCTTGCCACCGTTTTTCTATATTTAAATCATTTAACTGGCGATCAATGGACTGCCATATCTCTCGGCTATATAGGAATAGAAGGAATTGCTGACATCGCAACGCGATGGAAACATGGCGAAAATCAATGAAACTCACAAAATCAAAATTACAGCAAATTATTCGAGAAGAACTTGAGAAAGTTGTTAAAGAATATGGAGCACCAGTATTCAGTTCTAAAAAAGAAAAATCGCAATATGCGCGTAGAATGCCAGTGGCTGATGAAGATGATCGCACTGAGCTTGAAAAGGCAGTTTCAAAAGACAAGAAATTAAAAGAAGATGATCTCGACGAAAAAAAGAAATGGATGCAAGATATTAAAAGCACTGGTGAATGTACCCCTTCTACAAAACCAGGATGCAAAGGTAGAGCAAAAGCATTTGCACAACGCGCCCAAAAAGGCGACGTTCACAAAGATAATCTTAAAAAAGGAAAAAATCCACACGGACCAGGTTGATACATGAAACTTTCTATTTCAAAATTGCGGCAAATTATTCAAGAAGAACTTGAATCAGAGCTTCAAGAGTATAAAGTAGATACTCCCAAACACTTTAATCCCTCGCAAATGCCTGGGACTGCGGACGATGTATTTCATGATTGTATCGCAAGTGTGAAAAAAAGTTTTAAAAAACATAAATATAAGCCTCATCCTGGTGATGATGTCGAAGACGCTGCTGCTAAGATTTGTACGGATTCACGCAAAGAAGGTGGCGCAACTTTAGATTGGGGCGAAAAACGAAAGAAAGAAGTCGAGCGGGCAAGACCCGGAGGAAAAACCGGAAAATGAAATTAACAAATTCACAACTTAGGCAAATTATTCAAGAAGAATTCCAACGTGAGCGTATGTCCATAATTTTGGATGAAGAAAAGAAAAGAATTAATATTCTTCACGAAGATATGGAAAAAGATGAATTGCTTCTTGAATTTGGTTTAGTTGATGTTGGTCATTTTGCTTTAGATATTGCAGGTTTATTTCCTGGTGTTGGTGAGGCAGCAGATTTAGCTAATGCAGCTTTGTATGCAGCTAGAGGTGAATTTCTTATGGCAGCGTTATCAGTAATTGCTATGATTCCAATAGTGGGTGATATTGTGGGTAAAGGTGGTAAACTTGCAATGCTTTTGGGTAAAGGTGGTGGCAGCAAAGCTGGCGTTTGGGTTGCAAAATTGATAAACAAACATATGCCTAAAATTACTAAAGGGATAAAAGGTCTTGCAGATAATCCTAAAGTTGGTAAGTTCGTTGAACCTATGTTATCGGCAGTCAAAGATTTTACCAACAAAGCTTTGGCAAATCCAAAATCTAAGGAGGTTTTCCAATCACTTCAAAAAGTGGCCTCAACAAAAGCTGTTGCGCCTGTTAAGGGTGGCAAACTTTCCAAACTTAAAACTATAGCCAAAAAAGCACAGCAAAAAACAGCTGCTAGACAAAATCTTGAACGCTCTGCACAAACCCTTCAACAACCAGCAGAAGGAACAGCATGAATGAAGTTCACTATTCAAGATTTGAGGGATATTATTAAAGAATCATTGCAAGAAAAGCAGTGGAATAAAGGTTCCAATACTCCACGCGATTATTCTAAAGAATATAATCCTCCGGGATCGAACGAACAAGATGAGCGCAACAAACGCAAACGGGATAAACGCAAACATGATAAAGAAAACGGCGAATGCCCTTCAGGAGAAGAATTACATCATGTCAATGGAATTGAAAAAGATGAAGTGGAATGTGAACCGCTTGCAAAAAATCGAGGTCGAAAAGGAGAGGGTGCAAGAGTGGCCAAAGATATTACAATAAAAATTATTGAGACTAAGTTAAGAGAAGTCATTCGACAAGAAACATCTATCGCAATTGAAGAAGTCTTTGGTTCACTTGCTGGCGCTGCTTTGAGTGCTATGGCAAAAGGCGCGATGGGCGCAGTCGGCGCAAAAGCTGGAGAAGAAGCACTTGATATGCTCACGGGAGATGAAGAAGATGATGACGATGATGAAGAAGTAAAGAAAAAAATCAAAAACCTAAATCTTGATACATATGACGACTTGGGCGCAGCACTGGATGGGGTACTTGCACAAGCCACAGATAAAAAATTAGCTGGCAGTTCAGATAGGCTACAACAACATTTAAACACTCTCCCAGGATTAATAAAACATCTCAAATAACAAAGTGTTAACATTAAAAAAAATATGGGCATTTATTAAATCATATTGGTATGTGCCGGTGCTTGTGGTCGTGGCCATCGTTCTTAGGTCACAAAGCCGTAGAGCATCAGAAATCATAAAAATAGCCAAAGATTCTCACCTAAAACAACTCAAGGCTATCAATGATGCCGAAAATGAGAAGGCTCAAAAAAAGGCTCAAATTGAGAAAGAATATGACGAAGTTGTGGCTCGTGTGGAAAAAGTTTATAGAGAAGAAAATAAAGCCTTAGAAGACCACAAGAAAAAAGAAATTAAAAATATTGTTAAAAAATACTATAATAACCCAGAAGAAATATCTTCACGGCTTTCTAAGTCATTTGGTTTGACATATGTTCCTACAGAAAATAATAATAATACTGACTAGTTTAATATTTGTTTCTGCGACTGGATTTGCACAAACGACAACAAGCACAAGTGGTAAGTTCACTTTTTTAAAAAAAGGGGTGATTGCTCCATTTGATGGAACTCTTTTTGATCCTGTGGCCACCGCCAAAATTTTAGCAGAAAGAGAGATGGCTGAAAAAGATTGTTTATTAAAATCAAAATATGAAAAAGATTTACTTAATGCGGAGTGCAAACGAGAAACGGATTTATTAAGTTCAGCGTTAGAAATTGAGAAGAAAAAAAATAGGTTAATTATTACTGCTCAACAAGAAGAAATAGAAGCTCTTAGAGGTTTAGCGAAAGGCTCAGATAATACATTTTGGGTTGCGATTGGTTTTACAGTTGGAGCTGCCACATCAATAGCCATATTTTTTGCAGCAGTTGAGATTGCGAAATGAAAGATCCAGAACACCTCATTAAAGTTGAAAAAGCAATTCAAGAAAAATATGGGGATGAAACAATACAAAACCCCAAATCCACTTGGAACGATGAAAAAGAAAAAGAATATCTTCAACAAATTAAGAAGATTGCTAAGTCCGAGCGCCAAAAAGAGAAAATAGAAGTCGAGGGCGTTTTAATGCCCAAGAAACTATTTAGAAAAGAATCTAAGCGCACTTGTCCACGATGTAAAGTTTATTCTTTCAATATGAGAGATGATTTATATATGGCAAAGTTTAAGTGTTGTTTTAAATGTTACGTTCAATACGTGGAAGGAAGATAAAAGAATGGATAAAAAAGTCACAAAAAAAATGCTTCAAGATTTAATTTCGGAAGAAATAGAAAGTCTTTCTGAGGAAGAAACAGATGGAGTTTCCGAAGGAATAATGGATCGTTTCGGAGCATGGCGAGCAGGACGAAAACGAAAAAAGGACGTGGAACAGTGGGAAGCATTTAAGGGCAATCTTGCCCACAAGCTCAATCAATTGGCGAAAAGTCATCAAAAAGGATTTACCGACATCACGAAAGATATCGCCTCGGGCGGTGATGCGTTCAAGGCGTTTGCCACGACTTTCCAACCTTGGGTGAAAGCAGTCGAAGGAATAACCGCACAGATTAAAGGTTTGGAAGATGCAGCAAAAGCGGTTCAGAGAACTCCTGTTGAGGTTTCGCCAGATGAAACTCCAGAGCAAGCCGGAGATCGCCTTAGTGGTGGGGAAGACGAACAACCAAACGTGCAGCGACGTGAAACGACCCCGACCAATCAGCCAGACGTTACATCACCCGATGGGCAAGACAATGACGACCGCGAGCTTGGCGATGATGTTGATGTTGCGGGCAGCGCCCAACAAGAATCTCGCCGAAGGACAATCAAAAAGGCACAAAAACTTTTAAAAGAAAATAAAAAAATTAAAGTAGTGAAATCAAATGGCAGAAAAAAATAACATTATAGACATTGTAAATGGAATTTCACAAGCTGCGGCCAACGCTTATGATGGCGCGCTCGATGACAAGGGCGAGCCCCTTAAAATTGGCCTCAAAAGAGAAGAAGGAGATCCCGTTCTCGATATGCGAGTTATTGACGGATTTAAGGTGTCTATTGGTGGAAATATATTAACCATCAAATATCAGGGTGAAATTTTGCTTAAGGATGTTTATAAGGGAGACTTTGAGGGAGAGATTGAAAGTCGTCTTAAAGATATTGTTTCATATTTGAAAAAGGAATATAAAAAAATTACTGGTAATTCTCTCACATTGTCCAAAGAAGACAAAGAACCCAATGTTTTGGTGCAAAGCTTAAGCCATATTCGTTCATGGGTTCAAGCCCATCAAAAATTTAAGATTGGTGGAATTCCTGATGAGCCAGAAATGGGCACGACAGTTGAAGAAAGGCTCGATAGTGCTTTTAAAAATTGGCTTGGGCTGGGAAAGGATAAATTTCCTAAAACCCAAAAGCCTTCAAATGTAAAAGGTAAGCGAGATGAGGAGCCTCGCACATGAAAATTAATAAAGCTGACCTTGAAAAATTAATAATGGAAGAACTTGATGACCTGGATGAAGGTCTATGGAGTACATTAAAAGGTTATGCTAGGGGTGCTGGTAACTTTTTATCTGGCTTTGGCTATAAAAGAGGCAAAGCAGCCTCCGCTTTATTGTCCTTATCAGAACGTTTGGAAGATGCACGGTGGGAATTCATTGATGACATCGAAGGACTGTTTATGCCTATGGGATCTGATGTGGTTCGATTGCCTCCTGATTTAAAGGATATTGGAGAAGCTTGGAACACCGCGCTTAAGAGTATTGAAGAAGCTTCAGATTCACTAAAAAGATTGGCTGGAGAAATAAGAAGCGGTGCCGAAGCGCCAACCGACAGAAGAAAAGCGGTATGGTCTGATGAAGAATCTCCGACTCCTGTTGCTCGTCGTACTGACGAACCATCAGACGAACCATCAGACGAAGCCGAAGACGACCCGTCAGATCAAGAATAAAGAGTTTCTTGCATACTATTTAATATGTATGTCTCAATATTTATCAAAAAAAGATCTTGTACGCGAAATTGTTAAATGTGGCAAAGATCCTGTCTATTTTATAGACAATTATTGTAAGATTGCTCACCCTCAACGTGGCCAAATTCCTTTTAAAACTTGGGACTTCCAACAAGAACTTCTTCACAAATTTAATGATTATAGAAATAACGTTATTTTAAAATCGCGACAGATGGGAATTTCAACCATTACTGCTGCATATGTTTCGTGGATGATGTTATTCCATCGCGATAAAAATATTCTTGTTATAGCAACCAAATTTAGTACAGCAGCCAATTTAGTTAAAAAAGTTAAAGCAATGATTAAGTTATTGCCTCCGTGGTTTGATCAAATTGCGCAAATTGCTATTGACAATCGTTCTTCGTTTGTTTTAAATAATGGTTCTGAAATTAAAGCTTCCTCAACCTCCGCAGATGCTGGTCGTTCTGAAGCGTTATCATTATTGGTTATTGATGAAGCAGCACACATTGATGGCTTTGATGAATTGTGGACAGCACTTCAACCTACAATGGCAGCTGGCGGACGCTGTATCGCACTTTCATCTCCTAATGGAGTAGGAAATTGGTTTCATAAAACTTATATTGCCTCTCAATCTGGTGAAAATGATTTTCATCCCACAATACTTCATTGGACACTTCATCCAGAAAGAGATCAAAAATGGTTTGAAGAAACCACAAGAAATCTTTCGCGCCGTCGTGTTGCTCAAGAGTATGAATGTAATTTTAATGCTTCAGGTGAAACAGTGATTCATCCAGATAATTTAAATAAGTTATCTCAAATATGTGTCGAGCCAAAACATCAAACTGGTTTTGATAGAAATTTTTGGATTTGGAAAGAATACAATCCAGAAAATAAATATCTGCTTGTAAGCGATGTTTCTCGTGGAGATGGAAATGATTACTCAGTTTTTCATATTTTTGATACAAAAACAATGGAACAAGTCGCAGAATATCGCGGCAAGCCAACAACAGATTTATTCTCGCGTATATTGTTTGATGCTGGAAAAGAATATGGAGATGCGATGTTAGTGGTAGAAAATAATAACATTGGATTTTCAGTATTAGAAAAGCTTATTGATGCCGAATATCCCAATCTTTATTATTCTTCTAAGGGCACTCATGAATATGTTGAACAATATCAGGCTGAAAATATGTCTAATACAATAGCGGGCTTTACAACCTCTCAAAAAACAAGACCTTTAATTGTTGCTAAACTGGAAGAGTTCATACGAAATGAACTAATTACTATTAATTCTGCTCGTTCTTATCAGGAGTTAAAAACTTTTGTTTGGAGGAATGGCCGACCAGAGGCGCAACGGGGCTATAATGATGATTTGGTAATGTCTTTATCGATAGCATGTTGGGTGAGAGATACAGTATTAGAAGAAAATACAAGAGATTTACAATATAAAAGGGCTTTTTTAAATTCAATGATTATTTCAAATACTAAATTTAATACTACAATTCCTGGTATGCAAGGCTACAAAAAAGCTGAATCTTTTGATAAAATAAGTGCAGCTAAAAAAATGTACGAAGAATTTGGCTGGATTTTAAAAGGATAAAAAATAAATGGCATACCCAAACAACACTAACAACAAAAACATAAAAAACCCAAGGAACCCTGATTCTGTTTTATTCAAAGCATTGACACGATTACTATCAGGTCCGATTACCAAATATCAAAAACAAAATCCTCGACAGTTAAAGCGGTGGCAGTTAGATAAATACAAATTTCAATCTGCCGCAGGCTTAACTTTTAAAAAGACTTCTTATAACCCATTTGACAATATTTATGCGAACTCTACTTCAAATGCTGCTCGGGCAGAAAGATATGTTGACTTTGATCAAATGGAATATATGCCAGAAATTGCATCTTCTATGGATATTTACGCCGATGAGATGACAGTTTCTTCCCCTATTCAACCGCTTCTTACCATCAACTGTCCAAATGAAGAAATTAAAGAACTTTTAAAAAATTTATTTTATAGTATTTTAAACATTGAATTTAATATCTATGGCTGGTGTCGTTCAATGTGCAAATACGGAGACTATTTTCTTTATTTGGATCTTGATGAATCAATTGGCATTAAGTCGGTCGTCGGGCTTCCTCAGACAGAAATTGAACGATTAGAAGGAGAGGATAAAACAAATCCAAATTATGTCCAGTTCCAATGGAATAGTGGCGGCTTAACCTTTGAAAATTGGCAAGTGGCACATTTTAGAATTTTGGGAAATGATAAATATGCTCCCTATGGCACTTCTATCCTTGAAGCTTCTCGCCGTATTTGGCGTCAGCTTTCCCTTTTGGAAGATGCGATGATGGCCTATCGCGTAGTTAGATCACCCGAAAGAAGAATTTTCTATATTGATGTGGGAGGAATTCAAGAAAAAGAAGTTGAATCTCACATGCAACGCATCGTAACTCAGATGAAAAGAAATCAGGTTATTGATGAAACAACTGGTCGAATCGATTTACGTTATAACCCAATGAGTATTGATGAAGATTATTTCATTCCTGTGCGTGGTGGAACCTCTAATACAAGAGTTGAATCTTTACCAGGAGGTACTTATACTGGAGATGTTGATGATGTAAAATATCTTAGAGATAAATTGTTTTCAGCTCTTAAAATTCCCGCATCCTATTTGACACAAGAAGGTGACGGTGAAGATAAAACCACTCTTGCCCAAAAAGATATTCGCTTTTCTCGGACCATCATAAGGTTACAAAGAAGTATTGTTTCAGAATTAGAAAAAATGGCGGTGATTCATTTGTATACTTTAGGTTATAAGGGCAAAGATCTTATTTCATTTAAATTACATCTTAATAGTCCATCAAAAATTGCTGAACTTCAAGAACTTGAACATTGGCGAACTAAATTTGAAATCGCTGGCGGAGCCACCGAAGGTTATTTTAGTCGTCGATGGGTTGCAAAAAATTTGCTTGATCTCTCAGATGAAGAAATCATGCGCAATCAACGAGAAATGTTTTATGACGAAAAACTTGATGCAGCACTTGAGCAAGCGGCTGTTCCTGAAGGAGCTGGCGGAGAAATGGGTGGCGAAATGGGTGGCGAAATGGACCTGGGCGGCGAAGAAGAGGCCCCCGAAGGCGAAGAGCCGGCCGGCGAAGACGAGAGCATGGAAGCTGCTGTTGAACAAGTAGTAAGCGCCGTCGTC
>Ga0098034_1001103_pt1 | contig 10286 bp, 15 predicted proteins | sample 2_EtaG_FD_77062 | JGI IMG/M metagenome (GOLD analysis project Ga0098034, IMG submission 77062) | Marine viral communities from the Subarctic Pacific Ocean - 2_ETSP_OMZ_AT15125 metaG | ecosystem: Environmental > Aquatic > Marine > Oceanic | place: Pacific Ocean | collected 2015-01-07
ATAATAAGAACGTTCATGAAGAGGTTAAAAGACATCAAGGAGAGACAGAGACTGACACTAAGAAGTTAATAGATCAGGAAGGTATTTATAAGTTATATCAAATTGTTAGTTGGGGTACGAACGGAAAGTTAGAAAAACATTTAGATGACATTAATAATAGAATGGCAAAAGTTCATAAAGATCTAGAAGGCACTTCTGTGTGCGTTCGATTTGCTGATTATTTTGATGAATATTTGAATGATAGCGATAAAGGCGGTTTATTTTTAATAGAAGAATCTGGGAAACCATATATATTATATACAGGGAATAATCGAGAAATAAATTATACTGCTAATAATGACAGTATATTTAACAGATCATACGAAGAATTATTAAAAAACAAAAGTTTATTTAAATTATTAAGTAGGAGTTGTAGTGTATTGTTGACTAGAGCAATAAATCAGCAGAATGAATCATTGGTTGAATCTCTTTTAGAAGCTGGAGCGAAACCAGATGGAGAAGCACTTGATGCGGCTATTTATACAATGAATTTAAACACAATTTCCTCTGCAATAAGTCATGGAGCAAAACCAACAGAACACACATTAAATACCGCAGTCGGTACTAACAACATAGAAATTGTTAAGCTTGTAATACAATTAGGGGCAAAACCAACGGAGATGACTCCGCGACCGCATGATTTGGAAATGATGCCCAAAAAGTTTCATCATTTACTTCCTCCATCAATAGGAACAAATACATTAAATAAAGCCATATCAAAAGCAAACATAGATATTGTAAAACTGATAGTTGATAAAGTTGATGTGAAACTTGATATATATACGTTAGATTATGCTGTTTTAACTAAAAGTGCAGATATCGTAGAATATGTATTACAATTAGGAACAAAACCTAATATACAAACATTGCAAAAAGCTATAAAATCAGAAAGTCCAGCTATAATTAAACTAGTGATTGATTCTGGTGTTAAACTTCCAAAAAGAAATCAGGATGAAAGTCTACCCATGTATAGACGGAACCCTGAATTATATCTTGCTGGAAAAACAAAAAATTCAGAAATAATAAAACTTATTGTTGATTTTGTAAATGAGCAAGACACATTAGACGCATTAACTGCTTATAATAAAAATTGGTATAAAAAATCACAAGCTAATATTGTTGGACCTGAAGAGCATGGTCAACATTATTTTAGTGTCGGTCATGATTATCTTGAGCATGAATCTGAAATATGGGTTTGGGACAAAGGCAGTTTGTATACTGATAGTGGGAACAATAGTCATGGAAGATTTGCTAAACAGCTAGAAGACTCTGGACAAATTGAAAAACAGGACACAGGTTTAACTAGATATTACGGAAGATTTGACAATACTAATGGAGAAAAAATGGTTAGTATTAGATCTAACGGACGTTTTATAAATCAAATTTCTCCTCGATTGATAAAGGATTTAGAAGCTGAATATGGGAAAGATATAGATGTACATCCTTTTTAATTATGAACTGGTATAAGAAAACAACTAAATTTGCGTCAATAAGTTTTTACATAGAAGACTCACATAAGGTCGCTCAACCTATGAATCTTTTAGAGATTTGTTTTGATATAACAAAATTCATATATTACGTTAAAAACTTAAAAGGTCTTAAAATAAGACAAGATAGCGTTGCACCTGACACCAGTCATAGCAGATTTGACGAGCCTACAGGAACGATAAACTTCTATTTGACTGATGAAAGAGTAGATAAAGCTTTTGTAGATTCTTTAATTCATGATTACAATGAGTATAAATTCCCATCTATAGAGATAAAAGTTGGTGATCAAGAAAAGTCTGGTGTATCTGACTTTGATGTAGTTCGTTTACATGTTACAAAGAATGATACATTTGATTTAGAAGAATTGCCAAGTATTAATTTAGTGAACACTAATGCTGCTATGTTATTAAATCTTTTACAAGCTAATGGTGTTAATGTAGATCCTAATGAATTCTCTGGAGTTATAAATGTTGATGAATTAAAAGCGGCTTTAAATAGGATAGAGCAAGAGGAATATCAACTGCCAGCCTATACAAGAGATACAGAAATATCTGAAGAACCTGGGAAAGCCAAACTACATGATTTCGGTGTTGATGTGTCAAGGATAAAAAGATATTTAGATGGGTTGAAAATTATTGCTCAATATATAGACAACAACAATTTAACCAATAGGAATATAGTTTTCGCATGAATTGGTATAAACAAGCAGAAATTCAAGTCGGATCGAAAGGAACATATCTTGTAGGTAGAGAGCAAGTTCCTGTATCGATTACGGGGCAGGAAGAGGTTCAGGGGACAATGTATTGGGTTGGGGTTGATACGAGTAGTCACAGAAAGATGTACATTTATAATCCATCTAATTTTGTTCCAGAATAGTTTGTGCATTTCTTTTCTGATATAATTTTTCATGCTTAAATTATACCATAATTTTTATCACTTTTTTAGAAAAAAAAAGGAAATGGCGAGATTTACCGACAATATAAATTAGAGTTTTGATAAATGTAACAATATAAGGATTAAACTTATGGCTTATGTATTCGATAAAAATGGCGACACAATCAATCCAGCGACAGAGGACTCTCTTGCTGAACTTGTAGCTTTATCAGGTGGCGGTTCGTCTGCGGGATTACCTGTACTTGGATCTGATGCAACTGGGGCAGACGCTTATGCTGAAATAGTAGCTGTATCAACTCAAATAGCTCACTACCTACATGTTTCAGTGGGCAACTTTGGTATGATAGTTTCTCTTGACGGAGGAACAACAGATCATTTCGCTATTCCAGCGAATACGGAAAGACTATTTCCTGGTCTGTCGATTCCTGCTCTTGCAAGTATTAGAACGAAAAATCTTGTACCAGGAAGTAATTACACTAACGCTTATGTCAGTGTATGGTAAAGGAGTAAAAAAATGGGTTTAGATAGAGTAGATACAATTAACGTTGTTGATGGAGCAATAACTGGTGCGAAGATTGATACCACAACAATAACTCGTGGCAATATTTGTTCTGGGACAATTTGTAAGACACAACTTAATGCTAATATTGCGATTCCAGGTTCGATGATAGAAACTGGAACAATAACTAATGACTTGATTGCAGGTACACAGATAACATCTGAGCAATTTTGTAATCCACTTGGTAATGCAGAAATATGCAATTGCCATAACATTAAAACATGCTGTTGTCTCCATGCCTGTTGTTGCATCGAGGCCGGTGTAATGGTCACGAGCTACGATGTTTATGCAAGCAACTTGTTGTGTGGAGGCTGTCTTGTTCTAGGTAGCAGTTCGGCTTCAACAGATGGAAGTCTTTGGTATGAATGCAATTGTTTAGTATTATATAATAGTGGTTCTTGTTATTGCTTTACTGGATCGTAAACAAATTGATAGATTATTTCGATAAATAGATTAAATAGATTAGGAGATTAAAAATATGGCTTTACACGAAATTCCGGAACAAGTAGCAGATGTTATAACTTCAAATGAATCTCTTCGTATTCGTAGAGATTTTTCCCGAATGGGAAAAGAGATATCAAGGGCGTTAAAAGAAATCCGTAAATCAGTTGCATTCGCAGGAAAAACTAATGTCGTTACTAAATTAGGAAATGATGCTGCTGATATGTTGACTGCGTTTAATAAAGGTAGAGAATTATCCGATCTTATATTAGGCGGGACTGAAACTGATGTTGACGGAAACTAAATAAAAATATAAATACGACTACAGAGAAAGGGCAAAGATGAGTAAAATAGTAGTTATGGTAAATGGTGGTATAGGCAAAAATGTTGCTTTTACAGCAGTATTGCGTTGTCTTTCCAAATCTTTAAATCAGAAAATTACAGTTGTTACAGGCTGGCCTTTAGTTTATCACGGTAATCCACATGTCGATGACGTTTGGCAGTTTGGTCATACAGACCATTTCTATCAAACGTATTGTAAAGATACAAAATTCTTTAATGTAGAACCGTACATTCATCATGAGTACATCTCCAAGAAAAGACATTTGCTTGATGTATGGTGTGAACTACTTGGTGTTGAATATGATGGTGGACTTCCTGAGTTGTTTTTGTTTCGCAATGAATTAAAAATGGCTAAAGATTTCATTGAAAGTCAAGACAAGCCTGTGTTAATTGCTCAATTTTGGGGAGGTCCAGTAGTCGAACCTGATCAATTTGAAAAAACTCTTGCTAATAATCAACGTAGACATCTTCCTCTTGAAACTGCTCAATCTATAGTTGACAAGTTAAAAGATGATTATCATATAATGTTAATTGCTGGTAAAGATCAGCAGTTTGTAAAAGGAGTAACTCCTTTAGTCGATGAATTGAGAGTCGTAATGGCTGCAATTCAATATGCTGACAAATTACTTTTAATTGATAGTTTTGCTCAACATGTAGCAGCAGCATTTAATAAGCAAGCAACTGTTTTATGGAGTGGTACATCTCCAGATGTTTTAGGTTATTCTCTTCACAATAATATAAGAAGAGAATCTTGTCTTACTCCTGAGTGTCATCGTCCTTATAGTCATCTTTTTGATACTTTGGCTGGTGGAATACAATGGGCATGTTCTAACTCAGATGCTTGCCTCTTTCATGATGTTGATGAGATTGTCAAAGGATTAAAACCTCCTAAAAAAGAATTAATTGAAATAAAAAGTATTGATATCGAAAAGTGATAACTTTTATGTTATAATCTTTAAAAGAAAGGATCTTTAGAAATATGTTGAATAACAAGAACATGACAAATTGGTACAAAGAATCGCAAGAGCAAAAAACACTTATAATAATTCGTGGAATTTCGGGCAGCGGTAAATCGACTTTAGCTAATGATTTAGGTAAAGATGGAGTTGTATTAAGTACTGATGATTACTTCTATGACGACGATGGTAACTACGATTTTGATCCTAAAAAGCTAGGACAAGCTCATGAATGGAATAGAGATAGGACTGAAGAGGTTATGCAGAATGGTTCTCCTTTAGTTGTTATAGACAACACAAACGTTCGCATGTGGGAGATGAAAAATTATGTAGAGCTTGCTCAGAAGTATGGATATGAGGTTAAGTTTGCGAAACCAGATTGGCATTCTGATCTATATAATGATGAAGGTAAATGGAATTTTGACTTCCTTAAAGGAAGAAATAAGCATAACGTTCCTGATCATACTTTACAAAAAATGATTAATAAATTCGAATATGATCCAACCGTAGAAAAAGTATTAGATTCTAAAGCCCCTTGGGAGTAAATGTTATGAGAAAGTTATTATTTGTTATATTTTTTGTTGGCGTTTTATTTTTAACTGGTTGCGGCGAGATAAGACATAGTAGAAGACATGTTAGTCCTTCTCGTCCTTCTCGTCATACTTATCATGGACGTTATCATAGAAGTTATACAAGACCGAATCCTAGATATCATGTAAGCTCTACTCGTCACGGACGTTATGTAAAACCGTCTCATGATAGATCTCGTAGTGGTCATAGTCGTAGATAGAAATAATTTTACAAAAATTAAAGTTGCTACAATCAATAGCCGATATTGATGGTAGTTAAAGAGAAGGCATGGTTAAACAAAACGCCATGCCAAGAAACGGCAAACCGAAAAAGCATGTTGCTGAAAAGGTAAGCCCAAAAGTGTGAAAGGAACATATTATGTCAACACACATCAATCTAGTCGAAAAAGTCGCAAAAGTCGTAGAAATCATTTCTCAACTTAAAATTTTCGGACCTGTCAGTGAAACTAATTTAGCTGCCAATGATCCTGAAGTTTTTGTTTGGAAAAGACTAGAAATGTTAGGTATCGAAAAAGATAACGAAGCATCGCATTCTCTTATTGCAGACGGATTCTGTAAAGAAGGAGACGCAAGGGCAGTATTTTGCGAAGGAGAACCACCTGTAATTGCCGTTCCTTGGTTTCGTAAGATCTGGGCGATTTTATCAGACGGTCAACCCGCTTCTACTGAAATTAGCGGAACGTTTACGGGGAAAGAAGATCTTAAAGAAATTGCTCAAATAATGGCAGGTCAACGTCCTGCATCTCAATGGTCAGATAAAACTATTATCGAAGCTTACAGTCCTGATTGTTCTGGCGAGATCATAGACGAATTCAAGAAAAGAGCAGATGGTAAAGCTATCATAGCTTTTGAAAATGAATCTGCTGGGACAGTTAATGTAGATATCACTGTTGAATTACTAAGACAATCTCGTAGACGTAACACTCCGAAGATTTATAAGGCAGATGGTAAAATTTACAAGCTTTATACTGTTGGAGATTTCCCAAGCGAAATTTATGAAGAGTCTCCACTTGCACCAGGAAAACTTCTTTACAATGGTTCTTGCGAAATTTGCGGAATGGATTTCACTGGAGTTTCTAAAGAAGCAAGGCAGTTCTTAAGAGTTGCTTATAACGAAGGCGTTACACCAAGAAAGTCGGATAGAATGGCGATGCTTGGTATCGTTACAGCAGCAAAAAGCGGTATTGCAGAGCTTAAGAATATCTTCCCAGAAGTTGGTATTGTTTATGATGAACTTGCCAAAACAGATGAACTTCCGTCTCTCAAATCAGTAACCGCCAATCAAAACGGACAAAGCATTTCAGATCCGTTTAGCGGCAACCAAAGGTTTTAAATTAATTCGAGTTAGAGAGAGTGGGTGAAATATACCACTCTTTTAACTTACTTTTAGGAGAAAGAAAATGACAAAAGAAAATAAAGTAAAAATCTACCATCTGATCATCCTCGACAATAGCATCTCAATGTCTCATTTAACGATGCAGACCATAGAAGGCGTTAATGCTCAGTTTGAATCTATGAGATCAGACGTAAAAGAGTTTGAAACTCAAGAACATATTGCTTGTTTAGTAATGTTCGGTCATGAAGTCAAATATACGATTTGGAAACAACCTGTCTCTACGCTTGAAGATCTTACCAATAAGACTTATATCGCTAATGGTGGTTCTACAGCACTCTGTGATGCTATTGGAGGAGGTATTAATGGACTTCGAAATGAGATCGTAGAAGATCTTAAAAATGAAGATACTAAAATTTTTGTTAGCATCTTTACTGACGGTCAAGAGAACTCTTCAAAAGAATTTTCTAAAACAGACTGTAAAGAACTTGTCCAAGAGGTTCAAGAAACTGGACAATGGGTTGTTACAATGGTTGGTTGCGAAGAAAACGTATTTGAAGAAGCTGAATCGTTAGGTATCTCTCAAGGCAATACTGTCAAATACGCAAGATCAGCAGTAGGAACTCAAGTTGCAATGCAGCATCTATCGAGAGCAAGACATAAAATGTCTGACGATCTTAGTAAAGGACTGTATGATGCTAAAACAACGATGTCTTATATGGCAGATACAGTAACTCCAACATCTACTAATGTAGACCCATTAAACCCCAATGACATATTAATAACTTCAAATGATGACATTAATATAACTCTTGATATTGGTAAAGTTGACGATGTGGAGGATCAAGAATAATGACTGATACACAACATAATTTCGCAAAGAAACTCGCTCCTAGAGGAAGTGTGGACGTTATGGAGCATGCTGGGTTTAAAGCTAGACTCATATCATTCGTCTTTACTTTGTTTTTGAGCCTCAGTTTAGAAAAATATTGAAAGAAGGTGGCATTAAAGATTTAGCCGGAAATAAAGTCGGTTATCTTAATGGAGTTAAAGTTGGTTAATTAATGTAGAATTAATAAGAAAGGACCACTCTTTTTAAGGGTGGTCTTTTTTTTATCTAAAGGATTTATCTATTTTTTTGCGAAAATTATAGTATGAATTGGTATAAAGAAGCACAACAAGTAACGATTAAAGACATCGCTTTATTCGTAAGACAAAATTTAGTTAAATCATACGATGATGAATATTTAAGGGCTGTTTGTTTAGATTGTTCAAGGATTCTTAAAGATGAACTTATAAAACACGGATACAATGCAGTTGTAGTGCAAGGACAGTTTGAAATCGATGAATATGATTATACTCATTATGACGAATACGACGATGACCAAGATGATGAATTTTATTTTCCGCTACATTATTGGGTAGAAGTCGATGGTACTATAGTAGATTTGACTGCTACTCAGTTTAATGATGAACTTAATGGAGAAGAAATGCCCGCAATCGTAATTGGATCATATAATGATTTCCCAAGATATCATCCTTTACATAAAAATTGGAAATAATATGAATTGGTATAAAACAGCACAAGAAGAGATTCTAGGGAAACATCAAACAGGACCGGGTGTTGATGGTTATATTTTTCAGAAGCTCACAGAAAAAGGCATCACGCACGAAGGATATAATGATATTGCTGAACCTCCTATATCTGAAGGAACTTATGACGCTATAGATACACTTGACCCTAATGAATGGAAGTTTCTCGGTAAAGGAGCACAATCAATAGTTTTCAAACACGTTCCTACTGGAAGAGTTCAAAAATTTCCATCTGGAGTAAGATCATTTGAACATCGGAGGACACAAACAATAATTCATACAAATATGGACGCACTCATTAATAAAATTAAAGATGCAGCTCACATAAATGCGTGTATCAAAATTCTTGGGCTTTATCCTTTGAATATGACAGTTGATCGTAATGGAATTACTCATCAAGACTATATAGACAGATCTACACCAGTAAAACCTAGAGAATATAACAAGATATTAAATAAAAAAGTTTATGATTCTGGTCCAAATCCTCGAAATCGTAGAAACAGATTAGTAGGACCACCAGAGCCTAAACCTCCTTATTATATAGATGAAATGCGAGGCGGTGCAGGCAACGCATATTTGCAACCTAATGGACAATTGGCAATTATTGACGGGATACATTTAGCTCCTTATCAAACAATGGGAGAAGAAAAAGAATTTCTTGAAACCTCACTTTATGCTGAAATAGATAAAATAATTAATGGGATAATATGAATTGGTATAAAGAAGCACAACATAATGAAATGTATTTCTTGAGATACACTTCAGATCCTATTGGAGATTTAGAAAGAGGATGGTCTTGTAACGTGCATTCTTGGGCGAGAGACTATGACGGAGTAAAAAAGTATTACGAGTATTTTGAAGTCCCAGAAGAACATCAAAATGCTCAATATGATAAAAAGAATGATATATGGTGCGTTAGTCCTGAACCAGGATTATCTAGTTTTGCTTTTCGAGACTCTGAATCTTTTGATAACGCGAAAAAAGAAGTGAGCATTTATTTTGGGTTTGGCAGCAGTAAAAACGAAAATAATATTGCTGTTTTTTCTTCGTCTAATTATCAACTTGGGAAAGGAAGTGACGGAGAAGATGTTTTTATAGGCGGTTCTTTTATAGGATATATACAACCGAATATGGAGTGGAACGATTTTATGAGTTTTTTGGAACAAAACTCATTTGAAAAAGGAACAGTTACCGTAAAGAGAGAAAATATAAAAAATAATCTAGACATGTTTGTAGAGGACGATATAGACATGTTTGAGGAATAAATATGAATTGGTATAAAGAAGCACAATCAGGTATTGCTGTATGGTTAGATGATGAGAGAGATCCTCAGTCAGATATCGGCAGACAGAAAGGTGCTTCTGGTAGCGAGACATGGGTAAAAACTGCACCAGAAGCCATTCAACTCCTAGAGAACGGTAACGTAGCTTCTATATCTTTAGATCATGATTTAGGTCCGGATGAAAATGGTAGTGGATATGATGTTGCTAAATGGATTGAAGAACAAGCTTATCATGGGAATCTTCCTAGATTACAGTGGGCAGTACATTCTGACAATCCTGTAGGCGTAAAGAATATGAGAGCCGCTCTTGAACAAGCTAATAAGTTTTGGGAACGAAATGAATTAACGAAAAAAGCACAAGCTATTCATGAACGAGATGAACACGATCTTACTTATCTTGGTATAGGTCATCCCAATGAAGAATGGCGACCAAAAACGAGAGACACAAGCGAATTTGAAAATTCTTTTTTAGCTTGGGTTTGGGATGGTGAAAGAATTTTGACAGGAACAGAACATAGTTCAAAAATTGGTTATATGAATAAAAGGTATGCTGGCAGATATGAAGAAAACAATGAAGAAAAAAGAGTATAGTTATCCCAAGAGTTCACCAATTTCGTGATGTTCCAAATATTTTGATAAAAGCTTTAAATAGAAAATTCGGAGATGATATAAACATATATTTGTTTGATCAAAGCTAATGAATTGGTATAAAGAATCACAACAAGTTGCTCCGCTTGGGGCAGACGATCAAGGCAAGTTAACCTTAAAA
>Ga0098034_1001107_pt1 | contig 10263 bp, 10 predicted proteins | sample 2_EtaG_FD_77062 | JGI IMG/M metagenome (GOLD analysis project Ga0098034, IMG submission 77062) | Marine viral communities from the Subarctic Pacific Ocean - 2_ETSP_OMZ_AT15125 metaG | ecosystem: Environmental > Aquatic > Marine > Oceanic | place: Pacific Ocean | collected 2015-01-07
AGTTTCAGTTACATGCACTCCGATGTTTTTCAAACTACCCTGTTTACCACTTGGACCTTTAAAACTCCAAGCAGTACCAGTGCCAGCAGCGAAATCAGTTTCTACTGTATCTTGGTAGATATAGGTTCTTGGATCACTATAGCTCATAATATATCTCCTATGATGCACTGTCCCAGATCACAATACGTGACTGAGCAGCTTGAGTGTGAGTAATGCCAAAACCACCTAAGTAATACCACGCTATCCCACGGTCCCTTCCGAAATCGCCGGGAATTTTTCCCCTCATCTCTTCAGGAACTGCAATAGCTTCTGCAACCGTATCCTCGCCAAAGAATACAGCCCAATCACTTAAGCCTTGCGCCCAAGCAGCGGCAGATGTGCCGATACCAGAACCTTTAGCAATGTGTGTTTGCTCAACGAACCGAACGCCATCGTACCTACCGATTTCACCATTCATGATCATCTGAAAGCCTTGATCCACATACTGATGGATTCCTTCCAGATCACTCTTCAAGGTGGCGTAGGTTGAGGGCCATGCAAGACAGTAATAATCATCGCCAGTGTATGCTGGGATATTACGTTCTTTCATTAAATCAACCATCAATCGAACATGTAACTTACCCATAGCAACAGTATTGACTAGTGTAGCTGTACCATTCGTGGTTAATGTCAGCGCTGTCGTGCTGGTACCCGCAGTGGGAACTGCACGCAACTTTGCGGCATCAAACTGAGCGGCAGCTAAATTATCAAATGCTTTCTTTGCATCGGTTTTTAGCACTTTTCGGACGATCTCACGAACTGGCTGTTCGCTTAGGTCATCAAGTTTCCCTGTCCATGGGACTGAGTTACCTGCTTCTGTAATCGTCATCGTACCCTGAGAAATCGTAAATGAAGTCTCTGGGATCGTATTAGTTTCAGTCAGGGTGGTACCCTGAGTAGAAACGTCACTAAACACGTTCCAATGGAATGTATCGCCACGGTGTAAACCTTGATGTGCGGCATCTTTAATGTCGCAAAACTGTCGAAATTTGACAACAGGCTGAACCGCCATTCTCAACTCACGGCTGAGATTAAGCGCATACATATACCCACCAGAAGTGTTGACAGACCATACTTGTCCTGCCATAACTATCTCCTATATTTTGTTTATGGGTTGCCCTCTTGACTTCCTCATATCTTCGATGACTTGGCTTGGAGTTTTCTCCACCTCCTCGTCTTCTCCGATCTTAGCTGTCTTTCGGGCTTGTTTTGGTTCAGAGACTATTCTTTTCTTTCTTTCGGACCGTTCATTATTTTTTCCGTTAGATAGATTAAGATTAGCCCATTCTCTCGCGTACTCAGCGGCGGCTTGGATAATGTGTCCCGGTGCCATATTAGGATTTTCCTTCATAATGGTAACCGTTCTATTATCTGCAATAGCCCTTAACTCAGGAGTAGTAGCAATCTCAGAATACTCAGATTCAAACCAAGAAACTGCTTCCTTGACTGAGTTTTCGTATTCCTGTTGTTTCTGTCTTGCCTGAGCCACTTGTTGGCGAGCAAAAGCTTCGCTTAAAGCTTTATTAACTGCTTCCTCTACGTTTGGGGTAGCATCTTGTATGCGCCCCGCTGTCAAAGACTGCAACAATTCTGCGGCTTTATCCGCATCATCTTCATACAATGCTTGATGATATTCCTTTACTTTTTCTTTATAAGAATCATCATCAGGCACTTCCTTCTCGTCCTCTTGGGGTGGAGAAGATTGTTTTTCTTTCAACTGCATTACGTAATTTCGTAATTGCTCTTCTTTTTGCTGAAGAAATCTTTCTTTTTGAGCAGCAGCTTCAAATCTTTTTTGTGATGCTGCATCTTTTTGATGAGAAGTTTTTAATCCCTCAAAAGGAACTTCTACTTCTTCACCATTTACTTTAACTGAAGTAACCCATTGTCCGTCTGACTGCCATACAGGAGATTTCGGGTCTTCTTGTTGTATTTCTTCCTCAACCTCCTCTTCAGTCTCTTTTTCGGATTCTTCAATCATTTGTTGGGCTGCTTCTTCTCCAACAATATCTTCTAAAACTTCAATCTCCCTAGAAGCTGCGATATTTTCCATCATCTCCTCTCTAGGCTTTACAACTTCCGCATCCTGTGGGGTAGCGTCTGACATCTTACTCTCCTAATTTATTCCGCTTCTCCATACTTCGCCAACTTTTCTGCATTATCACCATCTGCAATAATTGCATCCAGCCACTTTAGTAGCTTTAAAGGGGTAGCAAGGTTATTAGATATACTGCGGTAATGTTTAAGCTCTTCTTCTGAAGAACCGGACCACTCCTGAAAAGCCATCTTTTGTAAATCAGAAATTGCGCTTCTATAATCAAGTACCGCTCTTTCAACAATAGCTTTTCCAGTTGGAGTTCTTATAAATTCCTGTGTATTGCGCCCAATTTGAGTTCTTGTTATAAGCTCTTCTACTCTGGGGTCGCTAGGATTATTAAATTCGCTCATCCTACCTCATATGGTATTTTATTATATTTATCTCTTGCCATGGTTCCGACCTTACTTACCTTATCTTTGTCTTCTACCATGCGTCTTGAAATTTCTTGATCAATAACTTGGTTAAGCAAGGCATCTCTTTGCAACATTAATTCAGCCCGTCTGGTATCTGCATCCTGTTGTTTTGTGTTGGCCTCATTTCTCTGGACATTAAGTCTTCCAGCATCTGCTTGAGTACCTATAATCGCTTTCTGCAATTCTGTCTGCGATCTCAACTGAGCGGCCCTTAGAGTAGCTTCTGCCTTCATCTCTTCTATAGTCAATCTACCCTGCATCTTAACCTGATCAGTTTCAAGCATCTGTCCCATCTGTTCAATCTGTGCTTGTAGTTCTGATATCTGCGGGTCTTCGTCATCAGTCGGCATCAAGAATCTTGAACCGTCCTTATAACCAAGTTGTGCAAAAACTTCTTTCGCCACCTCTTCTACGTTAAACATTCCTTCCATCTGTGGAAACTGAGAAAGACTGCCAATGCCATAAAGAAGATTCTGAACTCTTCCAACAGGATCAGTGGCATTCATACCAACATTAACTTTTAATAGAACATTTTGTTTAAGAAGCTCATCCATAACTTCATCTTGCCCAAAACCAACAGGTACTTCTTCTTCAGAATCTCCGCCTATACCAGCAAATGCTATTACATGTTCATCTGTCTCGTAATACTGCTCAAGTTTTAACAGTTGTTTTAAAACTGGCTCAACCCAAGTTTCTGCAAATGTTCTCAAGACAAACTCAGAAACGCTGTTAGTATTACCAGCGATTAGTTCCATGCCGCCAACTGTTTCATTTAGGTTACGAGCGCCGCCTACGGTGGAAGCTGAGAAGTTACCTTGCAGTTCATCGAAATCCATATTGATTCGATCCTGTTCTTGGTAAGCAGACCCTGTAACATCCCTCGTTTCAATGATGCGAACGTCTTGGTCTGGATCATCCATCTCAACTGCACCACCGGGAACAGACCTGAACAGGGCATCCAAGTCTATATTTCGATCCCTCCGTATATGGTATCGCTTGTTCATCGCCAACCTAATGTTGTCGAATCTTTGGTTCCATATATCGTTTGATGCAGCTTGCAACTCTTCAGTGAGTTCTACAGTTGCTGATGGATAAACACGGTGAGCCTCAATGTTTAGCTTTCCCATCACGTAGGGGCGCTCGTTATCTTTCAACCACGGATACATCTCTTGCAAAGGCTTAGGATCAGTTAAAAGATATTGAGTGCCAGCAGTAAAAAAGCACCAATCCTGCCCTTCTTTTTTAATAATATTTTTATGAACCCATACAATTTTAAATTCGTCTACAGTTTCAAACTGATCTTCTAGCGGGTCTTCTCTAGGCTCCTCCCTAGTTAATCGTAAAGTATCATCATCTTGTGTCTGAGTAGATAGAAGTTCTGGTATAGATAGTTTATGCCATTCCTTATTATCTATTCTCTCCATAACATCTTGAACAAACATTGGAATCAAATGAATAACATATGGAGATGAAGAAATAGGATCATACCAATCTGAAGCTGGATCAATCCTAAAATTCTCTGGCTCTATTACTTCTACAACTGGAAAATCTTTTATAGTAGAGGTTACCTTTTCTCTTACCGAATTTCCTTCCATGTCTACAACTTCAGCACCAGAATCATCCACAGAGGCATATGTTTCATCCTTCTCTTCAAATTCCCAATACTGATGAGATACAACAGTTCCATAAATAGCCGCATCCTGAAGCGCGGTTACCATAGTGCTAAACCAAGGTATAGTATTAGTAAGTCTATACTGCATAATTGACTGGGCAATAGATGCTCCAGCAATTTGCTTTGGATCATTTGGATTAGCAGGGCTAATACTCATCATATCTTCATTAGTGAAGAATGCAGTAGCCATAGCCGATTCTAATTTCCTAACAGTTGTCCTTGTCTTTGGTCTAAATAATCTTGACCTTTTATCATAGGCAGAAGTTAAATACTTAGAACCCGGTGGATGCCTACTATTAAAGTTAGATAAATTCTTTTCCCATTGGTATCTTAAATTAGTATCTACCCAATCAGTAGAAGAATCATATGCTTTCCTAGCTAGACTTAACCATTGAGCGTTCTTATCTCCCAGTTCTTCTGCTCCAGCAGGGGGTATGTCTTCATTTAGGGGAGGTTGTGGATTGATAAGCGACATTAATGTAAGTCTCCATTTAGTCTTCCCTGATGATCCATTTCTAAATCCTCGTACTTAGTCTGATTAAATTTTCCTCTATTCTGTCTATACCGTTCTAGTATCTCTCCCCCGGCATTAACAACTGATTTATAATCATTATCTATTTTATCTGCATGGAGAATAAATCCCCATTGCCCAGAAAGCCTCATAGATTTAACACCAACTACTCCATCCATAACATGTACTGCCCATAACCAACCGGGATATTTCTCTTCTAATTTTTCGGCCACATTTTTTGCTAAAGTATAGTCATTTATATTGAATGTTTCAGCTTTTTCTAGTTCCACTATTTGACCTCTTTCCTTTATGAAATATTCTTTTGCCATTATCAAAAACATATGTAGTAACTGGTCTAGTATGTATACTTGGGTCTTTTTTCTGAACCAAAGCCATCCAAGATACTTCTTTTTCTCGCTTTACATTATCCATAATGTAGGTTTCCCTGTATCATATCAGTGTTACTGTTGCTATAAATTTAGGATCACTAACCAAAGGCCATCTCGACCCATAGGGAGTAAATACAAGATTTCCTGACGAATCTATTGTAAACGTATAAGTAACTCCCGCACTTGGAACAAGTGTTCCTTCGCCCCAAGTATCTGAACCGCTGGACCAATCTCCAGTAGTGTCGGCCCATGAAGTAGTACCAAGACCAGTTAAGGAAACTGTATCTGGGTAAAACATATGCCCTCTTAAATCTTTTGGAATAAATCCAGTAAGAGCCAAACTTGCAGAAGGAACATACCAGAGTTGTTGTACAGTTCTATTCGGGGCTACGGCAGATAATGTTAAAGAACCAGCAACTGGTTCGTTCTGTCCAGTCTCAATAGCAGTAGGAACAAACGGAACAACATTCCAATTATCTGAAGAAGCCGCCCATATCCCCCCATAGTTATTCCAGTTGTAAGTCTGGATTATTTCTATTGAAGCCTTATCGGGGGATATAGTCCACCCTTCTCCTGCTGCTGGCAATTGCCCAGTTAAAGTAAGAGTGGGCGCAGTTACTCTAAAATCATATACAATCCCTGAGCTAGGGGAATATGCGGTAAAAGTTAAAGAAGCTTTATCTGGAGATATCCCAGTTCCAACAGCAACTTCAGGAACCGGTCCTGTTGTCCAAGTACCGGGAGTAGTAATCCATGAAGTGGTTAATTGATCCCATTCATAAGATTGTAATAGTTCAAGATTGGCAACACCAGGTGAGACAAAAAACTCTTGTCCAAAGTTAGGACTAGAACTACTTAAAGTTATATCTCCTTTCGCTGGAGTAATATTCGGACCATCCCAAGCACGACTAAATTTACTATCGTTCCAGTTTCCTGTTGTTGCGGCCCATGATGTTATTGCCATTCATTTTCACCTTGCAAAAGTGTTGCTACCTCATTTTTGTCGGAATAAGCGTTTATACAATGTATGCCGTTCTCAACCCTTCTGGTAAATCGCGCAGTGCTTGTCGGTAATCCCGCATATCCTCAGTCAAGGTTACGTCTTGCAGAGCGTGTAAGTCCGTAGCCGCGAGTTTGCATACCATTTTTTCTTCTTCTACAAAATATATAGCATCTAACGAACTATTTTCCAATGTTAATAAAGCATCTTTTTTAGTTTGAACTAAAGGTTCTCCTGCTAGATTAAAACTTGTATTTAGTAATACTGGACATTTTGTATTTATATAAAATTGTTTTAGTAGTTTATGTAAAAAACCATGTGATACTGTTTGCACTCTACAGGTGTTATCTACATGTACAACTCCCGGGATTTTAACTTTGGGCAAGACATTAAAGTTTATTGTCATGTAAGGACTATCCTTTATATCTAACGTTTCAAAATATTTTTTAAATTCAGTGTCTAAAACAACTCCTGCAAAAGGTCTATACCATTCTCTTTTTTTAATATTGTTGACAATTTGTTTAGCATCAGAGTGTCTTGGGTCAAATAAAATGCTTCTATGTCCTAAAGCCCTGGGGCCGGCTTCTGGGTTGCCTTCAAATATAGCCACACTTTTTTTATTTTCTAATAACTCACATACTTCATTAATGTTAGATTTTTTTCCTACGTCTAGTTTTTCTTTTTTATAGTAATGAAAAAAATTATTTTTGCATGGATGAATACTCTTTGAAGTTTCTTCTGTGTATTTCAACATAGCAGCACCAATAGATATACCTGTATCATCCGCAACAGGTTCAAAATAAAAATTAACACCGGGTAAATTTTTTATATAAAAATTATTGGCCACAACATTCAAAGCATAACCGCCTACCAAACAAACATTTTTAATACCTGTCTTGTCTACATATTTTTTTATTAAGTTTAATGCTTGTTCTTGTGTTTCTGTTTGTACTAACTTGGCTTTATCTGCATAAAAATTATAATTATTTTCGTTAATATCTTTGTTTATTAAATTTTCACAGTTGTAAAAACACACGCCTTCCTGACCAACTTGCCGCGCTGCTAAAAAACTAAATTTATTAGCGTTCGGTATATTTTCTATAAATAATTTTTCATTAATCTTTTTGCCATAAGAAGAAAGTCCCATTGTCTTACCGTTCTCTAAAGCATCTTGACCAATCAAAGTAGTTGCAGCCTCATACACTCTAGTAATTCCTAAACAGTTATTTGCAGAAATATCACAATCAGGATAATAGGCTTTTAAAGAATTTAAGATGTTAAGTTTTTCAGAATCTTTGTTTAATTCTATCCAAAAATTTTTTGAAACACATTTTAGATTTTTATCTCCAATAAAAACACTTTCACTTTCTCTTGCTACAGGAGAACCATTCATAAAAAACATACTACCATTTCTATCAATTACAAAAATTAAAGCCTCTTTAAATTTGCTGTTGTGGTAGGCTAAACTGGCATGACATTTGTGATGTAGTAAAGATGAATAGTTTTCCATTTCTACATTAAATTTTTTATTAATATAATTTTCCCAAACTGTTTCTATATCAGGCTCACAATTTAAGGGAGTTAGATAAAGCGCATGATCTACCTTACCTAATTTTAAATCTGCGTATAGTTCTAAAGATTTAAAAGGATGTTTATCTCTTTTTTTACGAGTTAGTCTTTCTTCTTTACAAAAAAATTCTATTTTGCCATCTAACAAACTACATACAGAACTATCGTGTGTAATGTTAAATGCTAAAATTCTCATTTAACGTCTTTCCTCAAGTAGATGTAATAGACATTTATTTACTACCTATGATTTAGGATATTTTGCCTTAATCTCTGCGACTTTCGCTTGCCATGCCTCTAACCCATTTTCAGTGATGTATTCAATTTGTTCAATAAGAGAGCCATAGGAATTAACCCTATTCACAAGCCATGTATTTTCACTCATAATCCAGTTTTGTTTCCAAACACCATCAACTAATTCTGGTGATCCTAGAGTATAAGAGTATCCATCTTTAACTGGCTGTTCTACAGATTCAACTTCATCAGGACTTACATTACCAACTTCTTTAGGGTTTAATACCCAATTTTGAATCCACGAATCTCCACTAAAAGAAGGCTCTTCCTCCACGGAAATATATCCCTTTTTTGAAGGGGCATTAGTTTTCACAACTAACTCGACTCCAAACTCATTGCGAGAACTTTCTTCCTCCAAAACATTTTTTGGAAAAGATACGTTGGGGTTGTCCTTTTTTAAATCAAAAAAGGTGTAAGGGTATTTACTAATTGACCCATCTTGTATTTTTGCGTAACTCATTTTTTCTTAACTCCAGTCTAGATAAATTATAGGAATTTCATCAGCCCTATAGTATTTGCTGAGATAGTACCGCTCCGGCCTGATTCGATGCACCACCACCACAATTAGACCCGCCTGCTGCTGCTATCGTGCCGCTGTTTGTCAGTGTTCCCGCGTAGCAGACGAGAACGTTTCCACCCGCTCCACCACCACCGTCAGCAAGATACGAGAAGCCAGAAGTGCCACCACCGCCACCGTTAGCCTGAATTGAACCAGACGCTCCGATTGTCAGATCGCCACCAACTATTAGAATGAGTGTTCCACCACCACCACCACCATTACCCGCTTTCTGACCCCACCATCCACCACCAGAAACAGACCCGTTGGTTACTCCTGACCAACTTGCTGCAGATTCTGATGATGCGTTGGAACCGGTAGTCCCGCCAGTTCCGCCACCACCTCCAAAACATGAGCCCTGACCACCAGCACCTGAACATCTGGTATTACCTATGCCCCTCGCCTCACCACTGCTGCCACCCGCTGCTGTAAGTGTTGTTCCAGAAACTGAGGATGCTGTTCCTGTATTGCCGCTAGTCATCGATGAAGCCCCGTCGCAAACACCGGACCCACCAGCGCCACCAGTCGCCGCTAACTGAAAGATATTCCCATTACCGGAAATCCCAACCTGATTGGCTACAGCATTTACAACCGCTGTACCACACCCTGCAAAGTCTGCGGCGGCCAATGTTTCAGAACCGGCTGCCGTCAGTAAAGGAAGTCGTAATCCTGTTGCCGACACAGACGCACTATCGCTAGACGCTGTGTTGGATGTTGGATCAAAGGATTGACCCCAGTAAGTACCTCCCGTTAACCCGCTACAAGCCCCGGCGGACATAGATAAAGTGCCGTTGATAACGCAATCACCCTGCACGTAAATAAACAAGCCGCGAGAATTTCTATCCACACCCATCGTATGACCAGCACTCACGGTAAGTGTGGTGTACTGTTTCAGCGTCATGTCTGTGGTGGTAACATTGACTGTGAAAGTTTCATCCCCAGTTGTCGTGTTAGCGCCATCAGACCCATCACCAAAATAGTTCCCACCACCAGCCGCCGCCGCCATCAATCCAATCTTACTCGCTCCTAAAGGCATAATATATCTCCTTAGGCCATGTCAGCGCCAGCTTGAAAACCGTACCATATAGTTCCAGCATCTAGCGTAAAGAAGGTGTAAACATCTATTTTTGCAGCGCCACTTGTTACATCTGGAGCGGAACCACCAGCCCAATCAACTGACGCTGGCCATGCAATCGTTCTATCGGATGAATCTTGTGTCCATACTAAAGTAAAAGAACAAGACTTTCCAGTAGGAGATGGATTACTAAAGGTAAAAGTAGTATTTTGGTCTGCTGTTAAAGTAAATACATTACCTGTTGTTAAATCAATATCTACAGTAGCTGCAGCAGCTAAAGCAACTTTAGTTTCTGAGTAATCTTTTATTTCAGGTCTTTGTAAAATTTTATCAGCAAAATTAACAGTTGCTGTAGTAGAAGCAGCAGTAACTGCTTTAGATGCTTCAACAGTTCCTAAAGTAGTGACATCATTATAATTTAATTCGGCAGTTGTACCAGTATACCCATCAATTAAATTTAACTCAGTTGCAGAAGCGGTAACTAATGTTCCAGCAAGTTTTAAACCACCATCCACGAGATCATGACAAGCGATATCCATTGTCTGATCACCTGCGGTTGAGCCAATAACAATATCACCGGAAGCGTCTTGGGTTACTACTTTAGAATCTTCTGATGTACCTAATGTGGTAAGGTCCAGATAGTTTAATTC
>Ga0098034_1001110_pt1 | contig 10229 bp, 11 predicted proteins | sample 2_EtaG_FD_77062 | JGI IMG/M metagenome (GOLD analysis project Ga0098034, IMG submission 77062) | Marine viral communities from the Subarctic Pacific Ocean - 2_ETSP_OMZ_AT15125 metaG | ecosystem: Environmental > Aquatic > Marine > Oceanic | place: Pacific Ocean | collected 2015-01-07
AGACATGGGTTCAACAGATTGTATCTGAATATGGTTCAGATTTTGAGCTTCGACCATTAGTTACAATTAGTGAACTTGTATGTGGTGATGAGAATAATCCGTATGCTTATCTGACAAGACGTTATAAAGGTTTGCCTGCTGGGTCATCTTCTGTTTATGAAGCGGATGGTGGATGGATTTATTATAAAGGTGAACTGATTGGTGTCTGTGAACACAAATACCAAGACGCCGATAAAAATGCTTGTGAAAGGGCAGGAAAATATAACAATATTATACATCGACATACGGTGTTTATTTCAGCATCAGGTTATGGATTTTCTGAAGAATCTATGACTGCCAAATCAACCGCAACTGCAAAGTTTGTCGCCATCGCAAAATATGGTCATAAACGACTTGGATTAGAAAGAGGTGTGGGTTTTTCATTAAATGAGAGTGAAGAAAAGTTTAAGGAAACTTTTCGTGATTGGTTTGAATATCTCATATCTCAAGAAACTGATTATTCATGAAACCATTATTCATGTGGGCTGGTGGTAAGAATAAAATGCTTAAGCATTACAAACCATATATGCCATCGTCTGTGACCTCTTATTGTGAACCATTCTTTGGCGGTGGTGCTATGTTTATCTATGTGATGAATACCTATACACCATCCTACGCTCGTATTAATGATATCAATTCCGACATCATCAACATATATCGTAGTATAAAGAATGACCTTGATGAATTTTTGCTTCGATTAAATGATTTAGAATCACAATATATGCCATTAGATAAACCAGCCAGAAAGAAGTTGTATTACGATATAAGACAGACTCATGCGTATGATTATAAATCATGGAGTAAATCATACGAAGCAGCTACACTATATTTTTTGATGAAGACAGGTTTTAATGGTATATTCCAAATAAACCAAAATACCAATGGTCGCTATGGTACACCATCTGGCTTATTAAATCAAAAGAAAGAAGTATATAATCGTGATGTAATAAAATGGTGGCATGACGTATTGCAAAAGACAGATATTTTTTCATGCGATTGGAAAGAAGTAGTAGATGGCTGCCCAGAGAACACATTTTATTTCTTTGATCCACCATATAGAGATTCATTTGCTGATTATGGTCAAGGATTCTCTGATGATTCATTAAGAGAACTGATAAAGTTTTGTGACAACCAAAGTTGTGTCATGTTGTCTAACCGGGATGATGATGATTGGTTTCAGAATGAATGCCGTTCATTAAATTATGATCATTTTGATATATTCTATACTGCTGGAAGAAGAAAGAAAACAGAAAACGGATATAACGCAAAGAAGGCTAGAGAAATCTTATTATATAAAAAAAGTTATGTATAGGGGTTGTAATTCGAAAAAGAATCACTATATATACTATAGGAGTTTCATTAGTAGTTCTCCTAGTCAGAGCGAAGTTGGTTCTCGCTCAACAGAAAACAAAATTACTAATGAGTTTTGGTAGTTTCTCAGAATAACCAAAAAAAACTACCATTTATCGCATCGCCATAATGGGATGCACAACATAAGTCTTGCTTAGTAAAGGAGATATAAAATGAATACTAGCAAAGCACTATCCCTATGGGATAACTTTAGTCAACTAACCCCTTATGCAGTAGGTTTTGAACGTCCGTTTGAACACCTTGCTCGTTATGTAAATAACAATACTACATCAACGGGGTTTCCACCTTACAACATTCGAAAGGAAGGTGAATATAATTTCGTTATTGAAATGGCCCTTGCCGGATTTGGTAAGGACGATATTGAGGTGGAAGTTGCCGATGGCACTCTTTCGATTCGTTCAGTGAAAGAGTCTGATTCGGATCATGATGGCAATGATTTATATCGTGGTATTGCCTATCGCAAGTTTGAACGTAAGTTTACTCTTGCAGATGCCGTCGTTGTTAACGGCGCAAAACTGGAAAACGGTATGCTCTTGGTTGATCTTGAGAGAGTTGTGCCAGATGAGAAGAAGTCTCGCCTTATTACGGTGAAATAATTTCTTATCATAAAACTGAAAAGGGGGTTGACATTCAACCCTCTTTTCTATATAATGATACACATGAAAAAAATTGATTACAAATACAACGAGGACAAGGCACTTGCCGAGCTCTCAAAGTATATTGACGCCACTTATGATGAACATTACAGCAAGAACAAGTTTCAAGCTACAGAATTTATCATAGACGGTGGTCATGGTGAAGGGTTCTGTGTCGGAAACATATTGAAATATGCACAACGGTATGGAAAAAAGAACGGTAAGGACAGAAGGGATCTACTTAAAGTGATTCATTATGGTATTATAGCATTACACATTAATGATATGGAGAATGGTGAAGATGAATGATATTGAAAGGTTAGTATTTTTAGTGGAAGAGGTTGGTATTTTAAAAACTAAAATACGAGAATATGATACAGGACACCCCGCCGGTATTCATACAGCAATTAATGTCTTGGAACATAGAGTGAAGGAAGTGAAGGAGAAATTAAATAATGAATCTTAGTAATGAAACTGTATCGGTTTTAAAAAACTTTGCAACGATTAATCAAAATTTGGTAGTTAAAAAAGGTAATTCTCTAATTACTATGTCGGCGATGCGAAATATAGTTGCATCAGCTGAAGTGGAAGAAAAGTGGCCAACAGAGTTTGCAATTTATGATTTGAATGAATTTCTTGCTGCGTTGTCTCTTTTTGAAAAACCAGATTTAGAATTTCATGATGATTTTGTTGTAATAACAGAAAATGGTAATGTTTTAAAATATTGGTATTCTGATCCATCAGTAGTTACAACAGTATCTAAAGAAATTACAATGCCAGAATGTGAGGTTAGTTTTTCATTAGAGAATGGATTGTTGTCTAATGTACAAAAGGCTGCTGCGGTTATTGGTGTTCCAGATATGGCGCTTGAATCAGTGGATAGTGGTGTTGCTTTGTTAAAAGTTACAGATAAGAAGAATGCAACAGCAAATGATTACGCTGTAAAGATTGATGTTAATAATAATAATGATAATGGCAAAAATCTGACATACAAGTTTTGGTTCAAGGTTGAAAATTTAAAACTTTTGTCTGGTACATATGATGTTGGAGTTTCTTCCAAAAGTATTAGTCATTTCGTAAATAAAAATGTAGATGTTCAATATTGGATTGCTCTGGAACCAGAGTCTAAATATGATGCTTGATTTGGAGAAATTATATAATGGAAACTTTTTTATGGGTCGAAGCGTATAGGCCGAAAGATATAGAATCGTGCGTACTTCCTAAAGTTCTTAAAGAGTCCTTAAATAATTTTGTTGTTGAAGGACAATTACCCAATCTAATTTTATTTGGTAGTCCCGGCGTCGGTAAAACAACCGCTGCGAAGGCTATGCTTGATGAAATTGGTTCAACATATATGATGATTAATGGTTCTGAAGAATCTGGTATTGATGTTCTTCGAACCAAGATTAAAAACTTTGCGTCTACAGTATCGCTTCATGGTGGACGTAAATACATCATACTGGATGAAGCAGATTATCTAAACCCACAATCAACTCAGCCTGCCTTGCGAGGATTTATGGAAGAGTTTCATAAGAATTGTGGTTATATTTTTACATGTAATTATAAAAATCGTTTAATCCCTGCTCTACATTCTCGTTGTAGTGTGATTGATTTTTCAATTCCTAATTCTGAAAAACCAAAACTTGCAACAGAGTTTATGAGTAGAGTTGTTACAATTCTAGATGACCAAAATGTGGGGCATGATGAAAGAGTTGTTGCAGAAGTAATCAATAAATATTTTCCAGATTGGCGTAGGGTATTAAATGAACTTCAACGGTATTCTGTATCAGGCACAATTGATGCTGGAATACTGATAGATATTGCAGAAGTAAATGTTAAAGAGCTGATGCATTCTATGAAAAATAAGGAATTTACTAATGTTCGTAAATGGGTTGTTGATAATCTTGATAATGATCCAGTACGTTTGTTTCGTCGCATTTATGATAATCTTTATGAGTTTGTGGATGGTAGTAGTATTCCCCATGTGGTTATTGTTTTGGGCGAGTATCAATACAAGTCGGCGTTTGTTGCTGATCAAGAAATAAACATGTTAGCTTGCTTGACAGAAATTATGGCAAGAACTAAATTTAAATGAAATGAGGAAAAAATTTAAATGAAAATTGATATTTACGATAATGTTTTAGAAGAACATAATGCTATACTAGTTGATAATGAAGTTAGAAAATTAAAATGGGAGTATGATTACAAATCAGCAACAAATAAACCAAATTTACATTGGCATGTTGTTTTGGGGCACAATAGGGAAGAATGTGTTGATGGAGGATATGATTGGGCTGATAATATTTTTGAACATGCGAAGAACAAATTGGATTTTGAATCTTTGTATGGTATCACTGGGTATGAAAGAATTTATTGTAACGCTCACACCTTTGGAATAGAACCTCATCTTCATTTTGATGATTCAGATTCACCTATTCCACTAGACCAAAGGTATACTTTCGTTTTCTATCCAAAACTTGATTGGAAAGCAGAGTGGGGCGGCGGTACAATTATTTACAATAAGGATACTTTGGAGATAGAAGGCCAAACCAAATATAAAGGAAATCGAATGGTTGCTTTTCATGGTGGGGCACATCCACATGGTGCAGCGCCAGTTTCTCGACATTGTTATGAGTTAAGGGTTATTATTGTTTTTAAGTGTATTGTGTCATAATGTATGCCCTACGGGATTATCTTAATGCTATAAATCAAACCAAAGAACCTCTTTTAGACACTGAAGACGAAGATTGGGAAAAGAAATATTACCCATTCATAATCAACAAATGTATTTCTCCATTCCCCGACACCATTATGTTGGTGAATGAAATCAATCAACTACATCATTTAGATAAGAAACTCCAGTTTGATTTTTTAATAAATAGTTTACGACCAAGAAAAAGATACACTCCTTGGCTGAAGGCGAAGAAATTAGAAAATCTAAAGTATGTTAAAGAGTATTATGGATACAATAACGAAAAAGCAAAGGCCGCTCTTGATATACTAAATGATGAACAAATTTCTGCCATAAAAACAAGATTAAATAAAGGTGGAAGAGATGGAAGAAATTAATTGGACACAGGAGCAGATGTTAGAGATAGGGCTGAAAGAGCCTGATGATTTTTTGAAGGTACGAGAAACTCTCTCTCGTATTGGTGTTGCTTCCCGAAAAGAAAGAAAACTATATCAGTCCTGTCATATATTACATAAGCAAGGACGATATTACATTGTTCATTTCAAAGAGTTATTTGCTCTTGATGGCAAGAAAACCAATCTATCTGAAAATGATATTGCACGTAGAAACACAATTGCAAAGCTGTTGATGGATTGGGGATTGGTTAATATAATTGGGGAAGTAAAAGAAGTTGCTCCATTAAGTCAAATCAAGGTGCTTTCGTTTAGTGAAAAAAACGAATGGACATTAGAAACCAAATATAACATAGGTAAGAAAAAAGAAGCCTAATGGAAAAGTTCTCAGAGTTTATTACAGAGGCAAAGGATGAGCCTTACCGTTTTTTAAACTTAATACATGAGTCACCAGATGACCCAAATAAAACTGGCGACGCTTTAGTTAAAGAAGCATCTAAAATGGGTATTGATTCATACCAATTAAAAGTTGACAATGGATATTTTTCAGTAAATGAAAAGGGCAATCTTGTTGCACATAATTATGAAGTAATTCAAGCTGGTGTGGTGAAGTCAGGAGCAAGTAAGTCAATAGAACATGATGTTAAGGGTTGGGAAGTAATTTCAGAAAACACAATTTGTTTTCTTAGAGTTGCTGTAGGTAGAGGTGTTAGATTCGCAGAACAATTAAGATTGCATGGAATTAAAACTATTAACTCTAGATTTACACATATGATTTGTGATGACAAATGGTTAAATTATACTGCAATGGAAAGAGCTGGATTGCGACAACCAAAAACAGCATTAATAACTCATGAAGAAAATCTTGATATACCAATTAAGCAAATTGGTGGTAAGTATCCTATGATATTAAAAACTGCTCAAGGAACACAAGGTGTTGGTGTTCTTTTCATTGATTCAAAAAAAGTATTACTTGCAACTATACAATTAATTAATAAAATAGATGAAAATATTGCTATGATAATACAAGAGTATATCAAAACACCTTATGATGTTAGAGTTATGGTTTTAAATAATGAAGTTGTTGGCCAATTAAAACGACCAATTGCTAGTGGTGATTTTAGAAGTAATGTTAGTCAAGGTACTGAGCCAGAAAAAATCGAATTAACAGAACTAGAAAAGTCTGAATGTATTAAAGCTGGCCAGTCTGTTAATGGTAAATGGTTGGGAGTAGATTTTATTCCATCAAAAGACAGAGAAAAAATACCACCCTATTTTATAGAGGTTAATTCCTCGCCGGGAACTGGACATATAGATAAACTAAACGATATTAATATCTGCAAAATGGTATTAGATACTTTCAAAAATCGTGACAACTGGACACTTGACAAATAACCCCAAAGGTGATATAGTCTTACTATGGACTTTTATACAAATGTAATTCAGTGGGGAAACAATCTCCTTGTTCGTGAAATTAAGAATGGGCAACGAACCAATTCCAAAGTTCGATATTCCCCTACACTTTATGCGCCCGTAAAAAAATCAACTCCATACAAAAATCTTGATGGTGGTTATGTTACTGATTTAAAATTCTCCACCATAAAAGAGGCTAAAGAGTGGGTTGATACTATGAAGAGTCAACCTGGCCTAGTGTATGGGAATACACAATATCCTTATACCTATATCTCTGATACTCATAAAGGCAAAGTGGATTGGGATTTGGAGAAGCTTCTTATTGTTACTATTGACATTGAAGTTCAATGTGAAAATGGTTTTCCTTCTCCAGAAGAAGCGGCAGAAGAACTTCTATCCATAACAATCAAAAATCATCAAACCAAGCGTATTGTGGTTTGGGGTATTGGTGAATTTAAGAATGACCGTGATGATGTAACATATGTAAATTGTGAAAGTGAAGTTCATCTGTTAAAAGAGTTTCTTGTCTTTTGGGAAAAGTATTATCCAGATATTGTTACAGGTTGGAACTCTGAATTTTTCGATATTCCATACATATGCAATCGTATCAGGAATCTATTTGGTGAAGATAAACTAAAACGTCTATCGCCATGGGGCGGAGTAAGAGCTCGTGAAGTATATCAGATGGGCAGAAATCATCAGGTATATGATATACAAGGTATCGCTGCACTGGACTATTTTGATTTGTATCGCAAGTTTACATATTCGGTTCAGGAGTCTTATCGACTAGACTATATCGCAAAGATTGAATTGGGTGAACAAAAAACTGGTAATCCTTTTGAAACTTTTCGTGAATGGTATACAAAGGATTATCAATCATTTATTGAATATAATATCAATGATGTTGAGCTTGTCGATAAACTAGAAGACAAAATGCGACTGATTGAATTGTGTTTAACTATGGCATATGATGCCAAGGTTAACTATACAGATGTATTGGGCACAGTCCGTTATTGGGATGTTTTGATATACAATTATTTGCGTGAGAAAAATATTGTTATTCCGCCAAAACTCAAATCAGAAAAGTATGACAAATATGAGGGGGCATATGTAAAGGAACCTCTTATTGGTATGCATAATTGGGTGATGAGTTTTGATTTGAATTCTCTGTATCCACATTTAATTATGCAATATAATATTTCACCAGAAACACTTATTTCTGATTGTGAGAAACAAGATGGATTAGTAGATAAAATTCTTGACGGTAAAGCTAAAAATAACACAGAGTATTGTATGACACCTAATGGTGCGTTTTTTCGTAAAGATAAACGAGGGTTTTTGCCTGAAATGATGGAGACTATGTACAATGATAGAGTTAAATTTAAAAGACTTCTGCTTGAAGCTAAGCAAAAGTATGAAGACACTAAAGACCCACAGCTCCTCAAAGATATATCTAGATACAACAATGTCCAAATGGCAAAGAAGATATCTCTCAATTCGGCGTATGGTGCTATTGGGAATAATTGGTTTCGCTATTTCGATCTTATGGTTGCTACTGCAATTACAACGTCTGGTCAATTATCTATTCGGTGGATTGAAAAGTCTCTTAACATCTACCTTAATAAAATCTTGGACACAAAAGATAAAGATTATGTTATCGCATCTGATACCGATTCGGTTTACATTACTTTTGACACACTGGTTAGTAAAGTGTTTGGAGAAGGAGCGTCAACGGAGTCTATTGTCACCTTCTTGGATCGGGTTGCAAAAGAGAAGTTGGAACCTTTTATTGGCAAAAGTTATCAAGCTCTTGCTAAGACTATGAACGCATACGAACAAAAGATGAAGATGGGGCGAGAGGCAATTGCTGATAAGGGTATCTGGACTGCCAAGAAAAGATATATTTTAAGTGCATGGGATATTGAAGGGGTTAGATATAAAACTCCCCAATTTAAAATTATGGGCATTGAGGCAGTTAAAAGTTCTACACCGTATGTCTGTAGAGAAAAGATTAAGGATGCGTTGAACATTATAATGACTGGCGATGAGAAGATGTTAAATACATTCATACAAGATTTTAGAGAGGAATTTATGAAGTTGTCACCAGAAGAAATTGCATATCCTCGTTCTGTAAATGGACTTAAAAAGTTTTCATCTTCTGATGGTCTTTTTGCTAAAGGAGCTCCTATTCACTGTAAAGGTGCTATATTGTATAATCATTTATTGAAGAAACATAAATTGACAAACAAATATCCCTTGATACAGGAAGGCGATAAGATAAAATTTCTACATATGAAACAACCCAATATCTATACAACAAGTGCATTTTCTTTTGCAACTTTTATGCCAAAGGAACTTGACATTTTAGACAGAATAGACTATGATGAACAGTATAGAAAATCGTTCGTGGAACCGTTAAGATTCATAACTAATAAAATACAATGGAAAATTGATGACAGTTACGGAACACAAGGCACCTTAGAAGATTTTTTTTGAGTAATTAGATGCGGGCATCGTATAATGGTATTACCTCAGCTTTCCAAGCTGATGATGTGGGTTCGATTCCCTCTGCCCGCTCCATTTTGGTTATGGTATGATTCTTGAAAAACAAGATGCAATTTATGCTGCAACAAAATTGATGGTATATTTCAAGGATTTTAATCGCATTGATGATTATTTTCGTGCAAGAAAGATTGAACGTGTAAAGAATATTCCTGTTGCACTTCCTGGCTTTAGTTTAGAAGATGACATGTTCCAAGAATGGGACATGCATCCAGAAGATATGAATTTTTCCATTATTCAAATGCAGCCTAAAATATTTAATACACTTTTAGAAATGACTGCATCGTTTTCACCAGATGAAAATCCAGGCAAAACTGACAAATATATTGTGAAGGAAACTAATACAAATAAGATTGTTGGTTTTATACGGTTTGGTTCTCCATTAATAAATTCTAAACCTCGTAATGATTATCTTGGTGATGTTCCAAACTTAGAAATTTTTAATCAAAGAGCAATAATGGGATTTAATATTGTTCCAATACAACCATTTGGATTTAATTGTCTTGGTGGTAAACTTCTTGCTGCAATTTGCTGTTCTCATGATCTTCGTAGACAATTGAATAAGAAATACGATACAGAGTTTGGCTTATTTGAGACAACGAGTTTATATGGTAATATCAAGGGCTCAAGTATGTATGACGGTATGCGGCCTTATCTACGTTACAAGGGTGATACCCAATCTAAGTTTCTATTGACATTAGGTGAAGAGATATATCCAGAACTAAAAGATTGGTTTACCGAAAAAAATGGTGGAGAAGAACTTATTCATAAGGGCGCCTCTAGTCGTAAACTTAAAATGCAAACCAAGATGGTAGGTATAATAAAATCTTCCCTTAAACAACATGATACGAAAGCATATGAATTGTTTAGTAAAGAGATTGCAAAGGCTGGAGAGGTTACGACTCAGAAAAGATTTTATATGAGTGAGTATGGATTTTCCAATGTAAAAAAAGTTTTGTTAGGTGAAGAAAAAGACTTGACAAAAGGCGAAAACTATGATAGCTTTGAACTTGAAAATGTCGTTAAATGGTGGAAGAAGAAAGCCACTAAACGATATAACAACGTGGTTGCTGATGGAAGACTTCGGAAGGAATTGGAAATTTGGAACCAAAATACTATGAATGA
>Ga0098034_1001111_pt1 | contig 10220 bp, 15 predicted proteins | sample 2_EtaG_FD_77062 | JGI IMG/M metagenome (GOLD analysis project Ga0098034, IMG submission 77062) | Marine viral communities from the Subarctic Pacific Ocean - 2_ETSP_OMZ_AT15125 metaG | ecosystem: Environmental > Aquatic > Marine > Oceanic | place: Pacific Ocean | collected 2015-01-07
TGTGATATTTGTTTCGATAAATGCTTGCTTGTTGTTTTGTTATACCAAGGTGTCCAGCAAGTGCGAGGACACCCATCCCGTAAACCATACCAAGGTTCATACGTTTCGCCGTTGGGTCCCGCTCCACGTCCAAGAGTTCTGCTACGTTAGTGTGGGCATCGATATATGGCTCGGCGTTATACCCTGCTACTAGAACTGGCGACCCGGTGTAATTGGCGAAAAGCCTGAATTCCTGCTGGGAATAGTCGTTTGCCGACCAAAACGTCCCGTCTGGTGCTGCAAAAATAGACCGGAACATTGGGGCTAGTTCCTTATCACGCTTTGGCACTTGTTGCATGTTGGGGCCAGAAGAAGAAAGGCGACCGGTTACCGTTCCGAAGTCGTCCATCTTCATTTGGTTAAACGTGGTGTAAACTCTACCCTCGAAAATATGGCGTTCTTTGAGGGGAGTAATAAATGAATTCATCAAGTTAGTGTATTTGCGCACCCTGATGATCTTTTTCCCTAGGTCGAAAGTCTTTAACCATTCTTCCTTAAATGAAGGTTGCCCATCGGGGAAAGTTTTAGACGGTGCGGTCATCGGCCAATCGGTGTGACCCTGATCGATCAACAATTCTTTTAATACTTTTTTCTTTCGTGCGTCGGCCACTTCAAATGGCAATTCTGCGTTGTACGCTTCTAAGGTGGACGCGATTTCACCGGTCATTTGGTCCATGTTGTATTGATTGATCGGCACCCCGACACGTTCCATCCTGAATAGTGTTTTTGTTACTCTGCACTCAATATCGTGGACTTGTTCCAGTTTATCTTCGGCAATATATTTGTGTTGTGCTTCCCTCAATTGCCAAGTTGTTGTGCCGTCACCCTCAGCATATTCAATCGCCATAGGGTCATCAGCACTCAATTTATGGAAATGTTCCATTTGTTTGTAGTTAGGCTCACCTCCGAATTTCTCGGCAAGGTAGACGTATAACGCATCACCTTTTTTAGCTTGAACCCCAAGTGACTTGGCGCAAAAATCTAAGCTATACTTACCTTGGTTTTCATCGATAAGGGCTTGGTTTACCTGGGTGCATTCGACTGGACCATGGAACGTAATACCCTCGTTCTTAGCCATGTGCATGTCAAATTTAAAGTGATGCCCAATGACACGAAGGGACTTATTAGCAAACAATTTTCGTAAATACTTGTGGACTTGTTCAGGGTCGTAATTTTCGCCTTCCGCGTGGCGAATGGGCCAATAGACAGTCTCGTCCGGATTTGGCCCCCACGTTAAAACGTGCCCCACTGCGTGGTTTCGTTTCCAGTCTAGACCGTCTGTCTCGACATCATAAACGAGTTCAGTGCAACTTGATAGATCGGGTGGATTGAAATCTGTTCTCATAAGTCAAACAACCTTTTAATTATTTCATCGTCATACGGGTCAATAACTTGTTCTTCACATTCGTGATTTAATGCTTCTATGACTTTTGTTGCATCCTCAACATCGTTACAAACAGCTATGACAACAGACCCTTTGAAGATTTTAAACACACCTTCATATTGTTCATAATCATAATAATCACTAGCCATTTTATTCCTCCGGTACCGATATTACTCGTTTATTTACCTGCCGTACGTCGGAAGTAATACCGTCAATGAAAAGTTTTACTTTCATACCCGAAATGAACGTCTCACTGGGATCGTCGTTTTTTTGTGCACCAAGAAACGTTTCAAACTGTTTAACCATTTCTTCCACGGCGTCTGGCCGGCTATCAATAGTAATTTTGTCTACCATTATTGTGCGTCCCTTATACGGCGAAGTTGCGCCCACATTTTACCTGAAATAAAAATCTCGGAGCCAATTTCTTCATAATCCTCTCTAACTCCAGTGATAAACTTTTTATCCCACCCGAACAACAAATCGCCATTGATCGTGTTGAGGATATCGGCCAGTGTTGCTTCTTCGTCTGTTGATATTGTCATGTCGAACCTTTCACTTTTCAAAGAATGTTGGCCTAGAGCGTCTGTACGCCGTGGCTGCAATGCGGAGTTTTTTCCATCCTAATTTAATACCACTAAGTCTGATCAACACCCTTTGAAAAGTGAGGGGGAACGGCTTGCTGCTCCATCCCCCCTCAACACTCGCACGGGGAGGGTTGTTACGAGTGTTTAGTAATCAGGTTGTTCTCCACCGCCTACGGGTTTACCGGGCGCGTCTTCTTCCTGTGCGCCTTCGATATCCTTAATGTGGAGGCCTTCGGCAACAAAGCGTTCGTACAGCGCTTCGCAATTGGCAAATATGTCTTCTTCCACGAAACCATCGCTCGTAAACTTATATTGACGGAATTCGTCGCCACCGGCATTTTGATCGACAAACGAAGACATGTTGAACTTCATCCCATAGGAGGGGGCTTCGCTCATTTTCAGCTTACCAACAAATTTCCGGGCAACGGTGATCGCGGCACGTTGCAAGGTGATAACGCAGGGTGAGTGTGCCGGGAATTCAGGCAGTACGCACACGATGTTATACATCTTCGTTGCGGCGGGGGGTGAGTCTTCATCGTCCGGATCGGTACTTCCCCACTGGTCAAGGCCGGATTGTTGAACTGTCCCTTCCCAGTCCCACGTGGTTTTTTTCTTCGGCATATCCTTAAAAGGAGCGACTTCTACCGATCCTTTGTTTGGTTGCCAATTTACACCATCATCAGCACGGGCCAAAATGCCCCCACCCTCGTGGCGCGGACGCCAAAGAATGTAGCGTATGTCGACGTAAATCGGGACAAAGGAAACAACATCACCAAGGCTTTCCTCAGCAATGTTATGAAAGAACTCACCCATCTTGAAATCACCTTCGGCAACTTCTTTAGATGTTGATTGCAATAGTGCAATTCGGGGAGTTTCGATATCAGAAGTGCCAATGTTTTCGACACCCTTGCCGCCTTTACCCTCCATATAGGAAGGAATTGCGACTGCCCCACCGGCATTGGTGGTAGCAACGTCTTTCTTAGTTTGTTTTGCCATTTGATTTCCTCTCTTGGCCGTAAAGTGAACAGCTTAGCGGGATTGCTAAACTATTTAGTCTTGGTCATACTTGTGTTGGAGAAGACCTGTAAATTAAACAGTTCCTCAGGGAATTCTTTGTTTTCGGCTACATAACTTCTAGCCGTTGCGCTCAACGTGGATGAATTGACGGTTTCCTTGATGATATCACCTAGACCATCAGCGCGTAACCATGTATAAGCTTCTTCTTTCATGTCGCCCTTAATTGAGGCGCGGAGTTGTGATGAAACGGTAAACCGTTGACCGAGTTCGTCGAGTGTAACCGTTTTTATGTCTTCGGCCTCGAAACGTTCCGGTATAATAACTTCCTTGACAAAGGACCGGACTTTATTGATTGATTTTGCGAGTTCTGCTGCGCGTTCACCGATCGTCTTAATCTGATAAAACGCGTCTAGGATGTCGGCTGTCTTTTCCGTTTTACTGGCTTCGTTTTGCGCCCATTCGTTCGTTGTTTTGGCTAATCCTTCAAGTTCGGATAGCTGTTGTTTGGCGTTGTCTGTTAAAAAATGCATCGTAGTTCCTCTCTAGTCTTTAAGTGTGATTGGGTAATAACCTCTGTTCTCTCGATCCCATTTAAGTGTTTTAATGGTGTCGTGTTGAGACCCTAGGATAAGAAACGCCATAGCAATGGCTTCTGGCGCTCCAACCAAAAGAACAAAGTCGTGAAGCGGGTTAAAGTTCCGAAATTTTGCATCCATGATGTTGTGGATAGCTTCAATCCTTTCTTCGGCGTCATCCGGGAAAACGTCCCGCTCAATAAGGGTAACAAGTTCCCCATACCGTTTTGCATCGGAAAGGTTGAGCGTTCCATTATCTTGGATGACGAAAACTTTAGACACTTGATTTCCTCTCTAGGGTCTCGATATCCTGATCCTACCATGTACCCCGACACACGTCAAGGCTACTGCAAGTATGTCAGGAGGCACACTACAACGACAAAAACGACGACTTGGATTTTGGCTTCGGTGGTCATCTATATAAGTCCAACTCACAAATTTTTTGGATTTTTGAGAAATGACCAGTAGTTAGGTTTTCATCAACTATAAACAACGATCCATAGTTCGTGATAATTAAAGCCCCCCCACGATAAGAACACATGTCCGCAACTCTTTCAGGGGCGGGGGGAGGTGGAGGTAAAGGGGGTCTGTCCCCCATTGCGAATTTAAGAATTTCTTTAAGTGTTTTAAACATCTAATTATTCCTTGTTACAGGTTGGTTACATATGTGCTACAGATTAACCCGTAGCGGTTGAGGCCCCGTCCTCCGGGGGCTGTGGGTGTCTGCTACGGGTGCTACGTATCTAAACCCCTCTTTTTTGAGAGAGTTAAGGGAAGGAGGGAGACGACGTACGGTGGCCCGTCCTTCTTTTGGCACCCCACGCGCCGGCGTGGTCCATCTACCCGTCACATATGTAACAAGAAAGCTTAGCGCCCGTCGTCCGGGGGCCAGAGCACAACTTGTCGACCTGTGGCAGATACGTAGCGGACCCGTTACAGTAATCACCACTCCCACCCCGCAAAGGATAAGAAGGCAAGAACAAACAACAACGCTATCATGAAACGTTTAATGAATTCTATCACCCTTTAAACTCCGTAACGGGTCTAACTTTAAAGTCGTTTACTAAATAAGCCCATTGATACTGCAAAAGTTCGGTTTTTGGCCTCTGTACAGAACCATGAGTTGTGTAGTTTAACACGTGTTCCACTAATTCGATGGCTTTTTCATTTGAAACGTTTTCTTCGAACTCAAGGTCCACTATAACTCGTTGAGATTTAGCCATTTTCTTCTCCTCTCTAAGGGGGTGGGACGGTAAGGTCCAGGGGGAAATTACCGTCCCGTGGAACCGGCCAAGGCTCCTGTCAGAAGCCACCCTGGGCAGAGAAAACTCCCGACACCCTTCAAGCCCCACGCTGGACTGAATACCAACAGTGGGGCTTTCCGGGGGACGTGGGCAATTATTCGGCGGCTTTTGCGTCCGCTTTGGGATTGGCTTTTTTTGTGGCCTTGGCGTTGGCTTTTTTTGTGGCCTTGGCGTCGGCTTGTTCTTTGTCAGCCTCGTCGCTGCGTTTCTTCGCGGCGTTTTCCGGCGTCTGGCCGAAGAAAGTAACGGCCTTGTTTTCTGCCGGGTTGGCGATGTGGGCCTTGTGAATGCGGCGCAGGCCGTTTCCGAGGTTCATACGACGCATTCCGGGGTTGAGGTGCGCCCAACGGGACCAGTCGAGGCCGTTTTCCTTGGCGAGTGTGGCCAATTCGGCATCGGCCAGACCGAGCATTGCGGCGGCGACGTCATCGCCACAGTTAACGGAGGGGGAACCAGAGGCCGTTTTGACGCGTTTGTCGACGATGTAGTTGTCGCGATATTTGTCGTTGATGGCTTTGAAATTGACGCTGCCTTCCGCCATGTCGTGGTCGGTGTTGTCAATGTTAACAAGAAAGCGCTTGGCTTCCGTGTCCTGCGAAACGACCGTGCCCTTACCTTTGGCGGTAAAGACGTTGCGACCGGCGTATTCGCCTTTCTTCCAGTTGCGTTTCGGGGGGGCGGCTTTTTCCTTCGCCGGTTTGGCGTCGGCCTTGGGGGTTTCGGTGGTCTTGTCGTTCATGTCAAGTTCCTCTTCTAGGGTTTTGGCACGGGGTGTGCCGGTAAAAAAGCCCATTAAAACACGCAAGTAGGGTACCTGTCAAGTAGTCCCTTTAAAGCGTGAAACACTTGGTTTGTCATACTCTTGGCCCGTTTTCTGTAACGTCTTGATAACGGAACATGTGGAGCGCTTCCTCTTTAAAGTCATACGGTCCGCGAACGTCCGTTCCATTAGTCCAATACCACCCATCGGGGTACTGGCGGGTTCCGCAACCACACGCGCACACAGACATCGCCCAAGGATGGGCCTCGTCTACGCATAAAACTTGCCCTAAGGTCACCTTAATGCGCTCCCGTGTTCTATAACGTGGTTAAACTTGAGGTTAAAAACCTTGCGGCGGTGGTGCGCTTTTTTTGGCCCAGAGAGACTTTTCATTTCCCTCGTCATACGGCGCAACGCGGCACGGTACGCTTTCTTTTTCATTGGTGTTGCCCCACATTAGAACACGCTCTTGATTTAAGAATTAAGCATGTTGTTGAGAGGCCAACAACCCCAAAGCCAAGAATACCGCCCACAATGACGGACACAATAAGAATTTGAAAAACGTTCATTTTGGTTTCCTCTCTAAAGCGATCGTGGCACGCTGTCGATTTCAATGGCGCAGACCAAAGCGTGGAATTCGTCGCTATCCGCGCAACAAGATACTAAGTCTCCGTCTTTTAAAGTTTCGTTCCATTCGGGTTCCTCGTCGATCGAAACTTCCCACTCATCGGCACAGGCTTGCTTAGCTTGCGCCAAGGTGCTATAGACGCCTAACAGGTCTTCGGCGGGTTTGTATCCTTCGTCTTGAATGAACGTGTCGCCCGTATTGTGTGCGGTGTATACCTTCATTGCGTGTTCCTCTCTAAAAGTTGACCCCCCATCCTAACACGTGGGCGGGGGGTCTGTCAATATTAGGCTTCGTGCGTGGTCTCAAAAAGGGTGCTTACTGTGTCGGTCTGTTTGGCGTTGGGCTTGAACCCAAGTTCCTCGACATTGCGCAGGGCTTCACCGATTGCCTTGGTCTTTTTTACGAGCTTTGTCAGGTCGAGTTTCAGCTTGAATACGGTGACCGCCTCGCCGCGCCAGAATTTGCCACGGAGGACATTGCTGGTGTTCATGACCTGCATACCGGGGTTGAGGTGCGCCCAACGCTGGCCGTCGATGTCGTTGGCTTCTTGTACCTCTGTAAGGCTGTCGGGGTTGACTGACTTTTTAAGCTTCCCGGTGCCGTCTCTTTTGGTGCCGTATTCGACCATCGTCATTACACCTGCCGTGATAGCTTGGGCGATCGGGTCGCCGCAGTTTTGGTTCTTGCCGTACTTGTCCTTGTACTTCTTGGGGACGACGTTGCCCGAATACTCGACGGCGTCGGGGTCGGCATCAGGGTCAAAGTCGTCTAATAGCTCGACCTGCTCCAAGAAAACGCCAACGCTTGGCTCTGCGTCGTGGTCTAAGGCTCCTTCAAGGTGGTCATCGGCTAGCGACGTGACCTCAATAAGCAGGGCGGTAGGCTCGAATTCATGGACCTTTTTCCGTCCATTAAAAAGCTTGATCAGCCCGTCTTTTTCCGTGTAACGTGTGAATGTGGTAGCCATCGTAGGTTTCCTCTCTAAGGTGACCGTGGCACATTGCCCGATCGATGTGAGTATTGTAACATGGGGGGACATACCCTGTCAATCCCCCCCTTGCACGGTACCCAGATCTGGCCCGGAGACCCCCTGTCAATCCCCGCCCGGAGACCCCCTGTCAATCCCCGCCCGGATACCGTAGGAAGAGACACAGGAAAAGGGAAACGAACTAGGGCACATGGTACACCCGCACCGGGGGAAACAGTATTGGTCCCGATGACCGGGAAGGGCGACACGTGGCCTAAGTCTCTCACCAAGCAAGGCGTAGCACGATACGTGCATTCTATGTTGTGTGCCATGTCACCAGCCCAACGAAACGCCTGCCTCTGCGCCCCGGAACATGCGCCCACGACGCACGGCAGAAACGAAAAGGGACCCACGGCCCGAAAGACGGAATACCATTTTTGCGGTGGGTATACGATAGACCACGTAATTTAGGTCGTACACTCCCTATGCAAAGTAATCTGAAATATTAATATTGTTTCTGTTACGTATGTGCTACGGGTCTGCTACATATTGGTAATACTTCTCACAGGCCCCGTCCCGCTTCACTCTAGTTACCATGCTACGTATGTGACAGGTCCGAGGGTCTCGACGCTGTACGATGTAGCCAAAAGAAGGACGGCACGGTGTGCCTCTCCCTCCCTTCTTAAAAACCACTCAAAAAAAAGGGGTTTAAACCCGTAGCATACGTAGCTCGTGTCCAGGCGTCCCGTCCTCCGGGGGCTGTGCCGCTACGGGTCGATATGTAGCACATACGTAACAGACCTGTTACAGCAATGGTCGTCGCCCGTGTGTTGTGTCGAACTTGACTATGTAGGGTACCTGTGCTATGATGTTCTTCGGACCGCTAGTAGCTCGATTGAGAGTTGCGGAGAGACCCTCGGCAGGTTGTGGGTATCGAGGCCCACCTAGCGGTCCGAACAATTTGGAGAGCGTAATGCCTACCCCTAAAAAAGGTGTACAATTCCGGGACGAAATAGAGTGGTTCATTGATACGGACCGTTATCAACTTACGGCTGTCCAAGAGGTTTATTGTTGGCGTTACGCGCTGCACGGGAATGGTGTCCGGGCGATCAGGGAAAGTAGTGATAGGACTACCAAAAATTCACAAAACCAAGGTTCGATGCGCTTGTTACGTCGTGCGAAGGTTATAAATCGCATCAAAGACCTCTTGAAAATGCATCACAATGGGGAAATTGACCTCGTCGCGGGTCCATGGCAACATTACGGAAACAAAGTTGAAGGTGTTGGTAGGGAGGTTACAGAACCTACACGCCCTCTAAAATTTCAGGAAATGCTCGATAGGGTAAATGAGGAACTTGAGAATGACTGATTTCCCTAAGCAAAAACCGGGAAGGAAAAAGAATGCGCCCCCAGAGGCTCACTTGCAACTGGAACCGATTGCCCCAGATCGCAGGGATGTAACAGAATACGCACGGAAAAAACTTCCAAGTGGTGAGTCCGTTACAAAAATGCAGTTCCAATTTATCGAAAAGTTCTTTGAATTAGAATACGACGGTCCGAAAGCCGTTGTAATGGCAGGGTTCCAAACTAAAGACCCGGCGAGAAAGTCTTCTGTTCTTTTGGCTATACCAGCAATAGCGGAAGAAATCATTAGACGCATGGCGATGAAACGTCGGCAGTTTGATTTGGAACTTTCAGACATCGAACAAGAAATGTGGGACCAAGCAAGGGACCATGGAGAGGATTCTAGCCACGCCGCAAGAATTTCGGGACTAGCTCACTTAATGCGCGCACGTGGTGCGTTTGAAAAGCAGGGTGACAAGACCAAAAAAGTGCCTGTCGCAGTTAACATTGATATGGGCGAAATATTAGGAGACGAGGAAAAACTATGACTGAGTTTGACCCTGCCCCGGATGAGGGAATACTGAGCATCAATTACCGTCCAAGTGCTACCCTTCGAAAGTTCCATCGAAGTAATGCACCGGTACGCGGAGTGCGTGGCCCAATTGGTTCGGGTAAGTCTGTTGGCTGTTGTTTTGAAGTTTTCAGGCGCTGCAGTGAACAGAGGCCGGGGAAAGATGGGGTTCGGCGCTCAAGGTGGGCCGTTGTACGTAATACGAATCCTCAATTGGAAATGACGACTATTAAGACGTGGTTGGATTGGTTTCCGGAACACATTTTTGGGCGTTTCGTGCGCCGTGTCCCGTATGAACACAAACTCAAATTTAACGATGTTGAAGCAGAAATTTATTTCATCGCCCTCGACCGACCAGATGATGTCAAGAAACTACTGTCATTAGAACTCACAGGGGTGTTTATCAATGAAGCGAGAGAAGTTCCTGTTGAAATTGTCCGCGCTTGTAGCGATCGCGTTGGCCGTTACCCTTCAATGCGTGAGGGAGGGCCTACTTGGTACGGAGTAATCATGGACACCAACCCACCAGATGACGAACATTGGTGGGCGATATATGAAGGAAGTACGCCAATGCCCCTTGATTGGGCACCAGTAATAAACTGGGGTTTCTTCATTCAACCTCCTGCGGCGTTTGAAACCCGTGTAGATGGGAAAGTTGTTTGGGAACTTAATCCAAATGCAGAAAACATTGAAAATCTACCGAAGGGCTATTACGCAAACGTTATGTCTGGTAAACCTAATAATCATATTAGGGTTTATGTAGGGAACAAACTGGGTACAGCAATTGAAGGTATGCCGGTTTATATTGACGAATGGAACGAGGATATTCATTTATCTAAAGAACCTTTACCGTGGATAACGGGTCGACCCCTTATTGTAGGGTTGGACTACGGTAGAACCCCTGCAGCTGTGTTTAGTCAACAAACCCCACGTGGTCAATGGCAGGACATCCATGAATTAACCAATGAAAAAATGGGGGCGGAGAGATTTGCCAAAATACTTAAAGTAGAGAGTTCTCTCGTTTTTCCTGCGTGTGACACATTTGAA
>Ga0098034_1001117_pt1 | contig 10195 bp, 10 predicted proteins | sample 2_EtaG_FD_77062 | JGI IMG/M metagenome (GOLD analysis project Ga0098034, IMG submission 77062) | Marine viral communities from the Subarctic Pacific Ocean - 2_ETSP_OMZ_AT15125 metaG | ecosystem: Environmental > Aquatic > Marine > Oceanic | place: Pacific Ocean | collected 2015-01-07
AGTGAATAACACAAAACCTTGGGAAGAAGGCGACCCTGAAAGCAAAATCTGCATATTAGGGGAAGCTCCCGCTCGGACGGAAGTCCGTCTTGGACGGCCTCTCGTAGGGCCGTCCGGCCAGTTATTAGAACAGTGTATGCACGCAGCGGGCATCGTGAGACGGGAGTGCTATTTAACTAATGTATTCGAGACGGAGGTTAAGAAAAGCAAGACAGGTGATATGGTTACTACTACAGAAGGTGACATACTATGGACAAAGAAAGGTGGTTTGACCGAGTTAGGAGAGAAGCGTTCCAATGGCTGTGTAGAACGCCTAGCCGCGTGTGCTGCGAATGTCATAGTTCCTCTGGGCGGAACCGCTTTGGGTTTCCTCGTCGGCGACAACAGGATAATGAAGTGGAGAGGGAGCATACTTACGGCAGGAGAAAAAGCACCTAAGCGTAAGGTTATTCCTACTATTCATCCAGCAGCTTCTTTACGAGGAAACTATACATGGCGTCATTTCATAGCTTCAGACCTAGCGAAGGCTAAGAAAGAAAGTGAGTACTCAGAGCTTCGCCTCCTTGAGCGCACTCTCCTCATAGACCCAACATATGAAGAAGCTATCTCCTTCCTAGAAGATTGTAAACATGCGAAAGCAGTTGCTTTTGATATCGAAGTTATAAATCATCAGGTTTCCTGTATCTCGTTTGCAACTAGCCCTGTCATGTGTATGAGCATACCTTTCGTTGACGACGGGGGAAAGGATAGATGGTCTGAACAAGCAGAAGAAGATATATGGCTTGCTATCGAAGATGTGCTGTCAAATCCCACTATAGACAAGATTGGTCAGAACCTTATATTCGATATATCTTTTTTGTTCATGCAGAACAGCATCACAACAAAAGGACGAATATGCGACACTATGGTTGCACATCATATTATCTACCCTGACTTCCCCAAGGGGCTGGACTTTCTATGCTCTATGCATACAAATGAGCCCTATTATAAAGATGATGGAAAGTTATGGAAGAAACCCTGGGCTGACCTCGAGGCGTTCTGGCTTTACAACTGTAGGGATAGTGCTACTTCCTTCGAGATATGGGAAGCCATAGAATCTATACTCACAGACGATGATTACCTAAAGTCGTATCAGGACACGATTGATCTATTCCCAGTCCTTATATACATGATGGCTCGTGGGGTGAGAGTTGACCGTGACGCCCTCGCGAAAACAAAAGAAAGGGTAGAGGAGCAAATAAAGAAAAAGGAAGATGAACTCGAGAAGGTAGCAGAACACTCGTTTAATCCAGCAAGTCCTAAACAATGCCAAGAGTACTTCTACGTTACCAAAAGTATCAAGCCCTATATCTCACGTTCTACCGGCAGGCCTACAACTGACGACAAAGCTATGTCGAGGATATATCGTAGACACCACTTGCCTGAGGCAAAGCTCGTTCAGGAGATTCGTTCCCTCAAGAAACTTCACGGCACCTATCTTGAGGTTGGTGTGGACAAAGATGATCGTATCCGGTGCTCATATAATCCGCGTGGAACTGTTACGGGTAGGCTTTCCAGTTCACAGACCATTTTTGGGACTGGGATGAATATGCAAAATCTTCATCCCGAGTTCAAAGAGTTCATCATAGCAGATAGGGAGTAGGATATGTCAGAGAAAGGTGACGTAAGAATAGAGAGATATGCACCTCCTCAGGAACTGATGGAGGAACTATGTATTTGGTGCGCTCAGTTGTCCGATCATATAGTAAAAACAACAGAAGTCGATTTTACAAACGCAGCCAGGTTGACAGCGCATGTACTAGCTGCTTATGCCGAACTTATTATGGAGAATGAGGGCTTGGGAGACGACAAGGAGGAGGTAAAACATTGAAGAACGTATTAGTCGAACTCGATAAGACGGGGGCAGAATGGGTCGTAGTAGCTCATCTCACAGGTGATGCTAATATGTTGGCCGTCATAGAAGAAGGAAAGAGTCCTCATACAGTGACAGGCTCTCTTATTAGCGGCTTATCAGAAGATGTGGTAGATAAGGAAAATAAGGCCATCGGTCAGAACACCAACCCAGAGCTTATCGCAGAGATGCGAGATAGCATACCTGAGCTGCGTGTTCCCGACGTCTTTCTACCGCGTAGCATGTCGATTAGACAGGCGGGGAAGAAAAGCAATCATGGACTCAACTACGACATGCGATATAAGCGGTTTGCTTTGGAAAACGAGATGGATGAGACAGAGGCAAAGCGTATCGTTGAGCTATATAGGACTGTTGCTTATCCTGGCATCCCCATATGGCACAAGACCGTTCAGCATACTCTTAGAGAAACTAGAACTCTCACCAACTGCTTCGGTCGTAAACGACGCTTTATGGAAGCATGGGGGCCTGAACTATTTGACTCAGCTTATTCCTTTCTCCCTCAGAGTACGGTCTTTGACTGTACGAGAGAGGGAATGGTTAAGACCTATAATGACAAAAGCTCTGTTATGCAAAAAGTAGAGATACTCGGACAAATTCACGATAGCACCCTAAACCAGATGCCAGCAGACCCTGCACTTATAGCAGAAGCAGGTGTAAAGATCGGCCTAGACTACATGAACCCACTCCTTGTTTATAATAGCAAGGAGTTTCGCATCGGCACTACAATGAAGATCGGCACAGACTGGGGACACATGCACGAAGCTGTCCTTTCGGATAATCAGAAGGAGACAGAGAAATCTGTCCGTGAGGTATTAAGGATTATTAAAAATGACCGAGAGGCGGCTTGACGACTGGCTATCAGCACATCTTAGATACACAGAAGAAAGCGAAAGTCCACTATCATATCACACCTGGGCAGGGGTGGCCGCTATCTCAGCAGCACTCCAGAGAAAAGTGTATATGCCTTGGGGACATTCCACAGTATATGCTAATAATTATATAGTATTGGTTGGGCCGTCGGGAATTGCTCGAAAGGCCGAGCCTATTGAAATCGTTCGTTGGATGGTGGACGAACTGAATATCTCAACAATAGGTGAGGATAACTCACAAGAGAGCATCATCAGAGATATCAAGATGAGTGAAATAACATACGTTGACCCAATAACAGGTAATCATCAATTCCAAAGTGCCGTCACATGCTTCTGTGAGGAGCTATCCGTCTTCACAGGATACCAAAATAGTACATTTCTAGCCTATCTTACCAACTGGTATGACTCACGAGATAGATGGACTAGGAGGACGAAGCATCAAGGTGTGGACGAAATCACGGGTATGTGCTTCAATATGCTGGCAGCCACGGCTCCCGATTGGCTACCACACATCTTGACTAAGGAAGCCATAGGGGGTGGCTTCACATCTCGTTGTATATTCGTAGTTGAGGATGCAAAGAGAAAGACGGTGACAAACCCAAACCTGAATATGCCAGATCCTAGTTTACGGGACGATCTCATACATGACCTTGAGATTATCCAATCCTTAGTAGGTGAGTATAAATTCAGTCCAGAGGCGTTGGAGAAGTACGAGAGATGGTACGAGGACATGGACAAAGAGATGCTATCAGGGCGTCCAATCCTAGGTGATCCTGCCCTCAACGGTTATGCATCCAGAAGGCCGACACACGCCAAGAAGATAGCTATGGTCATGGCAGCTTCACATACAGACGACCTTACCATAGGCATCGAGGATCTTAACCGGGCATTGGCAATTATGAAAAACGCGGAGATAAAGATGAACCGCATCTTCGGCGGCATCGGACGGGCGCGATACGCCGAAGACACGGACAACATTATTCAGTATATAAAGAAGCGTGGTTCTGTGCGGCGTTCACAGTTGCTTAAAGACTTCTACAGGAATGTAGACGACGTATCCTTGGAGAGTATCATAACTGTCCTAAGAGATATGAAGGTTATCGAGGTGACAGTCTTAACGAAGGAAGGAGATAGGGATTACCGGTATATAGGAACTCAAAATGATTAACTAGATTCTCACTACATACAGATAGCCACGCAGCGTTGTGCTCACGGACTTGCTGTTTCGTCAGGGGAGTATCACCACTACTATAAGTAATAACGTTGAAGGCGTCACACGACGTATCAATCACGTCGGTTCGGGTCGAGATGCACCCCGTTGTCACTACCAACACTAGAGCGAGCACGACGAGCAGCGTCCACTTTTTTCTTCCAGCGAAGAAGATTCTCGTTAGTCTTTTCAGTCTTTCCATGCTGTATTAACTCCCTCTTCTCAATATAGTCAAGAATTTGCGAGCCAATTCTAATTAGGCCGCTTACTAAGCTCAAAATGCCAGAGATCATCGAAGTTGTTATCCTTTACTTGCCAGTCATGGTTCCAATCGCCTCCCCAACGAAGTAGTGTTCCCTTCGTAGCTGCCATGCCTAGTATGAACCCGGCAAACAGAGTGGCTCTTTCTCTATCATGCCAGTCTATCGGATAGGGAGCAGCATCGATAGCTTCCGATGGAAGTGTGTTATGCTTTCCGTTAGGGAACCGCACTTGGCTCTTACCCGATTCGTAGTAGTCGTTCTGACGCTTCTCATCTCTATGTCCATCTATAATAGTGATATCTATAAACCTGAGAGCTTCATTGAATATCTCTTGTAGTGCAGGGCAACATGAGTTAAGTTTCTCTTGTGAATTTTTTGAGTACTTATACATCACCCTATGGTATGGTCATCAGGAACAATAAGATAAGGAGAATCGGGGTGAGGAAAATACTGCTTACCATCGCAAGTGTAAGACATAAGTCTATCACTGGAACGTAAGATCGCCGCTGCAGCTTCTTGAGCAACTTTGTGGCAAAGGACATTATTTTCATACTCCACGACTATCTTCTCTGGACTTTTTTCACACTGCGGATTGGATAATGCACATACGAATAAAATAAGTTCCTTCACTAAGCATCCTTACTATTTTCCGCCGAGAAATGGCAAAACCTTCGAGACTAAAGCTCCAGCTGTTCCAGCAACCCCAGCAGCCAGTAATAAAGTTTTCCACCCACCACGGGCTTCATTCAGTGTTTTCAGGATAATCCGCATGTCCTTTTTCACCGTTATCAAGTCAGCTTCCACCGCTCCGAGACGGCCTATCAATATCCCGATGTCTTTGTCCGTCGATGCCATAGTTTATTCCTATCTAATCATCGTCTTCGAGGCGTAAAAAAGAACAATGTGTACTAGCTCTGCCCAGAGTCTGAATGACAGTATGTAAATCTTCCTTAATGATGTTCAGGCTCTTTTCAATGTTGGTCATGCGATCATTCAACTGTTCTATATCAGTATCAGAAGACATGATTCACTCCGGCTTAGGCTCTGAGACAAGGACTCGCTCTTGTCCTGCCATCTGACTGAGGGCAATAGCAGACGCTACTCCAAACGCCCTAAGTGCTTTTTCATTAGTAAGCGTCTTAGATGACGCAGCAATAGCTTTATGACTCACCTCAGATGCAAGTACACGCGCCGTGATAGCATTGGAACCTATAGTGTGGTATGCTTTAATCCATTTGAGGGGATTAACCGAAGTGACACCTGCTCGTGCCTCACCAGCCTGAATAGCACCGCCAACATCAATAGTATCTTTGATAGCAACAGAATAGGATTGAATATTCCTAAGACGTTTCCAGTCAGCTTTTGTATAGAGAAAGTCCAGCTTCCCTGACTTCTCGAGTTTGTTAATAGATGCGAGTAGTTTAGTCGGATTTAGCACTCTAATACCGAGTTCGACCGATTCCTCCTCTGCTTCGTCGAGAAACTTCTTGAATATACCTGACTTCACAGAGAGTGCCATCTGACTGTTCCTGCCACCAGGGGAGGCGAGTATCATCCGTTTAGCGTCCCGAGCACTCACCTTACTGCTCAGCATCTTCTGAATATTAATAGCATTTCCTTCGTCAGCAGCAAGCATGGCCTTAACAGGACCTTCGTTAAACTGCTTCTCCATCTTGCCAGCTTCGGCGAGTGCTTTCTGATCAGCTTTTGACATAATAAGATCGAGTTCCCTCGGATCCTTAGCCCAACCCTTCAGGGAGGCATTTATATCTCCAGACTGGAGAATGCGCGTCTTAACATGTTCACCAACTATCTTGAACCGCTCAGGAGGAAGGACACGCTTCATCAACTGGAGAGAGAAAAACCTACCTGGTTGAGCAAAGTTCTTCATAAACTCTCCACCGTCATCTACAATGAGAGAGCGTTTCATAAACCTCTCAGATACGACTTTATCTCGCCACTTATTTGAAAACGTAGCTGATTGCCAAAGTCTCTTAAATGCGGCGGCACCACCTTGGGGATTGTCTAACGTTTCTGAAATGGCGGCATAAATCTGCCTTCCAAACAGCCCTTCGCTACCCTTTGAGTTCATCAGATTAACAGCACGTGTGCGTAAAGCAAGAATTTGGTCTTTCGCCGCCGTTTCCTTACCCTGCGCTCTGATGCGTCCAACACGCTCTGGAAGGATCAGGATATCGTCCATGAGTTTACTAGACTCAGTTCCAGGAGCAGAACTGACACGATACTCCTTACCTGCGCTATCCCTCGACAATACGCCCTGTTTAATGTTCTTTATATTCTCAAGCAGCTGGTTTGTCTTAAAGAATACGTTACGACCTGCCTTGCTTGCTTTGTCATACTTCCTACTGACCCACTCAAGACTGGAGCGTTCAAACCTAGCTCCCTCCTTGCGTAAGACGCTAAGAGCAACACCCGGGGTTACGTTAGGATTCGTTATAACCTTATCCAACGCTCTCTGATGTTGGTCCACCAAGCGAAGAAGGTTCCCCTCGTCAAGTGTTCTCACATCGACCTTTTCACTCTGCTTCCTAGCAAGCTCACGTAAAGAACCTGCCTGCCTCTCAGCTATCTCCTTAGGAACAGGTGATGTGCCACCAGCCTGGGTAAAGGCACCACGTACTGTCGGATTTCTAGCAGTTTGTCCGGCAACAAGAGGATTGAGTCCTTCTCTCTCTGCTCCGGCAACAAGTCCGGAAGCCCCACCCTTCTGCTGGAACATAGAAGCGAGAGCACCTCCCCTCACTGCACGAATGGTTTTCTCTACACCATATATACCAGTATTTATGAACTGAAAAATAGCCGCGTCCATAGAACTCTTGCCTACCTGCTGCTGGAAGGTGTCGTCCTGAAAACCCCTGAGAGATTCAATCTGCTGATCAATTAATCCTCCAGCAAGAGCACCTACAAATGTTCCACCGGGAAATGGAGATATTGCGCCAATAGTCCCGAATAGCATTTGAAAGTTAACAATAGCACCCTCTATATCAGCCACCTCGCCTGCTGCGTCTAAATAAGGCGGATCGAGTTGCTGCCAGGGTTCGTCAGCATTCCTCTTAAATATGAAAATATCCTTGCCGTCGAGCAATTTACCGAGAGAGAGTCGACGTATAGTACCTTTAGGAAAATGCTTCTTGAATTTCTTAACCTTCTCACTGGCCCTATCGGAGCGGGCTAAGTCCCTACGAAGCTCAAGCTCAGGGATATTTTCATTCAACCCTCTGCGCTCATCAAACTCCTCTTTACCGAGAATCTGCCTGATCGCAAATCCCCTGTTTCGGATACGAGCCTCGCGTTTCCGCCTACGCCTTTCTTTGAAGCGCTGAAATGGGCCGTGTCCCTGTTCCTCTGTAAAAGGAGCATCAAGAATGGGGTCTGGCAAACTCGTGTCTCTGAACGAACCACCTTCATGGACTATACTCTCGTTGGGACCGAGACGCCTATCTTCAGCCATCTGCTCAGGTGTCAGCACAGTCGCAGAGACCATGCCTTGCTCCCCTATGGCAGTCTCCGTCGGCACAGGCGGCTCTATGAGGTCTGCAGGTTGTCCGAATTGTTCATCCATTAGAGGAGACTCCCAAACTCGTGGACCTTACCGCTCGGCTCTTGGAATAAGCGAGAGCCGATACCCGGTTCCGTTCCGTCAAGAAGGAAAAAGCCGTCGTCTTTTTGTTTTATACCTATAAACTCAGAACCCTCCGGCAGGTTGGGCGGAATAGCAAATGGATCTTTATTACCTATCTCTATGATCCTATTACGTAAATCGTTTGAGAGAGCGGGGTTGTCCCTATTCCACTGACGTATATCCTTACCAAGTTGGGCTTGCACAGAAGTGTTGTTTATATCCTTCCCTTGTGCCGCTAACTTTATGCGTTTGTCGGCAACAAAGTCAGCACGTCGACCGTCGAGAGAAGAGACATTCCGAGTGAACTCAATAAGTACTTCTTGTCCTTCCCTGGTCATGGATAGACCATTAGCTGAGTCAGTAAACAGCTTAACTTCCTGCTTATTTAGGTTGCCCTTGCCGAAAGTGCCCATAAGCCTAGTCACGAGGCGCGCACTAGCCGTCAGGATAATTTCGCCAGTCGCGGCTTTATTCGCGCCAAAGAAGGGTAAGCCCTCGACCTGTTTTGGAGTCATACCTGTGAGTTCAAGGAACTTAGAAAAGACAAGTCGCACAGGTGCAAGGGAGCCGGGTTCGAAACTTCCAGCGTCTAACGCGGATTCGAGCAAGTTAGTAAGTTCTATCGTATTAAAGGAGTTGAGTCCAGCAGCCTCTACGTCAACCAAAAAGTTGCCAAACCCCTCACCTGTCCTAGCCTCAGTAGCTGACTGGAACCGTCTCGGCGTGGGTTGGCCAAGGTTCTGTATTTGTCTATTAATAGCAGCAAGCTTCTTAATCTGAGGGTCGGTTCTCTGATCTTCTGGTATGCCAAGAATAGGGGCAGCTTCATCAGTGAGTCGTGTTGCTGGACCTGTGCGCTCAAACTCATCCTTGCGCACTTTCCTTTCATGTTCCTTTTGCTTAATAGTATTACCAACACCCGTCTCCCTCAGAGTCAAGTCTTCGTTGCGTTGCTTCGTTAAACGTTCAAGAGACTCTGCAACTGCCTTAAAGGATTTTGGCGGCTTACCCTGATTGATGAGCGTCTGGACGGCCTTCTTTAACTGATCTATACGAGCATCATTAGGATGACTAGTCCCTGGCTGGACAGGAGCCGCCTCAGCCCCGCCAAGTTGCTCAGCAGCTGGACCACCCTCTCTTTGAGCCGAGGCACGTGCAGCTTCATCTATCCCGCCACCGGGAGGCGTTTGTGAGTCACCACCAAGAACACCCTTTATAGCTAAGGCGTCCGTAGCGTTAGCTATAGCATTCCCAAACTGAGCATTGAACATCTCAGGATTTGTCCTACTCATCTTGATCGCATCTACAAGAGACCGTCCCTTAAGTCCTGTTGCGCGACGAAGCGTAGCGGTAAGAAACTTAGCCTGTCTGACGTTCAGATTAGCCATAGTTTTGATTAGGCTCTTCTGATAATCATTCAGCTTCTCTCCGCCATTCTGGGCGATGAACTCCATCGTCAGGGCGTTCTCACGCGTCTTAGCTAGGTTAGGATCATTGAAGAATGTTGGATCACCTATCCTATTGGCATCCAACATGCCTAACTCAAGGTGTTTACCTAGACGATTAACCAACGCAAGATCAGCTTCCCTAACCTTTCTCTCATGCTCAGCTGTCTTTATATCTTCTTCGAATTTATTGGCACGTTTCGTTTCTTCGAGAGCTTCTTGTTTCAGCTGGAGACCACGAAAATCCATCGCCCGATCAAAGCCAGACATACCCCCTTTAAGAAAAGCACCTATATCAACCACTATACTTGTCCTTTTATATTACCTAATATCATACGGTAATCCACTGCAAAAAACTCACCGACTAACTTCACAGCTTGTGGCTTTTACTACTATGCCGGCCTTCCTAACATATAGGCCGCACCCAGACTGCCGGCAACGTTGCCGATTCCTCCCCACATAGCAGCCTCCCGCGTCGCATCCGCTGTTCGACGATTAGCCATATCTCCAAATCTTAGCTGCTCACTTGCGAGTCTCAGATTTCCTTGCTGGCTGCCCGCAGTACCGTATCCTCCAGCTAACTGTTGATAGGCCTGCGCTCCATATTGGCTAGGAGCAAGAGCCCCAGTATAACCCATATAGGCACGATTGAGATTTACATTCTCCCTACTTTGACTGAGCTGCTCTCCGAGTGTAAGATCACCCCGACGAGCAGCAGCTAGTAACTTATACTTACCTTCTTCAAACTTACTAATAGCTTCTATTCCAGGGGAAGATGTTTGCCATCCCGGTCCAAGTTGTTGACGAAGCGACTCATGCAACGCGTCCTCTTGTTCACCTAACTGCGCTATTA
>Ga0098034_1001122_pt1 | contig 10157 bp, 6 predicted proteins | sample 2_EtaG_FD_77062 | JGI IMG/M metagenome (GOLD analysis project Ga0098034, IMG submission 77062) | Marine viral communities from the Subarctic Pacific Ocean - 2_ETSP_OMZ_AT15125 metaG | ecosystem: Environmental > Aquatic > Marine > Oceanic | place: Pacific Ocean | collected 2015-01-07
GAGCCTCAATTATCTTATGTGGATGGGCAAGGAGCCACTTATAATAAAACCCCGATTCAAGCTATTAATGGAAAACTATACAAGCAAGATGCTTATTCGTTAGAACAAATTGTTGCCCTTTTCACATCATATGTCTCAGAGATCGTAGCTGATGATGAAGAAGTGCAGGCAGCGCTAGACAATATTTCTTATATTGTGCAGACTTATGGCGATAGTTCACAACTATTATTAGAACTTAATATTCTTCGTAAAACATTTCCCGACAAGTCCACTGCTACTCCGGTTGGCCGCCTCTATGGTGGTTTTAAAGGCCGATTCTTCGGTGCGAATGAAAAAGTTGCTAGCGGAACATCTGTCGTAGAACAGCTTTATAAATCTTCAAAACTTGTGGATGCTCGCATCACACCAGCTTCCCATGTAGGTACCCTGAAAGAAGATCAAGATCCTTCGAGATGGAATTTTATTTATCCTTACCAGGCCGGTGCTGCAGCGGGTTGGGATCTCGGTACCGGTCCCTACGATTGGATAGAAGGAGATTGGATGACCGCTGTTACAGTTTTTACAGAGGATACAACGGATGAAGGACAAGGACAAGCTGAGCAAAAGGAATTTATTAAAACTGGTTTTTGGTTTTTTGATTATCGCTTAGCCTTAAGACAATATTCTCAAGCATGCTCGGTTCTAAGTTATGACGCACTACAACAGTTTGTAGGAGGAGATCAATTAAATAGATATTTTACTATTACCGAGGCCACTGTTAAAAAATGGCGCAAGTCGCGCGATACAGAGGGGCCCTGGGGAAATACGAGCGACGAATATACCCCATTGGCCACTTTGACAACTCAACCGAGTTTCGCCGAGATTGAGGTGTCTTGGACCGGTGGAGCCACAGAGATTAGAAATGCGCCGTGTTCTAATACTTGTACTGTTGAAGATCATGATGCTAACTCAGACTTCCGTCCGGACGGCTCATGGCTACAATTACGCGGAATTGCCGGAACAGATTTTAACGAACAGAACAAGTTAATAGGTTTTCAATTCCAGGATTTAGAACATAATTATGATGGTAATCGGAATGAGAAAACTGACACGCGCGACGAACAAGTAATATATTCTTTTAGTGTTACATTGGAAGATAATACGTACAAAGTCTTACAACAGCTTTATAATACATTGAATAATTATTTCACCACAGAATTTGAAGCATATTATCAAATGGCTGTTGAAAATTGCAGTTATAATAGCATCGATGGAACATTTAATGATTTCTTTACTGAGGGCATTATGGCACGCTATGGCACGGACACCACTTCATATCCTTGGTATCGCATGCCAGTGTTGATTAATCTTCACAAACAAATGCTAGTAGGAGAATTTGAATCCGACTCCAAACTTTTAGAAAATGCAGTTATGACTGCTAGCAGTATAAACCCTATTAATGGAAATTTGTCAAGTTTAGAAGCATTTAGAGCCAATTGTGACCAATTTATAACTGATTATTATGGAATGGGTTCAACAATTTATAATCTTATAAGTGCCACGGCCCCCACCACAGTAACCATTGGAGGCGACAACAATAACCTAATTATGGCCCGGCCCCCCACCCCGATTTCAACGATAAGCTCTACTTGGACATTTACGGATACATCTCTCGATACTGGGCCATACGGCCGTGTATGGGGGAATTTGGATACCGAGATATTTGCTAATGCGCGCTGGAGCAATAGCTACACCGCCGGCGATTTTGCCACGCAGATAAACGATACTTTCAATGACTTCTATCAGGAGATAACCGGTTATATGGGTGTGCATTCTACCCTTGCAAGCCAATACGACGGCCTCTTTGAGGGCTGGAACGGCAACGGACAGACCACTTCACCCCTCATCGCAGGGGAACAAGTGCGAATGGGACCCTATTTTGACGTCAACGACAGCGCCATTGCCGAAACTATTATAATTAATCCTGGCGCCCCAGCTTTGGGTACCGCCACCAGCACTACCCGCGTCAAGCCTAGCTTTGATGATTTTGTTAATGTAGTATTTCTTTATCTCTTTGGCCATCAATCGTTGGGAGATCAAGGACTTGCACCGGGCGCTGCCGTAAAATGGCTAACAGCCATGAGTGAGGAACAGGACAACGCCGGTCCAAATTTCTTGACCGCTTTCGCCGAAGCCAATGGCTACGATAGTTGGATATCCTCCGGCTACCTCGGTGACATTGTTGTAACGCCCTTTACCGAGCAATCGTCGGGCCACGAAATGGATGTCCAACCACCTTGGGATGACGCAGTGGGAATGAGATGGATGATAGGTCTGTCCCAGACAGAGGAACTTTACCTGCGTCTTGAAGAACTCTGGATTAGTTTAGGGGGAAGACAGTGGGGTTGTACACCAGGGGTCAACTGTCATTCCGGTGAGTACACCATCGAAGGCCGCGCGGAAGCCGTAGAGTCCGACGACCCTGACACCGGTGGCGCCGCCGATAACAACAATGGCAACGGGGACGAGGATCCGGCCAACGCGGACCTGACGATCTAGTTCGGCCAACTGAAAAAGGAGAAACAATATGGCATCATTAATCGATTTAAGCCGCAAAGGAAGCGGCATTACTACCATAGGAGGAAAAGCCTTCACAACCAATTCCCCAGCCGCAGAGGTAGCCACAGTTCAGAATACTATGGTCCAGCGGGGACTTCTTCCCCAAAGTTCTTCCCCGGTCAGCGATGGACCCGGCGCCACTTTAGATTTTTTAAGTGCTTTGAACCTTTCTGTAGATTATTCTACTTCGAGAGAATTCTCTTTATTGAGAACAGAAACAGATACCGAAGTTATAAAGAATCCGAATATTATTGATACAGTAAAATGGGAAGAGACTGTGAATGTTAATGTTTTAACTACAACTAGTTTCCCTGCAGCAGCCGACAATTTCTTTAAGGTGGGGGAAGGACCTGATGAGTCCAAGAAAAGACAGCGAGAAAAGATTGAGAAAGAAAAAAAGAAGAAAAATTTAGTAAATCTAGCATCTAACTTAATTAATTATAATTTAATAGATATGAAGCGAGGAACTTTGCCTCAATTTAAAAAAACAGAATAATTATAGAAGGAGAAATATATAATGGCAGCACAAAATCCAGGACAATCAGAGGCGGACCGGGCACAGCAGGAGGAAATGGAATCCCAAACGGAGCTTAACTACGACCAGATGATGCAGATGCTCGGCTACGAATACGATGATCGTCAAACCTGGGCGAATCAGAACACCGACGACACATTAGCAACCGAAGCCACAGTCGGGACCATCACAGAAGAAGCTTACATCCTAGATTTTACACTGACTTCTGATCAATCACTTGAACCACTATCTACATCCATTTTGTTGTTTGACACTAGCGTTACGAACATTTCAGGCGAGAGCGTAGCCCGCGCATCTTTCGGACAACTTGACGAGACCGTCAAAACCACAGGAGAAGAACTGACTACGAACGAGCAAACCGCAGTAGCCAAATATTTTGCACAGGGGCCGTCCACGCCACCCATATTAACTTGGGCCACTGTTACTGATGCATCTTTAACTACAATTCGAGGAGATTTAGATGCTTATTATGGAGATTATGCAGAAACCCGGGAAACAGAAGCCATGTTGAGCGCCTGGTCCTCCCCTGCAAAGGGTCTCTCTGTTTCCCGTATCTGGACGTTAGCTAACTTGTACAACGTATCAGCTACCGGAATTAGTTACGCAGGGCTTGAGGACGGAGGCGCGCGATATGGCGTTGTGAACGCGTCGTCCGATTACAACACCCAGATCTGGGAAGAGGGCCCAATCGGCTATGGCGACGGCGAATTGGTTTATCTGAGTACCATCGCTGGTTTTGCAGGGTTTTCTAGTGATGATGCTTACGCTCAAGCTTTGGGGTGGGTTAACTCTCGGGTAGATAGTCTAATAGACCAGATGCTTGTGCCAGATGTGGGCAACCAGATTGTCAATCGCACAGTTGATCAAGGAATTTTAAAGAAAACTTAAACGAGTAATATATGCCCCATTCTACTGATAACCAACATATTTTTTATATTGATCCCTCTGCGGTAAGTGGGTCGACCAACCACCTGCGCGATGAATTGGGGCTTACCTGGACATCTGGAGAGGAAGCCATCTCCTCGGTTTCCGCCTCGACCCAACTTATTATGTCTTATGAAAATATGAGCCAGTGGTCATCTTTAACACCCGCTAATGGATCTGTACTGGAAGTTTCTGCCCCCACTTGGTTAGGTGAGATAACTTCGATATCCGAGGGCTTGCGTTATGTGGAGCTACAGCCTATTTATCAAACCACCGGCTCCGTAGATAAGATTACACCCAATTATGTTATACCGGGCCGATTTTATGGTGCTGCTGGTAGCGCGAACGGCACCATAAATAATGATGTTGAATGGAAGGCTTATTTGTTAGGAGGAACTGTTGGAACTAAAACTTATCCTGGCATTTATTCTGAAACCGAATTCAGCGATTTTGGATTTGAATATATTCTGCCATATTCGGCTGATGAGGGTTTAACGTTGGGGCTGGACGAGAATCCTGCAACAATTACCTATAGTTATAATTTGTCTTTGCCTGAAGTAGAGAAACGATATAGAGGTAAAAGCGAATTAGAGCTTCCATTAATAGAGCTATTGAAAGAAGGTGGCGATGCCGGCAGTGCTAATTCTGCCGTTAAAAAATTATTAACTTTAGATGGAATTTATGAAAGCACTCAAACTCTATCGGGAGTTCTCAATACTACCGAAGTAGATTATTTTCCCATAACTACTGTTACTCCACTTCAACCCGGGCTCCCTAAATATCGAGATTTAACTAAAAATTTAGTAGGATATTTGATAACAGGAAGCCAAGCGGAGATTTCTACTTCAACGGTAGACGCTGCATTGCCAAAATTAAAAAATCTTTTATATGGGGCCGATAATGCAATTCGCCTGCAAACCGATCATGTTGGTGCTGATGCAGAGGGTGTATTAGAACATTATCCTTCGTTTGTAACAGTCACCTTCCCAACTAATTTAAATATGAATGAGGAAGAACCCGGGCTGCGGCATATCTTTGAAACATTTAATGCTACAGAAGGCTTGCTGCGAATCATAAAAGAAAATTTTGGAGAACCCGGAAATGCCGGTACCCAACAGTTTGTTACACAAAATAGACACGGAGATTTCGGTTTCGGAAATCAAACTATTAGTAGCACCACATTGAAGTCGCGCGACTTTATAGAGATGCTAGTAAATGATTATAATGCGCAGAGTACTTCAAATGATTTTTATGTAGTAGGTGGTAGTAATGCCTACGCAGGGGCTCAGAATCTTTTAAGTTCCGAAGATCGCAACGGATCGCGATTCCTTAAGTCCCGGGCAACTTTGGGAGTTCTTTCTAAATTTGCTGGATTTTTAGCTGGAGGAGATACCATAGACGGAAGTCCGATTACTGACTTAGACGTTGAACTATCCGGCATGCCAGGAAAAAATGGAATATATGCAATTTTAGAGAAAGGAGGAGTATCCAACTATCATGAAACAGTTGCATATCGGATAGAAAAGCGTCGAGGAGACAACGATCACCTTCTACAAAACATATGGATATATAATAGTCGCGCTAATGAAACAATTGGGGCCCCGGTTAAGTTTAAAGATTCTCAAGTTAAATATGCGGAAAACTATAAGTATACCATTTATGCTTATGTCTTGGTCGGAGGCATGACGTATAAGATGGGAGATCTTGCAATTGGGCGCACCATAGGAACGGCCGCTGATACAACTGGTACGCAGTTCGGCGCAGCCGGAAGCCATTGTGTCCAATTTTATGATCCCGCGACTGACGCCACTACAGAACAACTTTTCTCTCTCTTAGCTACAAGTTCAGTCGAAACCTGGACCGCCGGCAATGGAAGTGACCAATATCATGGTGCACTTAATTATATTGGGGTCGCCACCGCGGGGGGATCGCAGTTTGCCACCAATGCTCAAACCATTTCCCCCTACCCTTATTTGGCAGACTTTAAGTTATATTATGAGCCCGTTGTAAAAATGATGGAAGTACCTATTTTTTCTCAAACTTTAGGGCTTTTGGATCATCCCGCGGCCGATCTCGATGTTGTTCCTTTTCAAAAGATTGATAATTCTCAAACTTTGGGATTCTTTATAAAAGCGGAATCTTTTGAGCCATCCTTATCTTTTCCAACCACCATTACGGATGCAGATGAAGTATACAAAGCAGCTTATTTGGGTTCTAATAAAGTTAATGATACCGCCCCTGTTCCCTTTCCAGCACAATCGCCTCATGCGAAGCTAGAAATTTTTAGAATGGAAGAAAGACCGCGACAAATAAAAGATTTTAAAGATCATTTATATAAGACCGTTTCTTTAAAGATAAAAAATACTGAAGAATATTTGTCAACATATGTTTTTTATGATAAAGTAAATGCGAATAAAAAATATTATTATCTAATGAGGTTTTTAAGCGATCACGGGCACGCAGGTCCTCTATCACCGGTAATCGAGTCTGAGATAGTGAACGATGGAGGATATAAATATTCTTTGTTTGACAATCTTTATGATCAAGATTTAGATGAATCTCATCCCACTTCTCCTTCTATGGTTTTTAAAAAATTAATGCACATTTTACCCGCGACCTCACAGCTTTTTCTTCAAACTGACGGAGTAAACTTTAGCGCACCAGCAACCGAGGCTCTTGAAGACGATTTAGTGAAAGTGGGCATTACTGATGACTCTATTTTTGATCAAACCTTTAAGATTAGATTGACTTCGAAGAAGACCGGCAAGAAGATTGACTTGAATTTAACCTTTAATTTGGATGATGGGTCCTAATTATAAAAGAGAGAGCTTATGTCATTTTTAGATAATTGTGGAACAATTCAGCTTGATGCGATTTTGACCGATCTCGGCCGGAAGCGCATGGTGCAGGGTAAGTTTGAAGTCGAAAAGTTTGCGTTGGGAGACGACGAGATTGATTATGCTTTATTTTTGAAAGATGATGTTGGCGCCGGATTTTTTGATAGTGGGATTTATAAAGCTGACCGGCGCATTTTATCGCAATCATGCTTCGAAGCATTCGCAGAAACTTCGGCAGTTATAAATTATGGCTTGACAAACTTCGAAAGAAATGATATATTATATCTGCCCGAATTAAAATTGAACTATTCGGGCTCTAATAGCTTTACTGATGATGGCGGAGCCTTTGTTGCTTCCCCCTCTGAACATCCGGGCTTTGCACGCCCATCCGGAAGCGTATTTCACTTATCTGTTAATGACGAGACGACAACCAAACTTAAGAATGAAAGCGGCTTTTTTAAAAATATGAATTATATCTTAGAGAGCAACAACACAACTAACACTAAAGTTATTGTGGAGTCCGGCTTGAATACCACTGCAATTATTGGCGACCCAAAAAACAGAGAAACTTTTATTTTACAGAACGCACTTTTAGATTCTTATTACACGGTTTATGCGGATTCAAGATTTTTTTCACAAGTTCTTGGACCTCCCAAATCGGCTCAATTTGAGACTGGACGAGGTGGAACCTTGAAAGAAAACTTTACACCCTTAGAATTTAGCACAAAGGTTTCTTTAGAGACGGTTATTGATCGTTTTGATGTATACTTACTTAAAGGCGTTGACAACAAGGTGTACCGCCCACAAGGCTCTACATCGACAGACGCTACTTTATCCGCCATTAAGGGGCCACGAGGAAGTGTTTTGGCTTTGGGGTTTGCAATTTTAAATGAATTAGGTGGAAGCTCCGGTGCCACACGAGATCAAAAATATACTACTTTCGGCAAAACCGATCAAACAATAAACGGTGGTAGTAATAAATATGATTATATAGACACTACTATATATGTCGCCGGTATGACTTCTGATGCGCGCGTCGAGATCCCAGTACGTATAATTCGATACGCCGGTACTTAGAAAATAAACTATATATTATAAAGCAACAAATAAAATATAAACTATTTATGAAAGAGAGGAAAAAATAAATGGCTTTTTTAGACAACTCAGGCGACATTATTCTTGACGCTGTTTTAACAGATGTTGGGCGACAACGATTGTCGCAAGGCAACTTTACGATTGGAAAATTTGCATTAGGCGATGACGAGATTCAATATAATCTCTATAATAAAGACCACCCATCCGGGTCGGCATATTATGACTTGCAGATTTTGCAGACTCCATGCGAAACCGCACATACTAAAGCGAGCAATATTCAATATGGATTGATTTCATTGACGAGCCAAAATGTACTTTATATACCTGACTTGGCTTTAAATCAAAAAACCGAGCAATCTATCTTGAAGCTCAACAAAATAATACACGTAGCGGTGAACGAAGAGACTCAAGGAAAGTTAACTGCAGCGGCCGCATCTGCCGTGGATCCTAAATATATCATGCAGGCCAATAACCGAGCCCCTACTCGCGGCATTGTCGTAGAATCAGGGATAAACACATCTGAGATTAAAGGCACCGCCGCGAACCGCTCCACTTATTTACAGGCCGTCAACATGATGGATTCTACGTATGTAGTGGGAGTGGATACACGCTTTTTTAATGGAGTACTCGGCACCGGCCCAGCCGCAACATTTACTAACAATGCACAAGGTAACTTTACTATAGCTTTTGGTCCCCTTGCTGAACCCCGGCCGACAACAGTTTCGGCTACATTGTTAAACTATGCTGATACAAATGTACGCGGCGCACCCAATACAATTTATTATTATGCTAATTCTCAAGCAGCCGATACCACCAAAAGTGAATTGGCTGGACCTAGAGGCACGGCAATGACAATGAACGTATCAATCCCTGATACTTTACAATCGACTTCAACTCAAACTCGTGCTGAAGAGTGGAGCAAATATGGGAAGTTGGCGCAAACAGCCATCAGTGGAAAGGCTCAGAAGTATGATATAATTGATAGCATGGTGATGATTCGTGGAAACTCCACCGGTCGTTCTATTCAGGTGCCAGTAAGACTTTTGAGATATGTAAGCGGCTAGAAACGGAGACATTAAATGCCAGTACAAAATTATGAATTATTAAATCCCAATGCGGATGTAACAACGACGAAGACATTGCTTCACGAAGCAATTCCCGTAACAGGCACAATCTTAAGTGCCACTTATGGAACTTTTCCAAACGAGGGCAATATCAAGAACTATACCCATGGAATGTTTCAGTCGGTATATGATTATCCTTACTTAAGTTCTTCCGCAAATCATATCTTCGATATGACCATGGGGTACGATGAAGGCTCTGTCTTATCACAGTCTGCAGGATCTACTCAGGTAATGCAAAAGAAGAAGATTAATGTTTACAATCAGTTTGCACAGGTTCTCTTAGGCTATACTGGTTCGAATAATGAAGTGGAAATCTTCGAGAGTGATTTGGATTATGGCGACAATGATCGCCAAATGAAAGAATGCTTCTTCCTTAACTTTTCTCGCTTGCTTAGCAAGGATCAGATTAAGCCTGGAACGTTCTCTTTGGTCCTTGGTACCGGCTCTTGGGAAACTCCTTTTGATAGTCTGTGTACTCTAACGGATGCTTCCGCTTCAATCACGCGCGGCACCAAGACTACTCCCGGTGGAGAATATGGAGTTCTTTATTCAGGCAGTAATGCTGATTCGCGCTGTGGATTGGTATTCTATGAAGCTGGGATTGTAGTGCTTAGCGGCTCTCTTTTTGGCCGCGGCGCGCTAGCGGATTTCTATCAGACTGGGGCGGTGGATTATACATGGCAGGAGCAGTTTATTACAGGAACAATGTCGGGAACTTGTAATGCGTTACGACACCGCGTTTCGAATATTTCCTATAACAATACTACCGAGATTAACTCTACTATCTATTTCTGTAGGGTTCCTCACAATAAGTACAACTATAGTTCCAATCCCACTTATACGTCGGGCAGTAAGATCGTAGTAAAGAATTTGGCAACTGATTTGCCAGTATCTTATATCACCACAGTTGGGCTATATAATTCGGCTAACGAATTATTAGCAGTTGCTAAGCTCTCTGAACCATTACGTAAGGATCCAAATAACGTAATTACCCTGAGAGTAAGACTGGACTACTAAAATGTCCTTCAAGAAGTTTGGACAAAA
>Ga0098034_1001123_pt1 | contig 10156 bp, 7 predicted proteins | sample 2_EtaG_FD_77062 | JGI IMG/M metagenome (GOLD analysis project Ga0098034, IMG submission 77062) | Marine viral communities from the Subarctic Pacific Ocean - 2_ETSP_OMZ_AT15125 metaG | ecosystem: Environmental > Aquatic > Marine > Oceanic | place: Pacific Ocean | collected 2015-01-07
CGCCGCATAAATTTTCCTCTTTGCTTCTTTTGGAACAGAGGCTTGATAAATGTGTGTGCGAATGCCAACGACTGGCTCTCCCGAAAGAGCGCACCTATTCGTCAAAGAGGCCGAAACCAATTCGGTCATGACGTCTCTCAAAAAACCTTGAAAAGAATATTTCTCCCTCATCGGCTTGATGACTTTTTCTGACCAGAACTCTCTAAAAAGTTCATAGGAGACTGGCAAGTCTAATAAACTAATTGTTTTTTTGATTCCTTCTACGGGATCGTAATAGGTGACGTCACCTAATATAACTTTGAGAGAGCCGCCGCCGGCACTTGGATCAATCTGTCCATTGGAATCATATTCTGGGGCGCGCCAAAGATCCAAATGAAGAGTTCCCTCATCATCACGAAGAATATCAATGGCCGAGTCAATCAAATCTCCAAAATAAAACCAAGTAATTTTGGTCATGTGGCCCTTTCCCGAAGCCTTCGTGCCTCTGGGGGCCCGGGGCGGAGGCATGAGGGCTTCTTCCGCCCTGTCTTCGTCCTAGTTATCTGGATTTTCTGACAATCTCACAGAAACATAATTATTTATGTTTTCGTCCCAACCAATTTCAGTAGGATGAGTGGTGGGATCCTGTGGGGCGCCCGGTACAAGCAGCGGTCCGGCTCCAGATTCTTGGCGGCCGGGAGGGAACTGATTGTGCTGTTGAATTTCATCCCGTGATGCACGAATTTGCTTGAACAAGAGCCCCAGAATCTCTCTTCTAACGGAATAAACACTGTCCTTTCCCTCAGAACGGACGCGATTAAAACGAGATTCCCTTGCTGCCTCAATTTCTTCACGTGAACCTCCTTTTTCCTTCGCGGTATCAATTCTTCTTTTCTCTTCAGGTGTGTGTAGTCTGTCCCTACTCCTTTTACGCCATCGCAAGATGTATTCACTAGGAATATACATACTATATATTCTGCTGGGTCTATCTATAAGGTTATTTCCCACACACTGCTTCTTAGCAGCCAGTTCCTCTAGAATCCTAGAATACATTCTGGTTCGAATCTGATCGGCTGCCAAACCGTTCTTAACCAGAAACTCATTCCACCAAGATTTGTAGACATAAAACGCATCAAGCTTATTGGCAGTCTCACTTGGCCATTTCCCTAGGATGGGGAAGCTTTTGGCGCCGTAAGGGTTTTTGCCATTGATTTGTTCTAATGGAGATTCCGGCCAAATACCCACGTCGATGCCGGCTTCGGTCTCTAACACGCCGCTGACTTCTTCTCGAGGCCTCAAGACTTTGTAAGTGGAGTGAGGTGCCCTTTTAGAAAATGGTAACTGGAAACCTGAATTTTCTATCCGAAAAAAAGTAGTCTTATCATAATCACGCGGGTCCAAACCTAAATCATCAATCACCATATCCGCCATTCTTTCCATGCCTTGCCACGCCTCTTTACCTTCTCCTCCTTTAAGTTTTTCAATTTTGGAAGTGTCAATTTTGGCTCTCAAGATGTTCGCATCCGGAGAATACAACGCAGATTCCACAGCTCCATTGTAATTTATGTTCAACTCAAAAGGGCCTGAAGGGACATCCGAACGAAAACCAAAGTTATGTCTTAACAAATTAAGGAAGAAGCTCACTTTGACACTTCCAATTGCTTCTAGAAGTTCCTCTTTCATCTCGCTTGGGCTCGTTCCGAGCGCGGATAGTTCTTTACATGCTTCGTCCAAAAATTCGGGGGCAGGTGGAGAATAACTAATATCTATTCTTATTCTAAAATATCTAGGATCCCAGGCTAAATGAGTGCTTGAGTTTTTATCTGCGGATTCTTTTGTAGAGTAACCGGCGCCCCATGCAGGTCTTGTTATCAAATCAGCAAACGAAATAGTCTGCTGCGCATACTCCCCCTGTGCTTTCGGGGGTCGGACTGCTGCCGGGATTTCATACTGATGGAACATTGCATCAACGCTGTTGAACCAAAGCTTCATGTTGACATCAATATAATAATCAATCTCAGCAGGATTCGTACCCAAATAGTCAAAGGAAAATTCCTTTAAACCTACTGCCAGATGGCCCGGCAAGCCAAGCGGGTAGGTACCCTTAAGTTCTTTTTTCTCGGAAGGGTCTTGAAAATTGTTAAACGGAAACGGCACTTGAATACCGTTCAAATCAGTTTTATCCTTATAAAAGATTTTGTAAACTTCTACCTTAGGCTGCAGATTGGACATCAGTTCTTTGGGTACATTCTCCAAGAGCCTTTGGCCATTCGGAGAGTTCAAATTACTCATAAAAGTTACGGCGCCCTCGTTAGACTTGTGGCTCATCGACAAAGAAGCACCCAATTTTAGTCGATCAACTTTCAAAATATTAACAGGTGCACTTACCAACGAATTCTTGACAGCCACCGCTGGGTCATAGTCGGAATAATCTTTCCCATGAATGCCGCTAAAAAAAGCCATAAAATCTTTTATAAAACATTGTTCTGAGTATGGCCCCACACCTTTGCTTTGATCATCTGTAGCCATAAAGTACCCCCATCAACTGTTACGTGAATAAAACAAAGTTAGGACATCCGAAAGGGGAAATGGAATATCAATGACTTCGCCAATTTTAAAATCAGATTCCAGAGGCTTTTGGTTGAACCATGATATTATCCACCACAGCCTTGTTGAACCATATGACTGGTGAGATAACTTAAAAAGTTTATCCCCGGTTTTCCATATGTGTCGTCTGACATGTATATTCCCTAGATCCTCCGGTTCCAGATTCCTGAACTCTGCAGTATTAAACTGGCTTATGTGATTGACATTCCTATCAACAAAGTGCTCTTGGTATGTTGCAGAGGTATTTCGAAAAACGATTCTATTGTCAAATCTTTTATTCACTGTCAGCCACCCTTGTTGTTTAACGCTTTATTCACTGTCATTGCTGTTACTTTACTAATCTTGTTCGCGCTAGTAGAGGCCCAAGAATCTAAAAGTGTACTACCTTCTGAAGTCCATGCGTAAGGATGATTGGGTCTTGTGAACTTTATATTTCTGGTGCCCGGGGCTTCGTCGCCTGACATTGTCCATGCTGGTAATGTTTCGTTGAACGGAAAAAATGAAAAGGACAGGTTTATAAGTTGCGGGTATATAAAACTAGTGTCGGCAGCACCTTTATGGGCGCCTTTCGTATGAGGGCCAACATCGTGAAAAAAACCAGATGGTAAATCAAAACTGTAATTTATATTTCCAATGTAACCTCTCAAGCCATCTACCCTAGCATTCCCTACCGGGTTTTGACTGTTTCCTGTAATCAAGTTTTTAAATTTAACTTTGAATATGGGATCCCCGCCGGCTTTAACAAACGCCCTCTCAACCCCAACGTCCGTTTTTTTATCAACAAGTGGATAAATCATTCTGACCAATTTACTTACATCATGCAAGTTTCTTTTGGCTTGTACAGCGTTGCTAGCTGGTAAATCTAACCCAATTTGTATTTGTCGATCAACTGACCTCATTTTTCTTACTGGTTCGGCGTGGCCAACGAAAGTGTTAACGTCTAAGCCAGTATCAAAACTATCTTGGAACGAAGTTAAAAAGGCTTTAAAGGCAACACGAGCTTTGGCATGCATCGCATAGATATCAATGTATAACCCATGTTGGTTCGCAAGACTGTCAGAATGATCTGCAAAGGTTCCTGGCTTGCCGCCTCTATAAGGCGATTCGCCAGACGAAAAGTAATCTATAATGTCTTGGGCAAGCGTCATGACAATTTTATCCTATAACTTAAATAGCTGTTTTATTAAGTTTTGTTATCCAGGAGATACTTTAATATTGCCCTGATCATTTATAATATTTAAGACTGCAGAAGCTAACGCCCTGCCGCCGGCGTTAAAGTTTATTGGCTGATTGTAAACCTTTTGTGGTTTGCCACCTCCACCGCCTCCGCCGCCTCCACCTTCTCTCTTGGCCTCGATCATATACCTGATGATAGAGTCACTGCCTTCCTGTTTGAGATGTATGGTTGCTTTTGCATAGTTTTCTGCAGCGCGAGAGATCTCTCTTGCGCGAAGGGAATCAGAAGAATCCACTGCTTTAGTTGTGTTGACCATCTGTGAAAAAGTACCTATTGTTTGCCTCGCTTCCGGTCCTACTTCTGCCATTTCTTTAGTTGCTCTGATTACTTCTTCATACCCTGAAACTTCCATACCGAATACAAAGTTCTTAGTAGCACTACCTACATTTTTCATAGCACCTGCCAACGCAGACAGTTGTGGCACTAAGCCAGATCTCGATATCATTCCTGACGCGCTAACGGCTGCGCCTCCAACTTGTTGCAGGCCGCCGGCCAACATTTGAGTCGCATTAACAAGGTTAGGAGAGCTTTTCTTTTCTACCATTTCACGATAAAATAAGGCTGTGCCTCCCAATGCCAAAGCTGTCATAGCAGCGTTGAGGGGGCCTGCCGCGGCTCTTGCTCCTATTAATGCTACGGTGACTGCTCTTAGGCCCTGTTGCAACTTGACAAAAACTCCAACCGCAGACATTACTGCCACCACCGTTTGGCCGCGGCTGGTTGCTGCAAATTTAGCAAAGCCATCGACCAGCCCTATGATCTTATTAAGCAACGGACCCATACTAGTGGCTAGCGTCATAAATGAAAGCCGAAGGCGGTCGGATATATCTTTTGTTCGGCGGCCGGCCTCTTCTAGTCGCTCTTGTTTTGCTCGAGCTTTTTCCATTTCTGCTGTGGCTGCGCTAAGAGAGGCCTTAAAGAAATTGCCGGCGTCTCCAACGCTCCTGAACCCTGCTGCTGATGCCATGGCTTGCCTTTCAAACCTACTCAAAGATTCCCACGTTCGACCAGAGGCCTGTAATGTCTGATGCAGCAGTGATAATCTCTGTTGCTCAGTCGCATAAACCATTTGAATACTATTAAGATAGGGTCCACCTAAAATACCATTCAACCTACCAACAGCATTAGCAGCAGATTCGAATCTGTCGAACTGTGCCGCGACACCAAAAAGTGTAGTCATGGCTAAGCCAGTAGCTCTTCCTTGCGCAGCTAGGCCGGCCAAAACAGTTGTAGCACGCTGCCCATATTTAGCTAATTGAGGCATCAATTGATTAGCCTGCTGTAAGGCAGAGTTGACATTCAGTTGTAAGGACTGTGCTAAATTGACAAAAGAGCTTGTGGCTTGTATCGCTTGCTGCCTGCCCATTCCCAAGGTCTGAGTCATTGTTTGCAAATAGCTAGTTGTCGATCTTACATCAACTCCGGCTTCACTAAGTTTTGCGGCGAAAACAGTTAACTCTGTCCTCGCGCCTTCAGAAGCCCCCTTGAACATTGTTAGGCCATTGTAAAGTGCCTGAGCTGCAGCTCCAGCTGCGCGGGCATCCAGAGCCAGATTCTTCAAAGCGGTGGATGATTGTATAACAGATCCCCCAAACCTATCAGATGCGCCCGTAGAAGCAAAAAACTTAGCACGTAAACTATCTTGTACCACCATCAACTGTTCAGTAGCGGATGCCCAAAACCCCATCGCCTTATTAGCAACAGCAACGGATGGGCCGGCTAAACTTCCGATGTTTCGATAACTGCCCAATATACTCTGTAATTGGTGAGCAATGCCGCCAACCGCATTGGCCATACCACCAAGTACAGTTTGATTAAAGTTGGTGCCGATACCAACTAAACCACCTAACTTGCTTGACAAGCCCTGAAATGCCGCGGCTTGCTTTCCCAACTCAATGGTCGATTGTGCTTGTACTGAGAGTACGCGGGCTTGTTGATCTCGCACACTTGTGGTCATGGCCTGAATTTGTTTGATTATACCTAACTTGTTTTGCAGGTTCGCAATTTCTTCCCCGGTCATTTGGGCGAGGGCGCGGGAGGATGCCATGATGGCCTCTATTTTCTGTTGTTCGGCTTGTAGTATCGTATCTCCGGATTGATACAATCTGATAAGCTCTTGACGTTCTTTTGTGAGGGCTTGCAGTCTAGCTAGCGCAGCCGAATAGGCGCCTGTTTCTTTGCCTTGTAACGCAAGAATCTTCTGCTGAACCTTGACTTGCTCATTAAGGCCGGCCATGTACTTTTTTTGGAGATCGTTTACCTGTGCAAGTTGAGCTGGATCTGGAGTTCCTTCAGCCATTTAGATACTCCTTATTTTAAAGGCCAGACTAGGCCTGTTTGTGCTTCAAACTGTTGTACTGCGTTATTCAATCTACTGGCACTTTGCAAAGTATTAGGATTGCTCAACCCAAACTGTTGATACTTGCCAATGTAATCGCCTTCAGAAGTCAGAGCATCTACAAAGGATTGAATTTCTGATTTGTTGCCGGTAAGATTGAGGGCTCCACCAGTTCCAGCCAGTATTCTCTCTAAGGCAATTGCAACCTGTGCGCCAAAGGATTCTAGATAGTTCTCGTTAAGCTTTCCGCAGCGAGCTGCGCTCAGATCGATTTCTATAACCGTAGAGAGTTTTTCTTCGCGAAGGTTCTTCATTGTTGTTCTCCAAAAGTGTCACATATAATTAGTTATTTGTATTGCTTTTGACTACTTTTAGTGGCGCTTTCCATTTCATCGTGTTCCATCTTCAATTGATCTGTCAGTTTATTGACAAACCAGTTCCTCACTTTTACAGGAAGATTGTATGCTTCTGTAAAACTCCACCCACCATAATATTTCATATAGAAGAACTGTTCGTAAACAGATTCGATGTAACTATCGTCTAGGCCAAAAAAAGTCCGCAGTAAACGGGACATCTACCTCCTCTTCGTATCCACACGAAGAACATGTAAACGATTGATTCAATTCAACGTTCGGCATTATTGTTGAGTACATAAGCCTAAAGTGTCTGGAGTCTTGAGCCGGCATTGCATCGATGAACGAACCAATTGTCTCCATTGCACTATCACCATTGACAGAAACAATCATCAACCTAAACTGATCTGTCAAAACAGCTTCTGATAAATTATGTTTTTTTCTTCTCTCGGCGATCTGGGCCAATTTCTTCTCGTCGGCACCAGTCAGAAACCGTACTTCTAGACTGACTTTGGATATTGGAAGTTCGATTATGAACGTACCGCTTTCTGTTTCTCTGACGTTGTATGCTTCAATTCCGCCACCAGCATTCATTTTTTTTTCGGTTAAATCAAATGTGTAATCTACGGTTTCAGTACACGCTGGACAAGTGATTTTGGTTTCATAGTCCTCGCCATAGCCTGTTGCTCGAGCTGCAACGATAAGAGCGTTTTTATCTCCGACCAACAAGTCATCAACTTTAACATTTTTGTCGACAAGAATATTTTCCAACATCCTTTCAATTGCCACCCCTTTCTTAAGTAAAGATCTAGAGGTCAATATATCCTCATCCTTTGCTGTCATGTATCGAATTTCTAAAGTGTCGATACCATACAAGGGGTTTTCACTGGGGTAATATTTGCCGCAGGAAGGTAGTTCTACAAATTCCGTAGGTGTAGTAAAACTAAAAGTTGATTCATTTTGAACTCTTGGTTGTTCAAGAGATGGAGGAGGAGGAGAAGCGGACATTGCTCCTGTTCTATCCTCATTATTTCTAGCTGTCATAGTTTACCTCATTCATATACTATTATAACAGATTTTTTTTGTATGTTAAACTTTTAGTGTTTTTCAAATTCTGCAAAGTCATAACGAATTGATACTGAAATGTCGAGCATCGCATCGGAGTCATAAGCCAGACTGCCAAACTTAACACTCTTGATCCATGGGTTGATAAAACTCCAAGTTTCAAGCTTTTCATTTCCAGAACCGCGTTGCTCGATTTGAATACGAGGACCTAAGGCATCTACCGCTTCCGCTTTAGAGATGGTAAACAAATTACCTTCCTTGTGTTGTTCAGATGGTGGCCTGTAACCAGATCTATTTAAAGCTTTAATCAATGCATGTGAACTATCAGGATCAACAGGATCAACAAGGGTAACACTAATCTCGTCCCAAGTCAATTGACCGGGATAATAAAAATAATGTCCATAAAAATTATGAGAAGTTTCATTGATAGAGAAACCTGGCTTATCTACTGATTTAATTACAAATGATTCCAGCTGAGAGTTTCTAGCGAAAAATAACCACCGGTGTGATCTTTTTGGCTCCAAAGTACTGTCTGTCCAAAATCCCATATTTTTATTTCTCCTTAAATACCTATATTAAATAGTGTTGCTTATCAAAAGTTTCTTAACTAATCGTCAAAAGAAGCTCCTGAATCTGTGATGATGAAATCTAAGGCAATGAATTCAATTGCTTGCGCAGGTTTCAAAAATACCTTAGCGTACATAATGTTTCTATCGACCAGTTCTGGTGTCGTTGTGGTCTCATCCAAAACAACCTTAAAATCGGTCAAACCTAGTCCACCCTTAACATTGGAGAGGAACGTTTCAACCTGGCCTTTAAAGCCATTCCACGTCGCTACAACGTTCTGTTCGAACAAGGTGGTTGCAGCAATCCTCGAGACTTGCTTCTTAATAAAGATCAGCAAGCGACGAACATTGATTCTATCCAGAGCAGATGCTGTTACCTGCAGTGTCTTCTGTCCGAACACTACGATGCCCTCTGCTGGGAACGAGGCAATTGGATTAATATTTGCCGCATAAAGTTTATCTCTATCGTCAGATGAGAGATGCATCTTTACGCCTGTCACCGGAACTCCAGCTGCGCCGGTTGTCAAGCCGCCGCGAGTAAAGCCAGCTGGCGCAAACCAAACTTCGCGAGCTGCTTCGCTCGAGCCCATCGTACCCAAAGCGACAACAGAAGGTGGAACATATAATATAACGTTACTAATGGTGTCTCTAATTTGGACCCATGGAAAATAAGCACAGCCATAACTAGAGTTGATCTGTCGGCCTTTGAGTGTGTTAACCGCCAAATTAACATCTGGCTTGTTATCCGCTTCCGAACTCTCGTTCTCATGCGGAGGCACATAATCTTTTTCAAGATCGATGATGGCCAGTGCGTCAGCACGGTCTTCGCAAATAGTAATAAGATGCTCAGTAAGCGTCGGCTGCGTAATTCCAGGAATTGTAGCCAGATTGATGTCTGCTACTTCCGCATCTCTAACACTGTCAATCGCTCTCTTAATAGAATAGAAAGCGTAGTTGTTAGTGTCAGAGCCATTAGCAGTGATAAAAGTATTTCTAAACGGATCTTTTTCTGTAATGTCAAACCCATCGAAGCCGCCATGGAAAACGGTGGTGAACCTATTATAACCTAAGGTACTTCCAGTCAGCAATGCGCTATAGCCACTGTTGGCGGTGATGGAGGCATGTGCGACGACGGGGTTTGCTCGCGAGCCTGATTGGTACGAAGCACCAACAGAACCTGTCAGTTGAAGGTTGTCTAGCGAGAACACAAACATGTGTTCCAGAGCAGTAGCGCTATCTGAAACGTCCGGACCGACAGTACCTATTGGTCTAAGAAGTTCTGTCAGGCTGGGATCATGTTTAACCGAACCGCTCTTAGCCATATCAATGCCCCAATATTGCATAGTGGGCTTCGGAAGATTTCCTTGTGTGCCCTGCAGCTTCAGAGGAAGTTTGGGGAATAAGAAGGAAGCTGTCATATTGGGTGTGGTAACGATAGCAGTAGTATGTCCACCAGCTCCATGGGCGTATGCTCTCGGGGCAATAAAATTAATATCTGGTGAAACCCACGTTGCATCAGAGTTCGTCATATCGTCATCAACCCTGACGCCCTTTGCACCACCGGTAAAGCCGGCTACAGTAAGCTGGCCGGAGGTTGGGCCGTTGGAAGTTATAGTTGTGTTTCCGCCGGCGCCGGGCGTGGCCTGTGTCAAAGTCATTATTAAGCCAGTGCCGTCTTGACTGACCACAATCGTTCCATTGTGGCCATTCGCAGATTCAATGCAAGCTTGCAACGAATCAACCTGTGTTGTTGTGGTGTTGGAGGCATTCCATTGAGGCGGATCGACGCTCGTATCTTGCGATCCTCCAGCTACATATACTTTTGCAGTGCCGACAGCGTCAGTGATTGTAATGGTGTCACCAGACTCTGGTCTGTCGCCCGTAACGAAAGTTAATGTAGCAGTTCCGGCGACTTGCATGTTCGCTCCGGTATCTTTAGGTTTAGGAGGCCCAAAGAACCCGAAAGGAAGCAGAAGATCATCAGCGCCGCCTTGATCAACGGTTATATTCA
>Ga0098034_1001124_pt1 | contig 10148 bp, 10 predicted proteins | sample 2_EtaG_FD_77062 | JGI IMG/M metagenome (GOLD analysis project Ga0098034, IMG submission 77062) | Marine viral communities from the Subarctic Pacific Ocean - 2_ETSP_OMZ_AT15125 metaG | ecosystem: Environmental > Aquatic > Marine > Oceanic | place: Pacific Ocean | collected 2015-01-07
TCACCGCCTATTTCATTTCCTTGTAGACCCACACCACCTGACTTAATAGCAAATGTTATAGTACATCTACCAGCACCATCGGTTAAATCCGTTGCTGCAGTATCAAGTGCAAATCTTGCATAAGGAGCATGTATGTCACTAGCATCAACTTCTATACTATAGTTAGTAGTTGTAGCAGACCCTACATTTATATTAAGGTCTACTGAATCAACCCAACTAGGAGTAGCCGAAGAAGCCCCCATAACATCATCAGATGTTACACCAGTTGTTGATGTTTGTAAACTTGCATCACAAACTACTGCTGCACCAGATGCTGTTGTCATATCAACAGTCATAGGGAATTTCTTATCTTCCCAATCTATTCCGTCGGGAAAAACAGAAGTAACAGTAACTACTTCAGCTGATGCACTTTCATTATCATCAAGAACTAATCCTGATTCAGAGTATATATCATAACCATTTTTACTTGTTTTAGTCCAAGCCATAATAATCTCCTTCCCTTAAGAAAACTTAAGAATTGCGTGGGTTTCAGGGAGACTAATTTCCAAGCCAGATTCAGTGATGATTTGGTCTTGTCGACCATCAACGCCATTGTCTTGTACATTAGTTTCAATGAAGGTGTCTCGACTAACACCATTACCACTAAGTGGTCTGTAGTTTACATTTTTCATATCAACAGCTACACAATAATCTTCCCACGGACCCCTTAATAAGGGCTCAGCTACAAAATGAAGATTACCGAATATAGTATTAACTACAGTTACTGTATGCCCAAAAGCACCAGGTACTGTATTAACATCTAATCTATATTGAGATGAACCTACAGAATTATTTAGAAAACTTCCATTACCTAATTTGTTCAAGTAAGTAATAACTTTTCTTGAAGCCAAGACTAGTTTATTACCACTATTACCAGATTCAGGTGCAAAGAAATCTTCCATTGCATCTAAGAAAGCATCATAACCAGATGAAGCATAAGACATATTATAAACCTTACCATTTATATTTGTATAAGGTACAATACCCCAAGAATATCTAGTTGGTACAGTAGCTACTGCTTCAGCAGAAGATTGACCGTAACCAAAAAGCATAGCTTGTTCTATGTCCATTTTATGTTCCATTAGTTTATCTTGCCATATTCTTTGAAATTCATTAGCGATACCTCTATATTCAGTAGCTAATGATGTTCCAGAAAAGATATTCATACCAGTTTTGAAGATTTGACAATATCCTTCTCTATCAAATATTTTATCTTCCCAACCAATAGGACTATCAGTTCCTTCTCCCCATGCACTACCAATAACTTGACCTTTATTACCAGCAGAAAATACTGTACCAGTAGGAATTGTTACACCTACAGCTGTAAGCATTTCACCAGCAATATTAGTTTTATTATCATCAGTATCATGAGTAAGTGATGTTGCATCATCTGTTACAGAAGTCCCAGTTTCAACTACAGCACTTTCATTAACTTTAAAGCGATATACAATCCCATCATCAGCTTTAACTGCTAATATAGAACCAGGTACAATAAATCTACATTCAGATGCAGATACTATTTTACCATACTCATCATATTTGCACTTTACAATTAAATCTTCACCAGCATCAAAAGCTCCACCATGTGATTCTGCACCAGATGTAGTTAATGCTGTATGAATTTCAAAATTACGTCTTTGCCACTGATGTCTCTGTTCTAAAAACTTAAAAACAGGGTCATTAGTAGCTTTTTTTGCCACCTTCGATAAATATACGAAGAATGGACTTTGTTGTGGTGCTAACTCAGCGACTCTTTCACCAAAATTAAACTTACGTCTAGTATCGTCTAAACTGGTGGAAGAATTCGATGTATTCGGACCACTCAAATTCGAATAAATTGTTGCCATTCTATCCCATCCTTTTATTTAACCCTCTATCAGCTGCTTTATTAAGCCTTCAAGTAGGGTATATTAAAGTTATTTCCAAGGGTTTTTACTATTAAAATCCCCAATCATAGTATCAATCATCTTATCTTCTATAGTTCTTCCATCAACGTTAGATTGTCCAGAAGGCATCACTCCCATAGAGGATGGTACTTGCTGAGCATTCTTTGTTTGTTGAAATGATTGACTTGGAGCAGGAGCACTAGTTTGAGTAGTATTTCCACTTCCTTGCAATCTATATAGTTGAACAAGATTATCAATATTTACAGAAGCTGGGTCAGACATTTTAGTTAGAAAATCATTAGCCTCATTAGAATCCATACCATGATGACCTGTTACATAAGATAAAATTTCAGATTTTTGTTTAGAAGCATTTTGAGAGGCTTGTTGCCTTTTAGCTTCTTCTACTCTTTTCTGTTCCATACTATCAAATTTTTCTTGTAACAACGCATTTTGGTATTGAGTATGTAAACCATTATATTCTACCATTTGTTCATCCCAATCTTCTTTCGCATCTAAATACCTAGCACTCTCACTAGACGAATCTGTAAAAGCTTCTTCTCTAGAAAATGCTCTAGGTCTTTGTGGTTTTTCAGGAGGTGCTGGAAATTCTTCCATAGGTTGAGAAACTGCCTCTTGAGGAGCAACTTGAGAAGGTTGATTCCCTTGAGAGCCAATCCTTCCTTCAAGTTCTTTTATCCTCTGGTCTTTTTTATCAGACTGAGATTGCCAATATTGATATCTTTTAGTATCATTATCAACTACCTCAGGTTGAGGGGTTTCTGCTTGAATACTTCCATTATCACTTACTTGGGGTTGTCCTTGTTCTGGAACCTGTTCAGTGTTTCCTTCATTACCTGTAGTAAAAACATCAGAAATATTTTGAGAACCCTCTTGAGTAACATTATCACCGCCAAATACTGCTTCTTCTAAAGAAGTATATTGTTGGTCATTAGAACCTTCTTGAGGGGTATCTGTTTGTATATTATCTTGTGTCATTTCTTTCTCCTTTTTGCTGCCCCACTATTGCCACCAGAGGAGGGTGAGCTAATTTTCGTTGTAGCATCTTTAATGCCTTGTTTTACTGTGGCTAAGCTATCATCAAGTCGTTTATCATAAAGTGTTCCTGCAGCTTTAGCTTTAGTGCTAATCTGGTCAAGGTCTCCTTTAAACTTCTCAACTTCAACTTTTTTCCTAAGGTTAACGGCTTCTCTATCTCTAGTTTGCAGGTCACCTTTAAGTCTTTTATTTTCTTCAGTAGACTGTTTCAATTGTTGTTGTAATTTAGCAATCTCATCAATTCTTTGCATAACACCTTCCATATCGAAAACTTCTGTTTTCTTAAGAACTTCTTGCCTATCTATTAAACCTTTTTGATAAGCATCCATATAGAACTCAAGTTCTGCATATCTATTACTTGGTAATGTAGAACCTGTGACTACTATCACATCATACCTACCAAGTGTTATATCATTCATTACTTTAATTTCACCTGTTTTATCATCTACAAGTCTTTTATTTACAATATATTCACTCATAGAATTATTAGGTTGTATTACTCTAAAAATCTTTTGAGATGTGTATAATTGCTGCATTAACGGAATAGCCAATTGACCTACTCTTACTAATGCAGATTCTACATCTGCTAGTTTAGATTTCATTTTTCTTTGTCCAAATTCATCTATCGATATAGTAGCTTTATATGTTTGAGGAGCAACTTGACTATTCCCCATCATCATTTCATATAATCCCAAAGCATGGTCTATATCACTTTTTGCAGTATTCTCATTTTGATATAATTCATTTGGAAGAGGAGTTGGTTGAACTGGCATAGGCGCTCCATCTGTCGGGTCATATGGAATAGCAACACCTGGTTGAGCCCATTTCTCTTCAAAATCCTTCATATCTACACTACCTTCTGGAACAAGTATTTTAGTATTAGTACTTGTAGTAGCATGTGCAATTATCAAAGAACGTGTTTTATTTATATATTCTTGCAATCCCTTTACAAGTCTAACATCACTCATAGGATATGGAGTTCTTGTATGTATATTCATAATAGGAACTATTGGATAATTCTCAATAGGCATTACTCTAGAATATAAGTGAGTCTCTCCCATTATAATACATTGATTAACCTTCTTAGTAGTTATCCGAACAACTTCAATAAGTTGCCTCTGTACTAATTCTTGATAGTTTACTTGGTCAGCTGGAATTTCAGCAACTTCATCTTCTGCTATAACCATAGCTTCTTTTTCTGTATATCCTGATTGTAATAACTCCTGTAACTTAATAGCTATTGCAGATTGTCTTTGTTTTTGCAATTGCATAATTAATTGCTTTGCTTTATCTAAATCAGTAATAATTTGACCACCTATTTCCCAAGCAGTTTGGTTAAGATATTCGTCATATTCATTTTCTGCTATTAATTCTTCCTTACCAGAAAATCGTTCAAATGTACGATATTCATCAACATCTACTTTATAATATCTTTCATATCCTCTTATATATTCTTGATTATTAACTCTACCTACATCTTCTGGAAAAGTAGTTTCACCATCATCTTCTCTTTCAGTAAAAGGAGCATTAAAATCAACCTTATTTCCAGAATCAGAATCAGCATTTTCAATCTTTTTAGCATACATAGGATATAATTTCTTAGCTTGGTCTTTAGTAAAAAGCTTAGATATTATAACATTTTCTGCATCATCAAAAAGCTTATGTCGACTATTAGGGTCAACATATACATCTAAAGGGTCTACATCATGAATACAAACTTCGCCCTTGCCCATATCCATCATTGGGTCTTGATATATAAGTATATATCCTACACCCATAACATAATAATCATCTACTGCTTGTCTTATTACTGTCTTACCTTCTGATATATCATACATATATGAAAGCAATGCACTCATTACTTGCGCAACCTTATTATCAGAATCCTCTCTTGGAGCACATCTAAAAGAAGGTCTATTAGCTGTAAGCATAGCTTTAGCAGCTTCTACAGCAGGATGGATTCTATTAATTACTATTGCAGCTTGTCCTCTAGACTCTAACGTCTCTCTTTGTGCTGCTGTCCATTGTTTACCCAATCTAAATTCTTTATCTTCTTTAGCTTGTGCTGCCCAATTATCTCTTTTACTTGAATAGGTATCAAATAGCTCTAAAGTCTCATTTACTAATTCAGAACCTGATTTTTCACCTTTTTTTGAATATGCCATATGCCTAATTTACCACTTATATTGTCATCCAATCAAGCGTTTTTTTCTTTATTCTCCATTCTTCTTCAGGAATAGGTTCATAATCCTTGATTCTACAAGGTTTTGCACCATCTAATGCAGTCCATATAGCATCCATAATATCATCATGTTTTCCTTTAGGATATGAAAGAAACTCTTGTTGAGCAATCATATGTTCTGGTTTAAAATAAAATGTACCCTTTGCAAATAAAGGGACAAGTGATAATAATCTTTCTGATTTAGAATTTCTAGGTTTAACACCAGATTCTAATCCAGGTATATAAAGTTGTTCTTCCTTCATTATTTCTCGTACTGCAGTTCTTAATGCTTCCTGATATCCTACTGTTTCAACCTTAATTCTTCTAGGTTTAAATTTCTTATAGATATCTATTATCTTTTGAGGTTGTTCTGCAGGAGATATCTTGTCTCTATATATATCTATAATATATTTATTATTGTTATTATCTATAGCAATAGTAGCAATAACAAAGAAGTCAGCCCTAATAGACAGGCTACTTGCAGGGTCCACTCCAGTATAGAGCTCAACGGGTTTAATTTTTTCATTTTCTAATCCTTCATTTTTAATTAATACATTCTGGCCATCTAACCTTTTATGCTCATAACTATGCAATTTAATCCATTCAGGCTGAAAAGGAGCATCTTCTGGAGATTGTGCTATATTCATGTATTCTTGATAGAATCCATTAATATTTCCAACAGAAGAAAATTCATCCTTTATTTGAAGGATTCTTTCTTTTGGGAACCTTTCAGGCCAAATACTCTCTTCCTTGTCATTCCATATGGAAAACCATAATACATTCCAAGCAGAAGACTCTTTTGCCCAGTAAAGGAAACAATCTTCAGAGATTACTGTACCAATCATAGCAATCTTACCCTCATCCGACAAAGATGGTATCACAGCTTCAGTCATCCACTTTCTATTCTTAGCTCTTGCTTCTGGGGTATAAGCGTTAAGTTCTGATTCGAAGTCATCTACTATTATTAAGTTGGGTCTTGTATCGCCTTCAATAAAACCCCTAACCCTTTGTCCTGTACCAACAGCTATTATTCTAGTACCATTAGCAAGTACGATATCAGTATGTGTCCATCTTTTTGCTGTATTAGGTCCCATATCACCAAATATTTCTTTAAATCTATCTGAATGAGTCAAATGATACTTAATACGGGATAAGAAGTTTATAGATTGTGCTTGTGATTCTGATATAATAACTATAAATAAGTCTTCATCACTTTTTTTAAAAGCAACTCTCCATAATGGATATATTAGAGTAGTAACCGTGCTCTTCGCTGTGCCACGAGGAGCAGCGATTAATACTCTCTTTTTTTCGTCATCAGCTAAGTTAGCGTAGACCTCCCTATGAAAAGGAGGCGTGCTTTTGCGGAGGGCTGTGGGGAAACAGTGCTTTCCAAACAAGGCCATATTATTCCGCAATTTCTTAAGAGCTTCTAACTGAGCATATTTCTCTTCATAATCCATTAACCAGATAATTTATTTGCTTCATCCACTAATAATTGTCTAAACCTAACATTATTCTTTTCTTTTAACATATCTTGTAAATTTTCAAAGGAACTTTTCTTTCTATAATTTGTTATTTTAGGTATACCCCCCTTAAAACCTCCAAATAACCTATTATCACGACCATGAAGTTCTACAGCTCTTTTTGCCCAAGCTCTATTAGCTTTAACCGCAGGAGAAGCTAGTTCTTGCCGTGCAAATTGCGCTAAAGTTGTTTTAGGAATACCTGTTTTTTGTACAATTCTTTTTATAGCAGCATTTCTAATAACTTCTGAAGAAATTGCTGTTTGTCTTGATATTATTTTAGGGATACCTTTAACAGCTCTATTTTGCACGAGCCTTAAAAAAAATCTCATCGCTGCTCTTGTTGCAAATGGTAACATTTTATTCTTCCTTCTTAATAGTAGTCTTTGTAGCAATAAGCTTTTCTTCTTCTTCTCTAAGCTCATCTATCAATTTAACATTACTAGTAGATTCTATCTGTTCTGTAGTCTTAATAAGGTTCTTATCCTTCATACCATGCATATCCTGAAGATTATCAACTGCTCTCATTAAATTAGTAACATCGCCTTTATCCTTGGCTTTTTTTATAGTTTCTTCAAGTAACTCTAATGTATAGGCTTCTGTCATCCCATGTTCTTGAAGTAACTTTTGTAGTTCATCTCTTACCATATCTTTGAATTTCTCCGTTTTCATTCTACGTTTCCACATACGCTCTTGGTTACTACTAGCATTATCAATTACTAATTTAATAGCTTTATCATAATCCATAGTCTGAGCATATACCATCGCTAGATTATTTAGTTTCGGTTGTCCACACAATACTTCCCAGTGAGTCTTGCCACTAATGGTGTTATTAGCCATACGACCACCTGCTTTAAGCTTAGTAGCAGCATAGTTAGGGTTAAAAAAAGTATAACCATAGGGATAGCGCACATATATGCTAGAAGGGCCGTATATTGCTCGTGTGATGACCTTCGCAACATAGCCATCATCGGATACCCCATATTCTCCTTCATCTGCATCCCTCCAATACTTATATTTAATATTCTTATCTTTTGCTTCTGACTTTTTATAGATGGAGTAAACCGTAGTGGAATTATCTCCTTTATGATGTATCTCTATAGTATACATTATTTTCAGGTTCCTATTTTTAGTAATGGATTTTTAGTATTTTTTGTTAATTTAGTTGCTTTTGAAACCATTTTATCTACACTAAGTTTATTTTGCTTTGATAACATTTTTAATGCTTTGAAATTACCTCTTTTTAACATTCCTAATATTAATCTAGCCATTACTAACTGCATTAGTAAGTATTTCTATTTCTTGCAGCCTGATTTCTTTCAAATGGAGTTTGACTTGTATCAACGCCACTAGGAAAATTTAGTAGTCTTTGAAACTGACTATTAACACCTTGAGTCTGTAAAAGCCCCCCTTGTTCATCATTAACCTGAGGTCCTCCATAAGTATATGGGTCTTGTCCAGCATCAGTTCTTTGCTGATTCACCATAGTTCTATAGGCTCCTTCAGTATTTTTACCAAATATACCATCCCATTGTGAAGGGTCATCTGGGAATAATTGTTTTTGTAGGTTTAAAACTTGCTCTTTATCTTCTACATTAAAATTAGCGCTATCAAAAGCTCCTGTATTACCACCTCCATCACCCAAAGGGTTTCCAGGATAACCACCTCCATCATCTCCACCTCCAGAACCATCACTAAGCCTATCAGACCATACCTTTCCAGGTCTGCTTGCAACCCATCTATTATATTTATCTACAAAATTAAGGTTACTAACCTTATCTCCCATCCAATCGAAAAAACCTCCGCCACCTTCGCCACCAATACCACCAGTTTTCGTATAATCTTTATTCCAGATGTCGTCACCATCTATTTGTGAGTTTTGGTCTTCTCTATAATTTATTGTGTTAAAATAATCTTCTACTGCCATCTAAATCTCCTATTTAAAGTGTATATACAGCTATAATATAGCTATATAGAGCTATACATAGCAAGTGTTTGTTTGTCTTTAAAGGTAGATTATATATACATAACTCTATACATAGCTATATAACATAGCTAAAATACACCAATAAATATATTTTCCTAGTCTTTTTTTTAAAAAACGAAAAAAAATGACAAATACCCCCCTAAACCGTTGAAAATCAACCCCTTTTGAAAAAATGTAATAAGAATGGGTGTGTGGGATATACACAACGACGGTACCCGCCAATTTTACCCCCCTACGGGGGCCACTTGCGTTGAAATTGACACCTATGTTGGTACAGTAACAACATAGGCTTGCTTGGTACCTTGTCGTTCTTCTTCCCCTAAGCACTCTGCGAGTGCAATCATAAATGCTATGATTGTATTAACAATAATTAAAAGGGAATAAATTATTATGAATAAAATCAAAGCAATTCTTAATTTTGTATTAACAGTCCTAAAGGTCAGTCCTGTTAAGACTGCAAGTAATAATGGATTTATGATTTTCAGTCCAGTATCTCCTGCAGATTTACAGAAACTCAAGAGTTTATGTGAACCAGCAGGCTGGTCTGCACATACTTTCGAAGCAGGCTTCGATTCCAAAACAGGTGCCGCAAAAGGCGGCAACACCTGGTTCGGACTCAAATCCGCTGAGAAAGAATTAGGCATCGATGAATTGATGACGCAAGCGTCACAAATTACACCGAAGGCCTAAGTCTTCTCATTGCTTCTCAGTATGCCTCTCCACACTATATGTGTGGGGAGGTTTTTTATATATAATGTAATACATACAGCAATTATGTATGTGTTTAGAGATTTAATTAAAGTAAAAGAGATAGAAGAAAAGGAGACTAAATGTTATGGCTAATCAAATCTATAGGTTACAGAATCATAGTATTATTAAGGCTGTTAAGAAGAAACCTAAGCCTTATAATGTCGTTAATCGCAATAGTATGTCTGTTACAGGTGTTAACGCTATTAATACGTTAGATGCAATGAAGAAAGGTAGAGTATACTTCAATTGCAATAATGTTAGGATTATTAAGTAGTTTAGCAATTAAATAGTCTAGGGTATACTCAGGTATACCTTAGGCTATAATATCGCCTTTAAATAGGCATTTTAGTACAAATTTAGATAGATGAGGAGCTATGTAGACTCATAGGCTAAGGCTTGTAGGGTGTGTTATCGTCATTTTATTATGGCTCAATGATAACAAAGGGACATCTGTAATGATGTGTGTAATCTATCTATTAATATTCAATTGCGGAGGAGTGAAACGGTTCACGTCAGGCTCATAACCTGGAAACAGCAAGGTTCGACTCCTTGTCTCCGCAACCAATTGAGAGCCAATAACTAGTCCTGTATTAGCTGTATCTCAAAATATAGGTTTAGCCTAACGAGCTCTACAGGCAAAGGAATATGTGAGGCTCTCAATAGATTTTATAATAAAAGACAAAGGA
>Ga0098034_1001128_pt1 | contig 10134 bp, 9 predicted proteins | sample 2_EtaG_FD_77062 | JGI IMG/M metagenome (GOLD analysis project Ga0098034, IMG submission 77062) | Marine viral communities from the Subarctic Pacific Ocean - 2_ETSP_OMZ_AT15125 metaG | ecosystem: Environmental > Aquatic > Marine > Oceanic | place: Pacific Ocean | collected 2015-01-07
TGAAGATTTCTTTGAATGGCAGCTTGATACTCAACATTTGCATCATTGAAAACATTCAGCTGGTTTTGCATAGCCTGTCCATAGGCTTGTATATAAGTTGATATCTTTTGCATTTGTGCATTTGCAAGCTCTACATCTTCTTCTGTCTCTATCATGTCAGCAAGAACATCATACCAGTGTTGAAAATTTGTAAAATCTCCAGCTGTTCCTATAGCTCCAGCAACTATCGTTCCAGTTATTTCTTGAGTGTCTCCACTAACTACGGGTGCTGTATATGTAGGGGCAGTAGGTAACGAAGCTATTGTTATTGCACCCACTGAACCTCCCGATATAGTAGGAGCACTTGGTACTGTAGCTGGTGCAGATGCACTCAAGCTGAATGTAGATATATTAATTGAAGATAAATAACTTTGTAAAGATTTTATACTAGCATATAATATCACTAAGTATATCTTATCATTTGGGAAATATTTTATACCAGTACTAGCATGATCTAATGCACTTCCGTCTGTTTCAGCGGGTGAATTATTCACATAATAAACTTTAAATGTATCAGGATCAGAACTGGGAGCAGGAAAAACACTCACACCCCCATTGTCAAGAATTGTATATACTGGATTGTGTTTAGTAGCAAGATGAAGACTTCCAGTTGCTACTGCCTGTCCTTGCTTTGAAGGATGAATCTTTAAACACTTTCTCCAGTCGTCATCAGTTCCTGACTCTCTAATAACTGAAGTAATTCTAGCTCCATTTAAGTCTAATCCTTGAATTGTTTGTTCACCTGAAACAGCTAAAAATAAATGATCATCAGAAGGCTTCATTCTTAAATGCCTATCGGTTACATCAATAACACCGTCATTTAAAAATGTCGAAAACTCTGCACGACTAGGAGCAGTAGAGCTTGCGTCTATCGTCAAGCCTGTTATTCCCATTGTTTGTTCTTGAAAATCTGCCATATTTTATTCCAAGGGGGGAAACTATTAATCTCCCCCCGAGTTTTATTAGCCGTTAAGCATCAACAGTAGCTTTTGTTGATCCACTACAATACCAGTAAGTCCCATCACAAAAAATATCAATCGTATCATTAATTGCACCAGCATTTAATGTTAAAGATGATACTGTCTCGTGTATGTCTCTACCAGTATTTGTTGCATGATCAGAACCATAACTACCATGATAGTAGATTAAGCTTGCACCACCAGATATGACATGTTCACTATCATCACCAGATATAACTTTAAAGCTAAATCCAGCAAAGGAACTTGACATAGTAGGTAGTGTAATAGTAATTGCACTACCAGATAGAATGAAAGCTTTTCCATGATCAGATTGTCCAATAGAAAAACTTGCAGTCTTACTTACGCTTGCAGCACTTGAGCCACCTAAATAAGGTCTAGCCATAATTAGCCTCCTTAACTAGTGATCTTGAACAGATGATGACTTTCCATCAATGAAATACCAACGCCTTCATCAGAGAAGTATTGGTCTTTCACACCATCAAAAGCATTGTCTGTCTTGATGTTAGCTTGATACATGGGTGAACGGTATTGAGCATGAAAAAGATTCTCTTCACTTACAACAAGCATGTACTTGTTATAAGGTCCACGCAATGCGGGAGTTGGAATCAACTGAAGGATACCGTGAGGTGTCTCAAGTATCTTATAGTTAAAGCCCAGAGAATCACGTCTCATATCACTTAGGTTAACAGTCCAGCCTGATGATCCAGCTATACCTGTTGTACCAGCCATTTTAGACCAGTATCCAAGTGCACCAGCACCGCAGAAAGCTCTCTTTACACCAGCTTCAGGAACATACTGGAAAACTTTTTCCATATCATCCACAAAACTATTGTAAGTGTAAGTTGCTTCTGAGACACTGAAGACGTTCTGATAATCATAAGAACCTGTTTCACCATAAGTAGCAAAAGCACTTACAATACCATAGGTTGTCCTGATAACATTGCCACCTGAATCTGTTCTGCCATCATCGGCAAAGGTTTCAGCAACATCAGATGCTTTATTACCAGCATCATATGCAGCTCCACCTAGATCAGTTCCACCATCACGCTGTCCGAAAAGGAAAGCCTTTTCTTTTTGCATCTTGTGTTCCTGATTCTTCATTGCACGTAAACGTGCCAGCTCTGATGATTCACCACGTAATGATGCAGCCAATAGTGTTCCAGTGATCTGTAGAGGAGTCTTGAATATCTGTGAAGAATTCCAAACTACCTGCAGTTCATCAGCCCATGCTTCGGGTGCTGTCATACCTTCACCCTGTGCATTACCAACTACATGCATAACATCGTTATTTGCTATTGCAATGGTTCCATTAGTTAATGATTTCATTGTTAATTGTCCACTTGAAACAGCAGTCACAACTGCAGTGCCACGATTGGTATCTTCATCTGAATTCCAGATTTCAAAAACCAATCCAATCCAAGCATCATCTGGAGTTGAAGGTCCACCAGATAAACCTACAATACCATCAACGGTTATACCACCGAGTCCAGTATCATTATCTGGAATAGTTCCAGCATCATTGCTCATGTCACATCTTTGTTTTACCCAAGGGTTACGATGTTCAAACATCTTAAAAATTGGGTCTGGTACTTTCCTTGTTTCACGGTTCGAGAGCACAGTAGTGAAAGGGGCAACGTCTGTCCAAAGTTCTTTTACAACATTTGGGCTGACGTAGAAATCCCTTCGATCCGTAAACAGGACTCCGGCAGTACCGCCGTTATACATTGACTTGAGTGTTTCAGCCATTGTTTATTATCCTTTTTATTATGAACGCTTCCAGCCTAGCATACCCGCATTGAACATATCTTCATCGTTCATGGGAGGTTCGGTCTTGCCAGTTTCTACAGATGCAGTCCTTGGCATTGATCCTATTTCCCGTTCTTTGATGATCTGTCCCTTGCGTTGCTCGACTTGAGCATTCGGTGCGTCTTTCATTTGGTACAGCTTGGCAAGATGGTCAACGGTGACATTATTTGGATTGCTCGCCCATTCGACAAAATTACGTGCCTGATCGGGTGCCCATCCATATGAACTGACAACATGGGAATAGGCATTATTGCGAAGGTTATTACTCTCCTGCTCAATCATAGCCTGTTGATAACGCTCTGCATACTCATGCTCACGTTTCGTTTCCCTGTCCTCAATAAATGTAATGTAGTCATCGTTATACTTCTCTTTATTCAAGCGGAACTTGAAAGAAGCACTTTCGGGGTCATTATACGCATCAACCTCGTTGTAGTTGACTGGTTTCTCCGGCTTGACGGGTGACTGCAATGAATCCTGCTGAACCATCTGTCCATTAGGTTGTCCATTGGGGGGTGTCTGTTGCTGAGACTGCATAGCTTGCTCACGAAAGTAAGCAAGGTCCTGCTGTGTCTTTGACAACTCACCCTTCACCTTGTCTGCCTGACTCTGCCAGTATTCAAACCTACTCGGGTCGTCTCTTGCAGGTTGTTGAGAGACAACTTCACTTTCAGCCTGCTGCTCTCCTACAGGCGTTTCGTTGATTGATGGTCCAGATACATCGACTTCGAATAAATTGGTATTCGTTACGTCATTACCTGCCGGAACCTCTGCTCCCTCAATGGGAACCTCTGGGTTCTCTACTCCATATCCAAACGGATCAGCATCAACTTTTAGTCCAGCTTCTTGTGATATTTCAGCCATGTTTTTCTCCTTTGCGATTTGTTTTCAGCAACCGCTATTTTAAACCGACCTTTGTACTGGTTGCTTTTTTTACTTCCTCACGAAGCTTCTTAAGCTCGTCTGCGGCTCTTTCTTTGTATAGCTGTGTAGCCATCTCTGCTTTAGCCTCAGCCTTTGCCAGTTTTTTCTCAAATTCTTTAACTTCAACTCTTTTACGATCATGTATAGATTCACGCTGTGCAGTCTGTAGATCACCTTCTAACTTCTTGATCTGTTCTTGCTGTTGCTGAACCTGACCTTGTAATTGCTGCATTTGTCCAGCTCTTTCAAGGACTCCTTCCATATCTGCAACATCAGTCTGCTTAAGTACTTCAGTCTGATCTATTAAACCAGCCTTAAAGAGTTCCATATAATACTCGAATCTAGCCCATCTATTAGATGGAAGGGTAGAGCCAGAAACAACAATTACATCATATTTACCTATTGTTATATCATTTATCTTAGAAATAAGCTCTCCAGACACCTCATCGTAGATGTCTTGGTTTATTTTTACTTCCTTGGGTTTATTGTTGGGTTGTATCAATCTGACTGTCTTTTCAGTCTGATATACAAACTGGATCAAACCCACTACAGACCTAGCCAGTTGATTCAAGGATGATTCAATATCATCACGCTTGGACTTTATCCTACGCTGTCCAAACTCATCCATTGCTATAGTACCCTTAAATGTCTGCGGTGCAGAACCTACATCACCCTGCATAAATGTATATATTCCCAGAATCCTTTCAATATCCTGCTTTGCATCCGCTTCATTCTTATAAAGCTCATTAGGAAGAGGCACAGGACCAGCCACAATAGGCTGTCCTAGTTCAGGATCAAACTCAATAACAGCAGTTCCTGCTTTTGCCCACTCTTCTTCAAGCTGTTTCTTATTCATAGAACCACGTGGAATCAGCAATTTCACGTTAGTTGAAGAACTTGCATGTGCGACTATAAGAGAACGAATCTTATTTATATATTCCTGAAGTCCCCTGACAAGCCTGACATCGCTAGTGGGATAAGGATTCCTGTTATGTCCATTCATAAAAGGCACAACAGGGTAATCTTCAATAGGAAGAATAATAGAATATAGATAAACATCACCTACAGATATACATTGCTTAATATTTGTATTCATAACCTTGGTCATCATGATCTTATCACTATCAATCAGTATGCCTTTATCAATCATGTCAATACTTGTTGTACTATTAGGTATAGAAGTCAGCGTTTCTTCTCCCTGTACAGGAACTGGCTGACCTGACATTGGGTCTTCTTCTAGGTGATAAACCTTTCCTACGGTTTCTACGATCTGCATAAAATTCTTTACATTGCTTTGATCGGTGAATATCTGCTGGTTGTCTGCTGTAGTTACTATAGCTGCAGGTTCTTTTCTATACTCATCATACTGGGGATCGTTTAATATAACTTCCCTGTTCTCAAATGGATCAAATATCTTGTAATAAGGAGTCTTGACCTTATTATACCTCTCAAATACTTCCAGTTCACGCTCATCTTCTGCATTAAGGAGAGATTGCTTCCTTGATTGCGGAACTACATCTTCATCAAACAGACCAAATCTATTCTGATCAAAGTCACTAATATGACTTGTTTCATTAGACTCTCTAATAGCATCCTCGAATTCAGGATACATTTCAACAAGCTCTTTCTCTGTCATGCGTTTAGCAACAACTATATTAGATGCATCACGACAGAAAGGGTCTTCTGAATCTGGATCGAAGTATACCGAGAGTGGATCAATAGACTTAACCATCACTTCACCTCTTCCAAAATCAGCATCAGGCTTAATATAGGTCATCATAACACCCATACCCTTTACATAATAATCGTCTATGCAGCGTTTAAGCTCTGCATTCCCTACTGAGATATCCCATACCCAAGACATTAAGTCAGAGAAGATTCTGCCTACTTTAGTGTCTGAAGTATCTCTACCAGTGGATTGGAACTTGGGAGCATTGGATGTGAGCATAGCTTTAGCCTGCTCAACGGAAGGATGGATTACATTAACAACTAAAGGCTCCTGTGCACGGGCACGGAGAGCATTTACCTGCTCTTTTTTCCATTGTTTACCTGATCTGAACTCTACATCTTCTACAGCTTGTCTAGCCCAGTTCTTACGGGCAGAGCTGTAATCGTTAAATATATCGTGAGTTGCTTGTGTCTCTGGATGTAGTTGAGGCATATAATATTAATTGCTCCTTAAAAATTAAATAGAATTTAACATGACATCCAGTCATAATGTTCATTTTTAGATGTATGTACTGTTTTTTGTTCCTTCTCATCTTCATTCTTATGATATGGAGGGTATATTTTTTTCATAGCATAATACATGCCATCGAGAAGATCATCATGCTTTGCTCTCGGATATAATAGCATCTCATCCTTTAGTTCAGTCATACTATCCTGTATATACACTTTGTTCTGTGCAAAATAAGGTTCAAGCGTTTCTAATCTAGCTGATTTGCTATTCCTTGGGTTCTCACGTATCTCAAGACCCGATATGAACAGATTCTCACGTTCACATTTGTCTTTCACGTATTCCCTGAGCATTTCCTGATAGCCTACTGACTCAATACGCACCTTTGAAGGTTTATATATCTTGAAATACTCTATAATCTGATCTGCCAAGTTCATAGGGGTTGCCCGCTTGCGGTAGTAAGGGAGAACGTACCTGTTGTTGTCATTGTCAATCGCAACTGCCACTATTGTGGAGTAGTCTGCTGTACTGCGTGTAGATGATGCAGGATCAACCCCCATGAATATATTTACTGGAATTTTTTCTTCTACTGCTTTCTCATTCCTGTCTGTAATCTCAAGGAACGCATCTTTATCTTCATTATGAGTAATCTTTCCTTTGTAATACTGGAAGTATTTCTCTTTAAAGAGCTGGTCTTCATCTCCAATGATCTGACATAGGTACTCACGGTAGAATACGGATACCCTATTGATAGATTCCAGCTCTTCTTTCTTCTTTAGAAGACTCTCTATCGGATGCCACGTTTCCCATAGAGATATCTTCTTCTTAAGGCTGGGTGCAAAGTGCATATTAGTCCAGCCTTTCATTTCTTTCAGCGTTTCCACCATACATCTCTGGTGTTGTGGAGTTCCGATAATAACTATCCTGCCTGTTTTAGGATCAAGTGACGGAAGTGCAGACTGAAGAAGCCATCTTAAGTTTACTTCCATAGCTTCTGAAGTCTTTGTATTGTTCTCATCTTCAGGATCGTCCACAATAATCAATGTAGGACGCTGATTCCCTTTCTTAATTCCCCTTAGCTGTTGTCCTGTACCCTTACATATAATCATAGACCCGTCTTTCAGCTCTATCTCACTCTTAGCCCACTGTCTTGCACTATGCTGTCCCCAATATCCGAATATAGAACGGAAATTGGTGGAGAAATCAAGTGTATCCTTGATAGTTCCAAGCAATTTAATAGCATGATCCTGTGTTCTGGATACTAGTACTACGAGTTTCTGCCCCTCATGGAACATGAGATGATAGAGAGGAAATACGCCACCCACTATAGATGATTTGGCGTGTCCACGAGGGGCTACAATGTTAATTTGCTTCTTATTGTTGTCCATTAGATTATCTGCAATCTCATAATGGAACTCAGGTGAAGGAGCCGAATACATATTAGGCATAGTCACCTTACCAAACAGCATAAGGTTGCCAGTCAGTTTATTTTGTATTTTATTCTGCTGGCTCATCTTCTTCTACTTTTCGGGACACCTTAAAAGACTTTTCTTCTTTTGCTATGATATCGCCAATGCTATTTGAAACATCCAGCTGCAGCATATCTGTTGTAATCTTTTTATTGGGTTTCATTTCCAGAAGCTCCATAAAAGCATCCGAAATCTTAATCATATTAGTCACATCCTGCTTTGCTCTTGCTATATCCAGTCCCTCCAGCATAGTATCAAGTACGGATGAGTTATTGATTCCCTTCTCTGATAAAACTTCCCTTAGTTTTTTCTCTACCATCTTTTTAATAATCTCCTGCTTTAAAACCCTGCGTACTGTAGCCGCAGGCTCTTTTTGATCTGGGCGGTAAATCATCCCTAGTTGGTTGTAATCTACCTTCTTAGTGGAAGTTAACTGTCCCACATAGGCATTTACAAGGTTCTTAGCACGGGTCGTATTAGCTTCACGCACAGCCCAGTTATTAGCTTCCGGGTTTGCCTGAGTATAGACTCCGTACTCCTTGTTCTTAAGATATTGTATCTTATTGGTATTTCCCGCCCAGTTCGCACCATAGGCAAGCCTGACAAAGGTCTTGACACGACCTTTTTTGTCCGTATAGTCTTTTCTGCCTATACATTTGCCTACAAAACCATCATCTGAAAGAGCATAATCCCCCATCTTAGACTGTTTCCAATGAGAATAGTCTAATCCAGCCTCATCAGCTTCCTTCTGAGTATAAATATTATAGACTCTTGTCTTTTTCTTAAGTTTTCTTTTTAATTTTTCCATTACAGTGTAAGTACACGAGTACGTACTCTAAGTAAGTACACAAGTACATACCCTAAGTAAGCTATATGGTATATATACTTACTTATATAGTATATATACCTAAGTATATACATAGTGTTAATCCTTACTCTCCACTAATCTACTGATACCTAAAGGATCATTCAAGTGCTGCTCAATGATCTTATTCACAATCTCTAACTCTGCATCTAGAATCTCTTTCTCATCATCTAACTCTTTCATGCTACTTAACCATTCAGACTCTGTCGTTAAATCCTTCTCCCACTTACCAGTAAGTGAATTGAACTTCTCGTATATAACCTTCTTTTCCATAAGAGAATATACTAATAAAACTCTTCTAAAAAATATATCAAGAATGTGTGTGTGAGGGATAAGATAGACCCACCCCCCTTGAATTACGGGTTGCCCCCGAGTATTACGTTGAGTTCAAACGGGGGGTTGGGTTGAAGGTGTTCGCTTCGCTCACCCGTATCTACTTATCCCCACCCTGTGCCCACAGCTGGCATGCCCCTGCCTGACCAGAGCCTACGCTCACGCTACGCCTACATGGTCAGACGTGCCCCATGCACAGGTGGTCAGTCCCCTCCTCATAGTACTAATCCTTACTTAAGGGTGTAGGTATACTCATCATCTCTCTTACCCTTTTATATGGTATTTACTACCTACAGGTATCGATGTATTTCGTTGATGTCTCTCGTCGCCTAGTTTTTAGGCAGAGAACATACCTTGCAGTAGTAGTACTAAAGTAGCATTAGACATGCGAGTACCAATACTCGATCGATCCGTCTAGTGTTACTTTTTTTACACTGCGGGGTATCAAACAATCTTACCCTTTTCTTTGTTGTTCATTAACCAACTCATAAGGAGTCTAACATGTTAGATAAACTCAAATCAATAGCTAAGGATGCAATGTGGCTAGGTATAGGCACTGTTGCTACAGTAGGTTACATATCATACAAAGCTGGTAAGAGCATCGTAGATGATGTACCAGAGATGATGGAATTTGCTCAAGACACATACAGTCAAGTCAAGGACGTACTGTCCAAGAGTAAATCAGAACCTGTTGCTGATGACATTGATGATGTATTCTCTGGGAATCCTGACTTCCAAGAATATTAACCATATTACTAAAGGGTAGGCTACGGCTTACCCTTTTATTTGTTGTAAATTCACTAACCTAAAGGAGAATACTATGAATAACATAGGTGTATTTAAAGATCATGATTACATGGATGATAAAGACCATGAGATCAAATTTCTTGAAGAATCTTATGCAAATGCTCAAAAGAGCTTTGAAAAGACACTCGCTATCAAAGATGCTGAACTGGAAGTATTAAGGAGCACCATTGATAATGAAAAGAGTCTCTCATTAACTCGTGGTCTAAAGATACAAGAACAAGCATCTCTTCATGCTAATATTGTTATAAAGCTACAGGATGAGCTTTATGAAGTCAATAACCTCTGGTTTAATAGGCTTTATATCTTCATCACTACAATACGTTTACGTAGTCCATTCTATAATCAGTCATGATTAAGATCATAAATCTGCTTCACGATCTGCTTATAATAACCATTATGACATTCCTATATGTGTCTGTCGTCATTGGTCTAGGTACTGTCATTTGGCTCCTCTTTGGAGCCATTTGACTTACCCTTTTATTTGTGTAAAATTTCAGGGTTGGGTCGTTCCCAGCATAGGTGGGTCACTCCCAGTTATGTCAGTTAAATATATTGATGATATCGATGGTAGATGGGGTTCATTAGAGTCCCGTTTACAGCTTGTTCGAGCCAATATATTAGACTGCCCTGATTGTCTCCCTCTGCCGTATTGGGGTAGCTGGTTGTCCTCGAGTTGGATGACCCGCACCCGCATGGCGGGGGGAGATTTACCCTTTTTTTTGTTGTTCTTAATAAACA
>Ga0098034_1001129_pt1 | contig 10133 bp, 6 predicted proteins | sample 2_EtaG_FD_77062 | JGI IMG/M metagenome (GOLD analysis project Ga0098034, IMG submission 77062) | Marine viral communities from the Subarctic Pacific Ocean - 2_ETSP_OMZ_AT15125 metaG | ecosystem: Environmental > Aquatic > Marine > Oceanic | place: Pacific Ocean | collected 2015-01-07
ATCTTGTCCCCAGTCTGAGTGCCTAGTTGGATGATTGACCCAGTGATCGAAGCATCCTTGACACCGCCAATGATGATACCTGTACCCTCTAGGACTACTTGATCTCGGACTCTACCTATCTGGATGACTCTCCTATCTCCTAGGGATCCACTAAGAGTATTGTCGTCAGTAGAGGAGATGCGAATGTCAGCCTTCAGGTGAGGCAGAGAGTAGAAGTTCTGGAGTAGAGTATCCCACGCGTTGGAAGGCTTGTCGAAGGTAGCTACGGCCGAGTTGCGAAAGCCGATCCAGCCTGTCTGGTTGTTTGGGCCCATCTGCCTCTCTAGCTCCATGACTGACTCCTTGACCCTATTGAACTGCTCATGGTTGAAGCAGTCAGGAGCAGCAGTGTATGTCACATGGAAGGGACTGTCGGGACCACCAGTAGGGTCAACAGAGAACTCTATGTAAGCCTGTACAGCGTCAGTATTCGCTTTAATGATGGTACCGTCAGTGACAGTAATGTCAGTGATACCACCTGTAGTATCTACTAGAGGCCTGTGGTGTAGGTATAGTCGGCTACCCTGAAGCTCACTTGGGTAGTGAGGCTCACGAGTAACCTGCTGTGACCCATCAACTTCAGTGATGTGGGTAACGTACAAGTCGAACTTGGTTGGATAGCCAATGACTAGGCCCTCAGGCGCATACGGGTTTGGTGTTACCGATAGCCTAGCATTGCCGGTTGCCCCTGTCGGCGCATGGTTGTTAAAAGTCTTGTAAGGCATTATGTTATTCTAATGGTAGCGCCCGAATACTCCTCTAGAGTATAGACGTCCCTGGTGTCATAGCGGACGTAGTAGTAATCGTAGTAGAGGCGGAAGTAAAACCTCCTGCCTAGAGTTGTATTCACCACTAGCCAGGAAGGATCTCTCTCCGAAAAGCCAATCGTATCTATTTCTTCCGCCTCATTGGATTGTCCGTATGTGGTGTCAAAGCCCAGGTCCAGCTCGAAGTCTGTGAAGGACTCCAAGTAGGTCTCATCGTTGGGCGGTCGTCTAGGTCTCACTACTTTGAGTACCCGTATTGTCCTGCCTCTGTACACTTCTTTGACAGCGACGAACAGAAGATCGTCCCTGACAGCAGAGGCTATAATGGTCACATCTACATCACAGTCAGCAATGGTTCCGTAACCCTGTCCTTCAAAAAATTGAAGATCGCGCAGGTCATACCTAGCGAAGATCTCGAACTTGTTATTTGCGTCTCTCTCCACAATCTGCTTAGTATCTATAGCCCAGCTGATCGGTGTCCTCTGATCGAACACATCTACCCGTGCGCCAAAGACGTCATTAGAGAAGGGCTCCAGGTCTCGGCTTGGTACTGGCATGATCTCCACCCTTGTGGGTATCAGCATATCTGAAAAGTCGTTGGTACTGCCGATTGGGAATAATGAGACACGATTATTGTTACTGACAACTTCTGCCATCTTGAAACCTAGGGTGGTGTCTAGATAGACCAGCCTGTCAGTGTCAGATCCCTGCCAGGATGTAACCTGTGGTCCCAGCTCTAGCTGGGGAGCATCTATGTATACCTTGGTTCCGGCTGTGACTCTGAGTGTGTACTGCGCCTTGAACACCTCAGACCCAACAGTGAAGGTCAGCTTGATCCTCTCCCACTCTGTCGTGTGGCCATAAAACTCCTGCTCGCCCCCTATTGAGACACCATTGATGTCCTCAACTACCACTGAGAGAGTAGCTCTGAAGTTAGAATCAGATCTCACATAGACGGAGGCAGATATCTTATCAACCTCCCCGATCCCATTTAGAGAAGTAATCTGTCCTATAGTCCCTGGACTGTCAGCCCTTAGGCAATATGTTCCCACCATTGGCCGAGAGGTGTCAAGAAACATCACTTGAGTGCTAGGAAAGTAGGCGTCATACCAGTCGACTGGTAGTCTACTCCTGGCTGTGCTTCTGATAGACAGGGTGGAGTTGTGCAGCAAATTGATAGTAGGTCGGTCTTCAAACAACTCATTTACAGCGATGGTTCCCTTGAAGAGAGAACTCCTCTGGTGCCTGTCAGCTGTGGTTAGGAACAGGTTCCTCAGCTGCTTGTTCATGAGTTCAATCTGCTTGTCAACAGAGATGTTCCACGCGTTAGCCAGCCTCCAACCCACTGCTGCCTCAGTAGTTCTAAGCCTCATCCAGGGAGGTAGATTGTTGAGGGTAGCTTGTGTCGAGTATGCCTTGAAGCCAATGAAGCGCGAGTCTACATTAGTAAAGCATTTAGAGCCATACGCATAGCTGATAGAGAAGGAGCTAGACACGAATGTCCGCTTACCATATGCATACTTGATTGTGTCACGATAGTAGGCAAAGTCACATGCTGCTCTGCCTGGAAGGTGACCGCTACCTCCTGACATTAGAAGAAGCCTCCAAAGCTAATGATGAATGTGGCGTAAGGGTCAGGCCTGTGGATACCACTCAGTGTTTGGCGTATCCAGATGCCTGTGGACTCTGTCCCAGTCAGGGTACCAATGGATATTCCACCACTGAAGTTGTATGGGTCACTGAACGTGACGCTGGTAGGTGCCGTCCCTGTAGGTATAGGGATAGACTGGTCGGTAGCCCTCTCCACACCAATGTGAATCTGTCCTGTGTGCTCTACTCCGTCTAGCCACATGTTGATTCCAGTCAGGGTGCTAGTACTGATGTTCTTGACGTGAATCTTTCGATACTGCTCGGTGGCACCAGCCACACCACTGGCAGGAGACTCGATGTAGCTAAACAGCTCACCTAGTGTTCCTGCTAGTCCGGTAGCAGTAATCGCTCCCCCTACTGTGCCAAGTAGACCAGTAGGGTTATTCGATGTGTGGTATAGTCCAAAGTACTCAGCCATGTTCTGCTTATCCTAATCCGAATGGTGACTCAACTGGTACATCTAGAGCCCCAGCACCCGTGTTGATGCTGCCGTCCTCATACAGACCGTGTGCCTTAGTGTTATAGTATTGTGACGGCTTCTCTCTCTTCGTCAGGGACGAACAACTCGTCCTCAGCTAATTGGTAGTTGCGTATAGCGAAGGGTCTACCATCGATACACAGTTCCAAGATAGTCATATCTATGATATCTCTGGAGACTGATAGGATAGAGGCTCTCAACTGATTGATGATTAGCTCTCCACCTATGCTTATGTTTCCAATGTAATTAAGTATAGCCGACTGAACCTGACTTCCAAGAGACTGCCTGAAGCCCCGAGGGGCACCTCTGGATGTGCGTATGCGGACAGTCAGCTTGATAGGGAGGTAGTCGGGCTCTCTGACTCTGCTACTAATTCCGTAGGCTGTAACAGAGTCTATGTTTCTGGCCGCTTGTTGGCGTATCGACCTGGGGAGCTTGTTTCCTCGTGGTACTAGTAGGACATCGAACGTTCCCGCTCCTCTGGCAAACTGGAAGAGGTCAGCTCTAACAACTCCCGGAGTGGTCGAGGCCGCGACAGATACAGATGATGCATTGTTACTGAACCGTGCTGCGAAAGCATTGACGAGCCTAAATCTATAGTCGCTGTCTGTTTCAAGGTCTCCACCGTTGGTGATTGATAGGTCGTTGACCACGAACACCTCACTACCCAGTGAGTGAGAGGTGAGTAGGCTAGGACCAACGGTTCCAGAAGAGCCTGCTGATACTGAGATAGCATCGACGTACACACTCTTCTTGTTGTATGGAAAGCTCTGGTCTAAGTTCGTTACAAACTGAACAGCAGCATCAGAGGTGTAGATGCGTGTTGCTGCGGGGATGAGACACTTAGTTCGGTCCTTTGGGTCTGGTAGACGATCACCTAGGACTCCGGTCTTCACGTAGAAGCGGATGGACCCGTCTTCTCTGTATACCCGGGCTGTGGTGGCTAGTCTACGAGGGAGACGGAAAGCTTCTCCGAACAGGTCAAGGTAAGGGCCGTTGGCTACGCTGAGGACACTGTTCTCATAGTTAACTGTAGTAAAATCCTGAAGCCGGGCAACCTCTAGTAGAGAAGCATCAATAAAAGCTCTAGCTATGCCCCCTTGAGCCATGAATGTGATATCGGTATTGTTTAGGAGGTATTCAATAGCGTCGTCCACCATTGCTGAATAGTCTCTAGCTCGAACTGACATTATAGGTCTCCAGGAATGGCTTTACCGTCTATGTAGGGAAAGAGGTAGGTATATACAGTAGGCTTAGCAGTTACGAACTTCCCTGACTCCAGATAGTCGCCAGCTATCTGAACTGCTACTAGTGCCTCGTGTTGGTCAAAGGGGATAACCTTGACTGCTACATCATCTGGATAGAAGAGATCCCTGATCATCGTGTCTTGGGTTTGGTCCTCCATATCCTGAAGGGTTCTCCGGGAGTTGTTCTCCCCAATGAACTGCCCTAAGTTAGCTCCGATATCAGGAGCTGGGACATAGTCCGCATTATCTGTACGTAGCCAGAAGTTGGCTAGACTCACCTGAGTGATGTAGGCAGAAGCTAGGGATATGTCCCCGTTTCTAGCGATAACCAGATCCCCTGAAAACGTGGTCTCTGCATCTCGTTGGATATACTGGCCCATACTTAGATTTCCCCATTGAGGATAGCCAGCTCAAAATCCTGGTTATCGATGATGATGTCCCCTAAACTTTTGCGACTACGAGTAACAGTATTAATGATGTCCCCATCTGAATCTGGGTTTATTAGGCCTTCTATCATCTTCACGGCTGCTACAATCACGACAAAATCTGATATATTCAAGTTGGAAAAAGCAGGAAATAGAGAATGGATCCATGCTTTCTGGGGAGTGATACTAGAGCTGGGCTGCCTAAGACCACCAGCATTTACCTGACTACCTGTCAGTGTTTTGATCAGAGTACTGCCTAACTTAGTCTGTCCTGCAGTGCTAAGAAACTCACTTTTTACTTGGTTCCACAGTACAGCCCCATAGGTGGGCTTCATGGAGTTGCTAGAAAATTTAAACTCTCCTTCATCAGGGTTGAGACTAATGGCTCCATCCAGGATATATTGGGTACTACTACCAGCAACAGCGAACTTGGTAGAGTTGATTAGATCAACATCCTGACCCGCCTGGAATATTGCAGCCATGTCAAGGATCTTAGAAGTACGGGTCTCGAGTCTGGCCTCCAGGTCTGCCTCATACCCAGGGACTGCCCCTAGGGCTGATCCAGGTATCTCATTCGGGTGAAGCTCTCGGTCACTAAGATCAGAAGGTTTCTTTTCGGTCATATCAGTAATAAAGATGAAGAGTCCTAGACGGTACCGGTATCACTCGGACGTCTCCCGATGGGGACTGCTGGGAACTCCTCTATCGCTCCATTTTAGTTCTATCTGTCCTTTGACGTGCCTGTTCTTACGAAGTAGCTCGGACCTGAATTGGGCCTGCTCTCGTGAGTGTACATACACGTCATACTTGTTACCTCCCTTGTGGCTGTCAGGGAACTGCTTCAGGTCTACTGAAGCCATGATTACATGGTCACGGATAGCTCGATGAGCATCTACGTCTGTCTCGATTTTGCTCTTGTCAGCCTTTTGTAACGCAAGTTCCTTCTCCTCTTTGCTATCAGACTGTGCCTCTATTCTCTCCATCTCTTTTATGTAATCCTCAGCGATCCCATCCTTGTCTACTTCAACTTGCTTCATTGTTTCTTCAATGAATCGGAGGGAACTCTTAGCTGCGACCATACAGATACCTGTCTCTACATCGATACCACTCGTGGGAGCGATATCGATATGCTTGGGCCAACCTCCATACTTCTTTAGAAGAGCTAGAACTCCGTTCAAGTTAGTCTCTAGGGGCGAGATGTTCTCTCTAACTATTGTACAGAGAATACCGGTAGACACCCTTCGTGAATCAAGGTCTGCCTGCTGTAGTATCTTATTTTCTAGGTTCATTAGTCGTTAATAGTAGAGGAGAGTCCATCCTCAACCCAGTCATGCCATGAGTTCACTATATCGTGGTAGCTAGCATAGGTATCGAAGAATGGTACGGTGAACAGTGCCTCGTCAGCTTCCAGACCAGCGGTCCATGGGATACCATTGTACATGAGTGGGGAGAGGATGACTGGGAGCTGCTCGGGGTCCTTAGCACCCTCTACCCATGCAGAAGTTGTCGTAAAACCTGCGACATGGTGTACACCTGAGTCTATCATAGACTCAAACATGTAAGAGCCTATTAATCTAGTGGCTACCTTGTTTAGGCCTAGAGTCTTTACGTAGCGTGTCACTAAAGACATGGGAGCTCCTTTAGTAAGGTTCACGCGCGCCATATGACCTAAGTGTACCTTGAGAGGAATTCTAAAAGATTTCATCAGGTAGGAGAAGCCGCCCTTGACCCCCCTCTTGTGAAAGGTAGTCTTGAGTCCTGTCAGTAATAGGTTCTTGGCTGCAACAGTACCTAGCTTACCTAATCCTGCACCTACACCTCCAGTGAATAGGAGTATGCCTAGATTGATCGCGTTGAAGGCAGCATCTGTAGCACGCATACCTATACGATACATTCTCTCCTGTACAGCTACTGCTACTACAGAGGATCCAGGGTTAGACTCACATAGAGCACACGGCTTGATGTTAGTCACCCAGCCCATGTCAGGATTGAAGTGATGCACCAATGACTCCACCTCAAAAGGTCCTTGCATACCTGTATGCTGATCATCTAGTATAACTACATCATATGGCTTCATGATCCTACCCCTAATAGCCAGGGTGCCTATGTACATTTTACGCATGCCGTTCGCTAGGTGGTTACACGCCAGCTTGGCAGCAAGAGGTTCAGTGTGGCAGTTGAGTTCAGTGAATGAACGGACCTTCTTGTTGGCGATAGTCAGGCCTGGGTGGAACTGTAGACCTATCACCTTAGAGGCAGCTGTGGATGGCCAGTACTGCCACCCCACTGTCGAGTTCAGCATAGCTCCTCTATTGAATTGTGCCTCTTCTGCATTTTCTAGACTAACAGTATCGTCAGGATCAGCGGATGGACGGTTGATGACAACAGTGTTCCACATCTGTGATGTGCTAGCAGCTATCTGGTTAGAGATGATGTCTCTCTCTGAGTCCACGTAGTGGTGTACTCTGAAGGCCTTAGTGTTAGGAGCAGATAGGGTAGCGCTTATATTACCCACTGCTACTCTCACCTTAGCATCTATAGTGTTATCATGCTTTACGAACTCAGCTAGGAAGTAAATGAAGGACTTGATTATAGGCCCATAGCTCGTTAGCATTGAACCAATGGTTTCTCCAGGAGCTAGTTCATAAATGGGCACGTTTGCAAGCATGCCACTGGGACCTAGGTTTAGGTGGATCATCTCGATAGCAGACTTACGACCTAAAGTTGCCTGCATATCTCTAAGCAGCCTGACAACAACATGCAAAGCATTTGCGACCCTATCGTTATGTTTACCGGTCCATCCGGATTTCTTGCCACGAGGTGTACCCGCGTCGTCCCCGGCGCGCCCAAAGAGGCTTTGAGCGGCCCTGTCGGCCCTGCTCGCTGCGCTCCAACTCGGCGAGTTCCCGGTCGGGTACAACACATGCTCAGTAGTACCTATTACACTATTACCCGCCATAAACTCGGTGGGCAAGGACATCGCTCCTACAGAGGAAGCTAGAGTAGATACATCGTGCAAATGAGAGATAGCCCCTTTCAGACGATCCATCTTTCTAGTAGCTCCATGTCCAGCGCTACTTGCCGAGCTGAAAGCAACAAGGCTATCTATCTGTTCTGTGATAGTGATGTAGCGAAGGTAAGTCTTTTTACTAGGCCCTGTAGGTGGCCTTGCGCCAGGACCTTGAGCAGTCCAGCCCTCCATCTCCGCCAGTCCAGCCTGACTGTAGGTGTAGTTTCTGTACAGAGATTGATCAGCCGAACCAGAGGCGAGGATGTTCTGAATAACCTTGACAGGACCAGTTAGAAGATTATCTATCGCTTCCTTACCGTGTATGCCCTTCTTCTCCATTATAATACTGAGATCAGACAATGGTGTCTCGTTAGACTTGGCTATATCTAGGGCAGCACGCATATTCTCGTTTTCGCTAGATGCTAGTAGTGCCATTGTGTCCTTTGCGTACTCACTCCACCTCATCTTGATCTTATCAGCGTCAATACCAAACAGGAATGTGTAGAGAACAGGTAGTAAATCGTCTACTGACAGGGCGTCAATCAAGTACTGGTAGCTCTTCAATGGTTTATCAGAAGCTGATACTCTCTCATTGTATAGAGGGATATTTATATCTCTACTATACGCCTGATGTAGCTGCCAGACTAAAGGAGCTCCGCTTGCTTTACTACGGGAGACATAATGGAGTCCCGCTCCCCCAACTACGGAAGCTAGGGAATGAGATAAAGGTAGTTTGTGATAATTTAAGTTCGCTTTCTGTGACGCATCACTTCCAAAGACCGACGTCCACCAACTGTCCGTAGTGACAGCCCAAGCAAGAGTCAGAAAGTCTGTACTGTCTGTCCAGCTGTAGCTTCCACTGCCTGGGAGGTTGGCGCGGGCGATCGCGCCAGGGCCGTGACTTTTTGGTAGCGCCGGAGCCTTGTAGTAGTCAGACTCTAGGAACTTGATTATCAGCTCGTCGAAGATCACCTGGAGATTGTCCTTGTGCAGCGCCGAAGCGAACTTGGTCCACTGGTCGTACTTGACCTTGTCTCCCCTAGTGTAGTAGTACATCTGGTCGGGGTGTCCGAAGAACAGTGTAGACTCGGCATCATAAGGTAATACCTGGACACAGTAGTTCCATGTATGACGAGCAGCCTCCTGGAGAACTGCCCAGGCTGGTTGTAGTGGGACGAGCCATGCATCGCTAACGAACTCAGGGTGTACACTGACGATGGATTTCCACGATGCCCAATCCTTGATATGCTCTCCTGTATCTGGATACCAGATATTCTTTAGTCGGGTATCGATACCATAAAACTTCTTGTCATAGTCTTTACCCCAGAAGTCAGACCAGAAATCACTAGTGATCATTCGAATGAATGAATCGTAGCCATAGACCTTCTGGGTACCAGCCTGCACTGACTCTACCTTGGCAATTAGGTCCTCTATGTTACGGTTCTCTCCGATAGCATCTATGAGCTGTCGAGCATCCTTCTCGGCCAGGTGCTCTCCCATACCTTGTGGGTCAGACAGCTGAAGGGTTAGGACTGCTAGATCCTTGGGTCCCCAGTTCTGCTGCTTTTCAGTGTAGAAGTTGACGTGCCTGTTTATCAGCTCAGCCTTCCATCCCTGGGCTACGATAGTTACTATGTCGCCTAGGTCTACCTCTGCGACTCTGCCTGTGAACACAGTCTCCAGGTTGTCAGATACGGAGTCATAGCCCATACGTACCTGAATAGGACGGCCCTGCTCGATCTTACCTGAGCGCATGTGCTTGGAGGCACCGCGCTTGTTGCCTAGAACCATGGAGTCTCCTCCTGATGTAACCTTGGTCCTATCAAAGAAGTTGGCATCCTGCAGATAACGTAGAGGATCAGCGATCTTGATGATGCATAGGTCCGCGTCAACCTTGTCTAGGGTGATATCGATGGACAGGATAGCATCCGAGCTAAAGAACACATCCTCAGCTACAACGTCATTACCTCTGAAATCTACAAAGTAGACCTTGGCTACAGGCCATAGTCTACTCATACTCAGGGAGTTGTCAGGTATCTGGGCTAGACTGCTACGTGTCATCCTCTCCGTGTTGTCTCGGTTGTGGCGTATGTAGTTCTCGCTTGCACTTCCGCCTTGTGTCTTCAGGTTCTCATCGTGTAGTCCAGTTAAATGACCAAACTTACCCTTCGTCGAGACCTCCATCTTCAGGACATGGTGGATGATCATGAGGGCTGCCCCTATGTGAGCGCTAGGCTGGTAGTTCCGTTGGAGGTGTCCAGTGCCTGACCCAGCAGAGCCGATACTAGTGAAGTAGAAGTTCAGACCTCTGGGGTGGGCAAGATTCCCCAGGGCATCTCTCTTGCAGAAGACATCATAGAATCTCTTATAAATGCTTGTTACTCCCCCTGTTGTGCCGGGTTTCTTAGGATCATTATTCTCAGCTCGTATACTCTGCACCAGAGTATCGATGCGCTCATGGTCTCTGTCGAAGTCAGCAGGTATTTTGTGGTACCCACTAATAAGGATTGATGCTAG
>Ga0098034_1001134_pt1 | contig 10100 bp, 9 predicted proteins | sample 2_EtaG_FD_77062 | JGI IMG/M metagenome (GOLD analysis project Ga0098034, IMG submission 77062) | Marine viral communities from the Subarctic Pacific Ocean - 2_ETSP_OMZ_AT15125 metaG | ecosystem: Environmental > Aquatic > Marine > Oceanic | place: Pacific Ocean | collected 2015-01-07
CAGATCGCCGGACGGGACATGGATACCTATCACCGCTGGATGCAGGTCGTGGTGCCCGCCGGTCTGGTGGGGCTGCCGGTTGTCAACATCCCCGCCGGTTTCGGCACGGCGGGGCTGCCTGCGGGGCTACAGATGATCGGACCGCGGGGCAGCGATACGGCGCTGCTTCAACTGGCGCAGCAATGGCACGCGGCAACGCAGTGGCCCCAGATGCGCCCGCCGCCGCTGGCGTAGCGGTCATTCAAAGGCGAATTCGGTGCGCAGAAGGTGGCGGTGAAAGGGTTCAAGATCGCTTGCCTCGCACAGCCCCTTCAAGCGGGCGGCCTGCAACACGGCCGACGGGGTTTGCGGCAGGTATTCATAGACCAGCCGCGTCGCCCGCAACCCGATCGAATTTTCCGGCACGGTCCGGGTGATGTATCCGACCCAGAAATTATTGTTGAACGACGCGATCCGCCCCAGATAGTTGAACGAAGAGGTCATCGCGCCGCGCCGCGAGGCGATAATGGCGATGCCTTCTTCCTGCTGCAGCACCACCCCGCGATACTCGCGCAATTCCGAATGGGTGGGCAGGCTTTGGATGCGCATGGCGTGAGGGGCCTCGTAGCCGCGCAGATAGGTATGCCGACCACTGCGAAACACCATAACCAATCCCAAGGCGAATTTCTCGGGGTAAAGAAAACTACGGCGCGAGAAGCGGTAGAAACCGCTGGGAAACGTGGCTTCGGGCAGGTCCAACGCGCCCGAAACGATAAAGTCGCCCATGAAATCCGGGGGGGTGGGTTCGATCTTCTTGATCTCTTCCAAGGGCTCCAGAAGGACACGCGCATCAACGTCGAAAAACTTGCACATCCGGTCCAGAATATCGGGGCGCGGAAAGCTTTCCCCCGATAGATATCGATTGAACTGCGTGCGATTGATCCCCAGTTCCTGCGCGAGGTAAGTGATGGAGGGGTAACCTACTGAAAGTTTTTTTAAATTTGACCCGAAAATTGTCCTGATATCGGCGGGGTTCGTCATGAAATCAGTCCGTTAAAATTAATTGAACTAAACTTCACAACCTTTGAACGAATTTGCAAGGGAATTTGCAATATATGGCTGTTTAATGACGCTATTCAGCGTCAAATTCCGGTGCGCGCGACACAAATTGATTTCGTAAAAAAATCGACAATTTGTAAAAATGACATGATTATCTCTCATGTCTGCAAGCATCTGGAAGGAACAGTTAAATGTACGGTGTGGTACTTTGGAGCGATGCCCGATCCAACAAAGCTGTATTCTGGTGCGAGGATCACGGCGACCTTGCATATTTCCAGGGTGACCCCGCGACAGTGAACCAGACGACAAGCTGTTTTGATGCTGGTGATCTGGTCCAGTTCGAGGTCTACCACGAGGCCAAATTGCGCAAGGCGCTCAACCCCAAGGTCGTGCGATCCAAGGCGGACGCTGATTTGCCGAACAAACTGCTGCGCCATTCCGCCGGCATTACGCGAAAGCAAACCGGCGGCGAGGTGCTTCCATTCCGCCCAAAAGCCGCCCCGCCGGTAGAGTTCCGCCATCGCGGTCAGGCCTAGTCCGGCCGGAGCCGGCCAGACGTCAACCTGCCATCTTAGCGTATCAGTCGCCGCGCGACAGGGCTGCCACACCCGTCCGTGCCACTGACACCAGCCCCAAGGGGCGCATCAATTCGGCAAATGCGTCAATCTTCTCGGGCGCGCCGGTGATCTCGAACACGAATGTTTCCAAGGTGCTATCGACAACGTTGGCGCGGAAGATATCCGCCAGACGCAGGGCTTCGACACGTTTGTCGCCGGTGCCATTCACCTTGAACATCGCAAGCTCACGCTCGACCACGGGGCCTTCGACGGTCAGGTCATGCACCTCGTGTACCGGCACAATCCGCCCCAGCTGCGCCTTGATCTGCTCGATCACCTGCGGCGTGCCCGAGGTGACGATGGTGATGCGGCTAAGGTGGCCTGTGTGGTCGACCTCTGCCACGGTAAGGCTGTCGATGTTGTATCCACGGCCCGAAAACAGACCGATGACGCGCGCCAGCACGCCGGGTTCGTTCTCGACCAGTACGGCCAGCGTGTGACGTTCGATCACATCCGAGAAATTGGGACGTAGGTTATAGGCGGAATGGCTGTTGGAGCCTTTTTTGATCTTTAGGGCTGACATGACACTGTCCTTCTAAGATTTGTTCAATCTCGGCGCGCGACCCCGCGCCGATGTGTTTCCTTGTGCCGTTGGCGGCTTAGACCAAGACCGATCCTTTGGCGTCGATCACACCTTGTGTATCGACACCGGCCAGCATCATGTCGTTATGCGCTTTGCCCGACGGGATCATCGGGAAGCAGTTTTCGTGTTTTTCCACCAGACAGTCAAAGATCACCGGACCGTCGTGATCGAGCATCTCCATGATCGCGTCGTCCAGATCGTCGGGGTCCGAACAGATGATCCCCTTGGCCCCGAAGGCTTCGGCCAGCTTGACGAAATCGGGCAGGGATTCAGACCAGCTTTGGGAATAGCGCTCGCCGTGCAGCAGCTCTTGCCACTGGCGGACCATCCCGAGGCGTTCGTTGTTCAGGATGAACTGTTTCACCGGCAGGCCGTATTGCATCGCGGTGCCCATTTCCTGCATATTCATCAGCCAAGACGCTTCGCCCGCAACGTTGATGACCAACGCGTCAGGATGCGCCATCTGCACGCCGATGGACGCAGGGAAACCATAGCCCATCGTCCCCAACCCGCCAGAGGTCATCCAGCGGTTCGGATCCTCGAAACCAAGATATTGCGCGGCCCACATCTGGTGCTGGCCCACTTCGGTGGTGACATAGCGGTCACGCCCCTTGGTCAGCGCCTCAAGCCGCGAGAGCGCGTATTGCGGTTTGATGATCTTGCCCTTTTGTTCGAACTTGAGGCAGTCGACGTTGCGCCATTCCTCGATCTTCTTCCACCATTTGCCAACGGCTTCGGTGTTTGTCTTGCGGCCGCGCGATTTCCAGACCTTCAGCAGATCTTCAAGCACATGGCCCACGTCGCCGACGATAGGGATGTCCACGCGGATGATCTTGTTGATCGACGAGGGATCGATGTCGATATGCGCTTTCTTGGATTTCGGGCTGAACATGTCGACAACGCCGGTGATCCGGTCGTCGAAGCGCGCGCCGATGTTGATCATCAGATCGCAGTCGTGCATCGCCATATTGGCCTCGTAAAGACCATGCATGCCGAGCATCCCCAACCATTTGTCACCCGACGCCGGATAGCTGCCAAGCCCCATCAAGGTAGAGGTGATGGGAAAGCCTGTCGCCTCGACCAATTCGCGCAGAAGTTGCGACGCCGCAGGGCCGGAGTTGATGACGCCGCCGCCGGTATAGAAAATCGGGCGCTTGGCGGTCTCGATGGCGGCCACCAGTTCGGTTATCTCGGTCATGTCGCCTTTGACGGGCGGCTGGTAATGCGAGGTGGACGGCTTCTTGGGCGTGTATTCCCCCGTGGCGAATTGCACGTCTTTCGGGATGTCGACCAGAACGGGGCCGGGGCGCCCGCTGGTGGCCACGTGGAACGCCTCGTGCAGGACGCCGCCCAGCTTGTCGGTCTCTTTCACCAGCCAGTTGTGCTTGGTGCAGGGGCGGGTAATGCCCACGGTATCGGCCTCTTGAAATGCGTCAGAGCCGATCATGAAGGTCGGCACCTGACCTGTCAGGACCACCAGCGGAATGGAATCGAGCAAGGCATCCGTCAGGCCGGTCACCGCATTGGTGGCACCGGGGCCCGAGGTGACAAGAACAACGCCCGGTTTTCCGGTCGAGCGCGCATAGCCTTCGGCGGCATGGACCGCCCCTTGTTCGTGACGCACCAACACGTGTTTGATGCTGTTTTGTTGGAACACCTCGTCATAGATCGGTAGGACAGCGCCGCCGGGATAGCCAAATACGGTATCGACACCCTGATCAATCAGGGCTTGAACGATCATTTTCGCTCCGGTCATTTTACGTGTCATCTTGGTGCTCCGTCAGGCGGTGGTTTATCAAAAAATACGTTGCGCAAAAAAAAGCCCCCGATTTTGACGGGGGCGCATGGTGACTATTATGGTCTGCCGTTACCGGCCCATGCGCGTGTGTCTTAGAATGACGACGATATCTGTCAAAGCTAGATCTGTCATAGCCAAAGGCCCCTCATTGCGTGCATGGACATTATGAGCGCCACAAAGGGGCGTCAATGCTCTATTGTCGATAAAAGTGTCGCTGGGTGCAAAAAATCTTTTCATTTATTGCGCGAAATCGTGAATTTTCTAATTTTTGCAAAATTGGGGGCATTTCTCGGTCCCTATCAGCTAGAGTCGCACTCCGGTTCCTTGCAGCACGCCGTGTTCCATCGCATAGCGCGTCAGCCCTGCGGTGGAAGAGATGCCGAGCTTGCGTTTGATATTCTTGCGGTGGGTTTCGACGGTGCGCACAGAGATATCCAAGGTTAGCGCGACCTCTTTGTTGGATTTCCCCTGTGCCAGCTGCAGCAGGATCGTCTGTTCGCGTTCGGTCAGGGATTCACGCGCGGCGTCCTTGGGTTCAAGCGACCCTTGCGCGCCGGTGCACAGATACCGTTCGCCGCGCATCACCGTATCGATCGCCAGCTTGATCTCGTCTGTCGGCACATCCTTGAGGATATACCCCATGGCACCGTGGCTCAGCGCCGAAGAGATATATTCGGGGTTGTCATGCATCGACAGGATCACGATGCGGGTGTCGGGCTGGCGTTCCAGCAAGATCTCGGTCGCGGACAGCCCGCCGATCTCTGGCATGTTGAGGTCCATGAGGATCACATCGGGGTCCAGTTCCGCGACGCTCTCGATCGCGGCGCGGCCATTGGGCAGACAGCCGACCACATTGATATCGTCATAGCTTTCAAGAATGGACTGGATGCCTTCGGCGACCATCGGGTGATCGTCCACGATCATCACTTTGATCAACGCGGGCGGCTGGGTATCTGAAAGGGTCATGGGGCAGCTTTCGGGAAGGGACATATCAGGGCTTAGGGCAGGGCGGTTGGCGGCGGGCGCAGCATATGGGTCAGCGGGACGGTAGCGGTAATCTCGGTGCCGCCTTGGGCAGAGGTTTGCATGGTCAGCGTGCCGTCTAGCTGCTCGATCCGCTCTTGCATATTGCGCAGGCCCAACCCCCCGGCGGTGGAGCGTGTCTTGGCCAGCCCCAGCCCGTTGTCAGAGATCGACAGCGTCGCGCCCTGTCGGTGACCGCGCAGATCGACGATAACTTCGGTGGCGCGGGCGTGGCGTTCGATATTGGTCAGCGCCTCTTGCGCGATCCGGTAGAGCGCGATCTTGGCCTCGTCGTCCAAGCGGTTGCGGAATACCACGGTGTCAAAGCGGCACTGAATACCGGTGCGTAGGGCGAATTGTTCGACCAGCGTTTTCAGCGCAGGACCAAGGCCGAGATCATCCAGAATACTGGGGCGCAGGTCACGGCTGATACGGCGCACTTCGGCGATGGCCTGTGCAAGGCTGTCGATCCCCTTTGCCAAAGGCTCTGCTGCGCGGGCGTCGCCCCTTTCCAGCCGGCGTCGCGCGTTGTCGAGCGCGTAGCGCACCCCCACCAGGATCTGGCTGATACCATCATGCAGTTCGCGCGCCACGCGGCCGCGCTCTTCCTCTTGGGCGTCAAATACCCGCTGCGTCAGCTTTTTGAGCTTCGCATCCGCAAGCCGCCGTTCCCGCAGGTTGACCAGCATGCCCGTGCCAAAAACCAACAGCAGGGCGGTCACCGTAATAACGCCAATATAGAAGAACGTGCGCTGCACCCGCGCCTGCACATCGGATCGCGCCGCGGCCCCGCTGGCAAGCACGTCGTCGATGAACACACCCGTCCCCACGGCCCACTGCCAGCTCGGGAAAGAGGTGACATAGGTGATCATCTGCGCATCCTCTCCGGTAGAGGGTTTGGGCCACATATAGGTGTGATACCCACCGCCACTCCGCGCGATGCGGATCAGCTCGTCCACCACGGGCGTGCCGTCGCTGTCCGTTTCGCCGGCAAAGTTGCGGTTGATCCGGTCGGTCTGGCGCGGGCTGACAAGGGCGGTGCCGTCGTAGTCATAGACAAAGAACTGACCTTCCTCGCCATAGATCATCGCCGCGAGGATCTGCGCCACCTGCGATTTCGCCGCCCCGTCATCAGGAGAGGCGGACCCGTAGACAAAGTAAAAGCCGTTGCGCGCCTGTGTCACATAATTGCGCAGCTCTACCTTCTTGGCGTCCAGCAACTGCTGCTCGAGCGTTGAAATCTCGCGGTCGGCCACCGCGCGCGCCTGCAGTGCCACGACAAAGGCAATCGCCGTCACCGCCAGCACCAGCGGCACAGAGGCGATGAGCGTCAGCTTTTGGGCGTAGGTGGGGGCGATCATGAAAGACGGGCGGCGCATGCAGCGCTGATACTGGGAAATCCACGCGAATCAAAGTGCTAGATGCAGTCACAAATCACCCGCTATACGCGTGTATGCACAACATATGGCAGGTGCGGCGGGACATTTGCCGCATATTTGGGCGGTAAATCTGCACCCTCTACGCAGTAGTTGGTATTTTCAACCATTCGCTTTTGCGTAGAGTGAACGACACTTGAAATGACCCGCGCGCATATAATGAAGCGCGGGCACCCTCATATAACTCGGGAGGAGTATCCAATATGGACCGTCGTTCATTTCTGAAGACATCCGCGCTTGGCGGGTCTGCCGCCGCTGCATCGACACTGGCCGCACCGCTGTACGCCCAAGGCAAACGCACGCTGACCATGGTCACCGCATGGCCCCGTGGCTTTGCCGTGCTTGATGACGCCGCGACCTACCTCAACAACATGGTTAACGAGATGTCTGACGGCACGTTGACCATCGAAAAGAAAGCCCCGGGCGAGCTCGTCGGCGCGTTCGAGGTCTTTGACGCCGTTTCCTCCGGTCAGGCGGATATGTATCACGCGGCTGACTACTACTTCATCGGCCAGCACCCCGGTCTGGCGTATTTCACCGCCGTGCCATTCGGTGCCACAGCACAAGAGCTGACCAACTGGTATCTGCACGGTGGCGGCCATGACCTGCACAACCAGATCGGTGAAATCTTCAACATGAAGATGTTCCTCGCCGGTAACTCCGGTTCGCAGTCCGGTGGCTGGTTCCGCAAGGAAATCAACTCTGCCGCGGACTTCAACGGCCTGAAATTCCGTATGCCCGGTCTGGGTGGCAAGGTGCTGGGTAAACTGGGCGCGTCTGTTCAGAACATCCCCGGTGGCGAACTGTATCAGGCGCTGTCCTCGGGCGCGCTTGACGGGCTCGAGTGGGTTGGCCCCTTCGCGGATGAGCGCGCGGGCTTCCAGGAAGTCGCCAAGATCTACTACACCGCTGGTTTCCACGAGCCAGGGTCGGGCCTGACCGCATCGGTCAACCTTGATGTGTTCAACGACCTGACACCGGCACAGCAGAAGATCATCGAATACGCATCGATGGCGACCACGCACACCGGTCTGGCCGAAACACTGGCCAACAATGGTGCCGCCTTGGCGCGTCTGCAGCAGCAGGGCGTGAAAACCATGCAGTTCCCCGATGATGTCTGGGATGCATTCGGTGCGGCCTCCAAAGAGGTTATGGACGAGAACATGGACGACTCCCTGTTCGCCGACATCCGCAACAGCTTTGAATCCTCGCTGTCCGCATCGGCTGAATGGCTGTCCAAATCCGACGCCTACTATGTCGAACAGCGCCAGCGCGTTCTGGGCAAAATGTAAGCCATCCCCACGGGATGACAGGGGGGCTGCCTTTGGGCGGCCCCACACGCGACTTTGCGATCCGGAACACGGGCGCGCAAAGCGAGGATAATTTTCGCACCAAGCCCACACTGAAACCGGGCGGGCGAAGGGGGGATATCAATGGCAGAAGATGCAGTATGCGCTGGATTTTTCCGCGCGGCGGAAGGGGCCAAGATCAGCTGCTTGGACCAATTCCAAGAAGGCAACCTGATCAGCTTCATTCTGGGCAACCTACTTGAAGCGTTCTACAATTTCTTTGCAGCGGTGCTGAACCCGTCCATGTGGCTGGACTGGTCCAACAGCGAGGCCTTGATGCGGTTCATCTATTACGGTGCCTCGGTAGAGCTGTTCTTTGTCTTGCTCGTCGGGCTGCTGATTGTCACGGCTGTCGGCATCTGGAAACGCAGCTTTATGTGGGGCTGTGTGCGCGGGCTTGAGGGCTTCGCCAATGTCACCGGGCGTTTCTTTGCCTGGGCCGGGCTTTTGATGGTGTTGCAACAGATCATCATCGTCTTCATGCAACGTATTTTCACCCGACCCGATATCTCTATCGGCTTTGGTATTCCGCTGCAGTTCGACATCAGCTGGTTTGCAGAAGAGTTGAAGCTTTTCAATGCGTTGGTCGTATGTCTTTGTGTGTCCTACACCTTTGTACAAGGCGGGCATGTGCGCGTTGACCTCTTCTATGCCGGCGCAAAATTCCGTACCAAGCGCGTGATCGACATGTTCGGCGCGCTGTTCTTCATGATCCCCTTTGCGATTGTCACATGGCTTTATGGCTGGTTCTTCCTGTGGCGCCATCTGGTGACACCGAACCCATCGGCCTCTGACCGGTTGGAGCTGCTGCTGCGCAAGGCGCGCTTGCTCAAGTGGAACGTGGAAACCATCGGCTTTTCGCCCAACGGGTTCAACGGCTACTTCTTGTTCAAGATCCTGCTGTGTGCCTTCTGCGCAATGGTGATCTTGCAAGCAATATCAGTGTTTTATCGCGCTTTGTTAGAGTTCCGTGAAGGGCCTGAAAGCGAAGATAAATATCTCGACCGCGATACGTTGGGCGAGGGCGAAGAAGCCTATGAGGGCACACATTAATTCAAGGGGCGTCCCATGCTATTTGGTCTCGACGGGGTCGAAATTGGCCTGATCATTGTTTTTGCCTGCCTCTTTGGCGGCATCCTGTCCGGTTTCCCGGTGGCCTTTGCCATCGGCGGTGCTGGCATCATCTCTTTCGGTATCATCGCCGCACTCGATAGTGCGGGTCTGATGGTGCATCAGGCGATTGACCAATCGTCGCAAGCCTATCGCGATCTGGTGAACTCGGGCGTTCCCAATGACGCGGTATCGAAATTCCGCTATCCGGATTTGCCGCTGATCGGTGAATCTGTCTTCCCCCAAGGCTGGGAAGTCGCGCTGGACCGGAACGTCAGCTTTATCGTGAACCGTATGAACGAACGCGTTCTGGCGGGGCAGTCGATCGAGACCTTGCTGGCGGTTCTGATGTTCGTTCTGATGGGCATCACGCTTGAACGGTCCAAGATCGCGAACGACCTGTTGACCACGATGGCGCGGGTCTTTGGCCCGCTGCCCGGCGGTTTGGCAGTATCGATTGTGGTTGTGGGCGCGTTTCTTGCGGCCTCCACCGGGATCGTGGGCGCGACTGTTGTAACCATGGGGCTGCTGGCGCTGCCGACCATGTTGCGCAACAACTATTCGCCTGAAATTGCGACAGGTGTCATCGCAGCCTCCGGTACTTTGGGCCAGATCATTCCGCCGTCTATCGTTATCGTTCTTCTGGGCACATTGGCGGGTGATCTATACTCCGCCGCCCAGGAAGCGCGTGCCACCGCCGTGGGCTGTACCGATGCGCTGACCTACTTGGGCCAGCCCGCGGTTGTGTCTGTAGGGACACTGTTCCAGGCCGCGTTGCTGCCGGGGATCATGCTGGCGCTGCTTTATGCGCTTTACGCCTTTGTCTATGCGCTGCTGAACCCTGAAAAGGCTCCCGCCGTGCCGATGGGGGCGACCAATGCCGAACCCATCACACGGGGCGAAGGCTTTACCTGGTTCCTTGGCATGCCAGCCCTGCTGATCGTGGGCACGATTGTTCTGGGCAACCTTGGCATCGTGGGCAGCCAGTCGACTGTCGTGTCCAGCTTTAGCGACATCGGGCAGGGTGCCAGCTTGCGCACCAACGTAGGCGAGGCCTGTCAGGCCGCGATGATCGAACTGCACGGGCAAAGCGCATGGGATCAAGCGGTGACCGAGCAAGCCGCGATCGAGGCGGCGGGCGGTCAA
>Ga0098034_1001136_pt1 | contig 10099 bp, 10 predicted proteins | sample 2_EtaG_FD_77062 | JGI IMG/M metagenome (GOLD analysis project Ga0098034, IMG submission 77062) | Marine viral communities from the Subarctic Pacific Ocean - 2_ETSP_OMZ_AT15125 metaG | ecosystem: Environmental > Aquatic > Marine > Oceanic | place: Pacific Ocean | collected 2015-01-07
AGAACGTCATCCACATTCCGACAGCCGAGGAGCCTTATGTCCTGCTTCCGCATGGGCCGTCCGAGATGGCCATGCATAGTTTGTTCGAGAAGAACCAAAGCCCAACGTCCAACCAGCTCGCGAAGATGCCCGGTGCGCCGAAGAAGAGGCGGGGCAAGGCGAGGCTCGACGCGAATGTAAAGCCTACCAGCTATGCCGAACTCAGGGACATGGTCAATTGGGCCATCCTCCACAATGCCGAGAAGGATTGGTACGACAAGTACGGTCAGGGTTTCCGAGAGATGATTGGTGATGCCAACATGTGGGAGGCTGCAATTGTTTTCGGAATTACATCTCAACAGAATGCCGCCGAGATTAATTTGGCTGACACGCTTCACATTATGCAGTTGGCCAGAATCCATGACCCGGTAAATAACACGGCTGGATTTGAGAGGGCTTTGCGTAATGTTGAAAAGCCCGGTGACCATGGCAAGCTGAAGGTTGCACAGGCACAGATCGACAGCGTTGTTGAGTTCTATAAAACCGGCATCAAGGAAGGCGGACTAAAGACGACGACCTACATGCAGCTAACTCGCGACCGCGGCTTTAATATATTCAACCCGTTCAGCGTTCAGGATGTCCACATGGCTCGCGCCTTTGGTTTCCGGACACAGGACCATGAGGATGTTCAGGACGAGGTCAAGGCAAGGAAGGTTCGCGATCAGGTCAAGGGTCTAAAGAAAAACAAAAAGCCGCTGCAACGTGAGATTGACAAAATACGGCAGAAGGCCAACGAAGCCAATAAGGGCAAAGGCCGCGAGCTGACAAAGCCCGAAGCCCGAAGGGTTAAGACTTTAAACACCCAGCTCGGTGAAATTGACAGCCGGTTAAGCGATGCCGACACACTGCTTGGTGCCGGCGTTGATGAGGCACCGAACATGTACCGCAAGTCGGTTGTGGACAGTGCGAAGTTTCCCGGTGACCTCTCCTTGAGGTATGGGATGTACCTAACCACCAAGCTGGCCAACGAATTTAACATGCGACCGGATCAGATTCAGGCGATGATTTGGTTCTACGCAAAGAGCAACCTTTCGCCCAAGAAAGTTTCCGGCGGAAAGAAGGCTGTTGGCGATGGAACGTATGCCTCTGCCGCGAAGTATGCCCAGCCCGAAATTGAGGCACTCGAAGGCATGAAGAAGGCCGGCACCTTCGACACAAGCAACCCGCTTAACCGGGCAACCGGTGCAGCCGTCCGTCCGTCCTTTACAAAGGATGTTCCGAGTGACCCTTGGTCCAACTCGAATCAATTTTTGAAACCCATCCTTGAGACGGCAAGGCAGCGCAGCCCGAACCTGTTGGTAGCCGCCAACCCCGGCAACGAGAGGCTGTACGGCTTCCCTCCCGGCACCACCTATGATCAGTTGGTGAATTACACCTTTGATCAAATAGCTGCCATCTCGAATGGTCAGGGCAACGTGGAGATTTTAGACTTCTTTGGGATGCCGCATGAAATAGGGACGACCACCGGCACATGGGATCGGAAGGAGCCTTCGATTGAAATCAGCCTGATGGGCGCGGGTTTGGAAACGGCTGACTTGGTGGCTCCGCTGTTCGGTGATGCTTTCCTACAGGATGCCGCCATCACTCATCAGCCGATTTACGGGGCTGCGAAGGATGGCTTTGGGGTGAAGCTATCCAAGCCTGACGGAACACCGTTTACTCAGGCGGAAATTGACACCGTGTATGACGCTGCAAACCCAGAAAAGGATCCTTGGGGGCTGAACTTTACCTCCACCAGATCAGGGGCGGGACTGAAGTTTCTGGACGGAGCCTATTTTAAGAAGCAGGAATCGGGGGCAAAATACGGGGTTGACGATTGGAAAAAATTCGCAGAGGCTCTCCGCCCGATAGCCGAGGCTTCCGGCTTGAAGCTAGGTTACTTTAACCAGAAAGGGAATTATCATGGACATAAAAACTATAGAAAAGATTTGCGAAGAGCTTGGGGGAACCTACCTGCCTCCGAACGACGAGGTATACAGCGAGCCGCCGTCGATAAACTTTATAAACCAATCTGGGCAACCTACGAAAAGTTCCTCCAAGACAACAAGCTCAAGCCGGTACACCAAGCCCCGCCGCCGCATCTAGGTCTTCAGTTCTCCGTTCAGGAGGACGCTCCCTTATCCCCAGAAGTCGAGGCTCGCATCAATGCGATTGACGGTGCGACGGAGGTTCCCAAGGCCGAGCAACCCAAGTACGAGCCGGATCTTCGCGGCAAGTGGAATGCGATACTTGGCCGGCCATCCACTGCCCTTGGTTACGTTGGCAGTCCGGAGCTTCTGAAGGAAAAACAAAAGCTCATCCTTGAGCAGGCTTATCAGGCCAAGGCCGTCAACAAGATGACCGGTGAACTTGGTGAGAAACTTCTCAACGATGCCTACGCAAGTGTCGAGGGCTGGAAGCTCCCGAAGTGGATGCGTACCGGCAAGTGGGCAAAGAGGCTCAAGCAATTTCAACAAGACTCCCTCCCGATTGCGGCGCACCTGAACGCGACGGCAAGGGATGCCTCCGGCAACTTCACCTTCACTGACTTTGACATGCGAGCCGGCATGATGCCGGTTGCCCAGTTCAAGAAGGGCGATCACAAAGTTGGTGATGTCATCGAGGTCAGCAATCCGTTGACCGGCGAGATGGAATTCCTGACCGTTGGTGGATTCATTAATGCTCAGGGCCGGGTCGGGTATCAGCTCACCCGCAAGATGACAGCCGACATGCAACAGGAGTTGTATTCTCATTACAAAAAGGAATACGCCGACATGATCTGGCTGGTGGACATGTTCATCAACCCGAACATGAAGGGCGTCAGCAAGGAGATTGGCGGGGTCAAGGTTCCGGTGTTCAACCGGTTTAGTCTGGCGGAGATGATGAAGGAGAATGATCCCAACTTTGAGGGTATCGACGCCTACACGCCTGACGTTCTCGCAACGCGGAGCTTGACCGGCCTGCTCGAAATGGTCCTGAACCCCACACGGGCAAGCAGATCACCGGGCAGGAAATACAAGACCGGCAAATCCAGAGAGTCAGGCAACGTGCGTGACCTGTTGACCGGCTTTAACATCCGGACCTTTCAGGCTTTGAACGAGTCAAGCAACAAGCTGTTCGCGGAACAGGTGTTCGAGATGGGAACAGAATCAATCCCGAAGGAGGGCGGCTTACCGAAAGGTTACGTTCGGCTCTCGACCGGCATTGACGACCTGCTCTCAGCCGTCAAGGCGTATCGTTTCTATGAGAACCCTTCACCCGAAGAGGAGGGCTACTCGGAGGCGGCGGCACGGCTCTCGGAGCTGGACAATCCGGAGAGCTATTCAAAGCTGTTGGCTGAAGCCTACAAGCGCAAGGGCAGAGACTTTATGATCCGCGAGGATCTGGTGAAGCTCCTCACAAACAAGTATTCGCATTCGAGCCGACAGAACCGTGTGGCAAGGGCGTTGAACTGGGGCATCCGCAACTCGACGCAGATGTTCCTGACTCACCCGTACACCTACATGGTGAACATGTTGACCAACGATTACTTTGCAGTGGAGGCAAGTTTCCACCGGGCGTTCCGAGGGACTGCCTTGATGCTCAAGAAAGACACGCGGTCCATGGGCAAGGCGGACGTAGATCAGGCTGGGCGGATTGTTGCCGGCATGTTCATCCACCGGTTTTCCAGCCTCCGGCAACTGATGGGTTTCAAGACCCAGTACGACCGGGTGATTGAGGAGGTGTTGCCGGATGAGATCTTCCAGAACTCAACGGCATTGGCCGACCTCAAAGTCTCCTACGATACAGGCTGGTACGAATACCTGAAGGAGGGCGAAATCGGTGCAGCCGGCTTGCAGCTCATCAAGTATGGCAACATCGATCTCAGGCCCAAGCAGAGGCTGGCCTACGCCTACCTTAAATCGCAGGCGGTTCGCCGTGCGAAGGACAAGGGGCTGAAGGGCAAGGCACTCAAGGATGAGGTTGATTCCTACATGCTCAATCCTCCGGAGGACGCTCGCATCGAGGCGGTCAATCAGGCCCAGTTTGAATTCCTGAACTACGCCGACTCCCCGCAATTTTTACAGTGGGCATCGGGTCACGATTGGACGCGCCTTGTGGTTCAGTACCCGCGTTTCGGGTATCACCTTTTGCACAAGCAGTATGACCGCCTGAAGGCACTGCGAAATGTTTTCGGTAAACAGCCTCCCGGCCAGAGGGCGGATGCCTTGGCGCACGTTGTGACGCTGGCGACGTTTACCGGGGGCTTGGGTGGTGCAGCCCTGCACTACATCCTGAAGTCCTTGGCCGGCGACGACGACGACGACTCGGCCCAGTACATTGGCAACTACCAGATAAAGTACCGGGATCAGATGACCGGCGAGATCAAGACAAAGAAGATCGACTACTCGATGATCACCAGCAACCGGATCAACCTCTCGAAGTATTTCGAGGCGATGGGAATCGGGGATGGAGATGGTGAGGACTTCTGGTGGAGGATTAGAAACTACCCGATGATAGCCATGGCCGGCGCAGCCGTTCAGGCCATCGAGGATACCAAGAAGTTCGGGGCTGGCCATGGAGTGGCAACCTATCTCGGCATGGCCAGAGATCTGGGAACGGACATGTCCACCATAGGGTCAGGCATGAAGGTTGGATCCAAGGTTTTTTCCTCCCTGAAGAGCATGGATACCGGGCGAGCGGAGCGACCCTTCTTTGATCCCTACGGAGCCACTGTCCCGTTCAGCTTTTACCTGACCGAGGCGGCGATGTCCTCCTTCATTCCCGCCAAGCGACAGTTCGAGGAGATAGCCCTGATGATCGACCCCATCCACCGGAGACGGACGGCGAGCCGGCAGATCGGGTATGACCCCGGCCCATGGGAGGCTATCAGGCAGGGCCATGCCACTGGAGCCGTTGACAGGCTGCTCACGGCACTGGGGGCTGTTGACCCCCTCCCTCCCGCCGGGAAGGTGGAGAACGTCTCAAGGGGCATTGCGGTGAGCGGGACGACCCCGAAGAGCAGGCGGATCCGGCGCGAGGCGCAGGCCATGCAAGGCACCAGCTCGGCTGGCCAGTACTACGATACCGATGGCAACCTCAGACTCGGAGTGATTCCGGAAGCCAACATCCGGAAGCAGGAGCTATGGCAGACCGGCGTCAAGGCAATGGGTTTCAATCTGAAGACCATCGACCGGCGGCTCTACCTTGACCAGCTCGGACCTCCGAAGCGGAAGAAGAGTGTAGTCATCCGATGATCAGCCTCGCTCTCGATCAGCCCCGCGGACCTGAAGACGAGCAGGAGTTTGCAGTAGAGCTGGGCAACTTTATTGCGAGCTGGTCCGGGAGGATCTCGGTTGGTGAAATAGTTGGTGCATTGGAAATTCACAAGATACAGATTCTTATACACAATGCGCCACAAAAGCCGGATTCGGATAGCAACGGATAGCAATCGCCTTATTTTTTCCTATTATCGTTTGTTTTTAATGCACACCGTAGAACCACAAGTTCTGTCAGGGCTAGATTTCCACCCCAATAGATAAAGGACTAAAGGAGTTCTTTACCCTTTGTTTACAGGCCTATTTAAACTTACTGGTGGAAAGGGGTGAAAGGTAGCAGAAGGGGCTGGAACCGGTTTTGGATAGCATTGCTATACCCCAAACAAAAAAGCCCCCGGTCAGGGGGGCTTTTGCAGCTTTTGAAGGTCGCCTTTAGACCTCTGGATTACACCAAGTATACCAGCACCCCAAAAATCTCCAGTGTTTATAGGGGCATTCGGCTATTCCAGTTACACCACTTTACACCATCTATTAGTCTTCCTGTAGTCCTTCATATCCGAAGTAGCCACAATCCTCGTCGGTCGGGGATGCGAAGTCGTCCCTGCCGAATTTCTTCTCCCAGCCTTCAGGGCTGATTCCGGTGATCAGGAATTCCCGGTCGTCTGTACTGACCGAGGGCATGGCATCCTGAATGAGCTTGCCGCGGCGGTACATGTGCAGCTCCTTGCCGGGAACCGTCACGGCCCACTCCTTACCGGTGACCACACACTTGCCGGCGAAGTGGTAGCGGTGACCCTGATCGTAAGTCTCGGTGTACTTGAGCGAATCCAGATAGGGTGCGTTTATGTCGTAGCTCATTCCGCCTCCACTTCCGTACCGGACCAGCTCCCGTCCGCCTTCAGGGTTGAAAGATAAATAGCCCCGGCGTTCGGCGTACCGAAATCATCCAGAGGCTCCGTCAGGTCATACTCACCATCGATCCAGCCGACGTAGTAGACCTTGCCGTCGCCATCCGACATGCGGAACTTGGTCATCCCGGCGTACTCCTTGTTAATCCCAGACGGGTCTACGAACTGGTCTGGATGGCGCAAGGATTGGCCGAGCTTGTTCACCAGCCGCTCCTCGATCTCGCCAGAGACGTTGCGCGGTCCGATTGTGCCAGCCTCGGAGGGCTGCTCACCGTGAACATAATCCTCGGTGATTATCCAGCCGTACTTGGCACCGGCTTTCGGATCGTAATCCCTGCATTGTTTAGGGGTGCGGACTTCTAACAAAGGTTTCTTATTTGGTTTCGACATTTTGTATTGGTTCCTTTCTGTAAATTACCTTTGTGGTCAGTGACCCATAAAAGAGCAAAGCCACTATCACAAAGTATGCGATAGTGGTTGCCCAGAAGTATGCCTTTTCGAGTTTACAGTTCATGTCTCATCTCCTCGGCCAAAGCCTTGAGGGTCTTGGATGCCGCTGTAACGCCCTTCAGCGCGTTTTCCGCCCGGTGGAGGCTCAGGATCAGCCAATCGGAATTGCCGGCCTTAAAACCGTCGTCAGCGTTGCCAAGATTATTGGCAACTTTCTTACGGGCCTGCTCCAAAACAACAACCTCCTCAGAAATCTTGGAAATCAGATTTTTGAGGCATTCGGGTGTCAGACGGACGCGGTCGAGCAGATTCAGGTTCTGCGACTTAACTAAATTAGCTGCCGTGATGGCGGCTAGTTGGGTTTCTATTAGTTCTACCATTAGTATCCTTTCGTTTTGCGTGGAGGGGAATTCCTCCCATCAACCCTCCCCGAAAGGAGGGCTGAAGGGAAGAGCCTAGATCAGGCTCCTTTGAGTTTTAACTCGAAGTCGAACTCGACCAGCAAGTGGGAGTAGTGCTGCTCGGTCGTCTTGTAGTTCTCATGGCCAAGCGCGATTTGCGCGGCGTAGAGCGAACCGGTCTGGGTGACCACCTCGGAGCCGAACAGTGCGCGAAGCTCATGCAGGCGTTTCTTGAAGTAGTCAGCCGCCTCCTCGCCGTAGAGCAGATCCTCGTTCCACCATGTGTCATGCTGGCCGTCGAGCGTTGATTGGCTCCAGAACTCCTGACCTCGGAAGATGCGCTCGTCAGACTTGGCACCGCGACGTTTCTGCTCGGCCTTGATGAAGTCAAACAACCAGCGCGGGATCTGTATGGACCGGCGAGCCTTGCCCTTGGCCTGCCACTCCTCCTGCTCGAACCGGCCAACCCTGTACGGGTCAGTGGTGCGGATCGTGACGTTGGTGTAGGAGGCGGTAACGACCTCGCCAGTGCGAGTGTTGCGAGCCGCCTTGTCCGCCTTGCGGAACGACGAGAACGAGAGGTGGTTGATCTCGTCCTTGCGAAGACCGGAGAGGCGAGCGATGAAGTACTTCACCAAGTGATTCCACTGGGCGGCAAGCACCTTGCTGTAACGGCCCAACGCTTGGTCCGCCTTGTCGGCCTTGACCAGCTCGTCACGAAGGCGGATTGCCTTGTCGTCAAGTGAGTAGACGACCTCGTTCGGCGGTGCCTCGTAGCCGTTGCCCTTCTCAACACCGAGCGGCTTGCTGGCGCGGAACCGGTCAACGTCGGCCTGCGGGATGTCCAGCTCGCTGTAAGCTGCCTCGGAGTAGAGAGGCGTGAAGAGAGCCTTGGCCTTCTTCAGGTTCGAGTTGAACGTCTTCGCCTTCGACTCGTAGGTCGGGCCGGCCTTGTACAAACCGCCCTGACCATTGTCGAGGATCCGGCGGCGGTACCTGTCAACGACGTTGACCTTCGTGTTGTCACCATTGACCAGCACACCGAGATCCGAAACCGGGATCTTGCGAAGCGCATCCGTCACCTCGGTCGGGACGCCCTTGATGGACGGGTCGTTGCCGAAGCCAAGGATCAGGCGCAACGCCGCCGGGTAATCGCGAACAGACTTTGAACCCAACTCGCGGTTGCCCTTGGTGATGAGCTTGCCGGCCTTCGCAGCCGCCTCGAACGCATCGATTACGTCCTGACAACTCGACGAGTCGATGCCGCGGGTCGGCACCACAACGTCATTGGCAGCGTCGGTCCATGGGAGACAGAGACGCTGCGAGAAAAGCTCGGCACCCTTCACGGCGGCGGCTTCAAGATTGGCCGTGCCGGTGGAGTACGGGACGAGCTTCCCGTCGATCTTCCGCTTGGCCTGATAGTATGGGCTACCGGGCCGCTTGGAGAGGTTGAACTGTAAAGGCACCCCGCGGAAATTTGCGGTCACGGAGGTGCTAGAACTGTTTTTAGTGAAGGAAAAGCGGGGCTTTTCCACGGTATCTATTTGTATGTTTTTGGTCATATTGTTAAGTGTTTCGTTATTTATTGGTTAATGTAGGTGCGTCAGGAGACGCTGTTCAGCGGCCAGACTTAATATAGGCGGATAGCACTGTCAACTAATTATTTTCACTTTTTTACAAAAAAGTTGTTGCCCTCCATGGGAGCCGGTGTTTTAGATATCTGCCCAGAGAGGAGACGGTTTAAATGGACACAAACGATAAAATGAATACAGGCAATGTAGCGAGTGACAGAACCATGAACTCGTTAGATCAGGCACGCAGATTAACTCTGCTCGAAAGTTATACTGGCCGGCTGGTCGGGATCGTGGAAGCCCTGATGAATAATCAGGGCAAACTCATTGAGAGTATAACCGACACAACACCCCGTGTCTTCACCGAGGAAAGCTCGGAGGAGACAACCGAGGAAAGCTCGGAGGAAACGGTTGAGGAAATTGATGACGGCCTGACCGATGCCGAGGCTGACTCCGACACACTGGCCAGTGCCGGCTACGGGACGGACGAGGATTACGGGGGAACTGATGAACGTCTCTAAACGCAAACCCAAAAAGAAAACACAATCCGTTGTGATCGATGTCGGCGTTCACTCCGACCTGAAGTCTTGGTGCATCAAGCGCGGCATGAAGGTCGGTGTTGCTGCCGGCGTGTTCATTGCTTGGGGGTTGGGTATTTCGGCTGAAAAGGAACACGATAAGAAAGATGCCAAAGAATAACCATTCATACGACGCGCCTGTATCGCTGGAAGGATTCAACCAGTTGGTTGGTCGACCGGCATTCGAGCTGCCAATCGATGCCATCTCGCGTATCAACACCAAGCGGTACTTTGTGACTTGGGACGAGGTTACAGAGAGACGCCGAAACAATCCGCGGGTGATCATGCTTCGCCGGATGATTTGCAAGGTGCTTCGAGAGTTCGGCTACTCGCTGCCCCAGATTGGGCTGGCAATGAGTCGGCACCATGGCGCGGTGCTGAACAACATCGATACCCTAGAGGATATGCTGCAATATTATCCTGAAGTTGAGGCTGAATACCGGGCATACAAAAACGATGTTGAAAGAGAAATATCTGACGCGCAATGAAGTGAGCGAACACCTTCGGGTGACAACCCGAACGGTCGACAACTACATTCGCGAAGGCCGGCTCAAGGCCATCAAAATAAAAAGCCTTGTAAGGATCGAGGAGAAGTCACTTGGTCGACTGATCAGGGCCAACCCAATCAACGCTCACATGTATCTGCAGTGAAATGAGAATACCTGAAAGTTTATCTACTTCAGAAGGCATAAAAAAACTGAAGTGGCACGTTTTGCGAATGATAGAAGATCCGGATTATGGTCACCCTACAAATGATTTCGGTGGCTGCAGCATTTGGGATGTTTATCGATCAGTATCAGACGAATTATCTCGATCAATTCGTATCGCCAAAGAAGAAGGAAAAAGAACGGGCAGGCGGTTTATAGACAAAGAAATAAAAGACATCCTGAAATGGATTAAACAGGGAGAGGGACT
>Ga0098034_1001159_pt1 | contig 9998 bp, 20 predicted proteins | sample 2_EtaG_FD_77062 | JGI IMG/M metagenome (GOLD analysis project Ga0098034, IMG submission 77062) | Marine viral communities from the Subarctic Pacific Ocean - 2_ETSP_OMZ_AT15125 metaG | ecosystem: Environmental > Aquatic > Marine > Oceanic | place: Pacific Ocean | collected 2015-01-07
TAACGATGTGGCTTATATAGTTGCGCAAGATTGGTAAGCATAAAATCCTTTTAAAACTAGGATACTAGAATTAGGGCTTTACACCATTATTCTCACTCTTAATATTTAACAATTAAAACATATTAATTATGATAGTAATACTAATATGTATCCTCATCTATTACATAACATTAGTAGTTTATAATGGCAATTTAGATGATGATATTGATTAAAACATTTAATTATGAAAACATTTATTAACACAATAGGATACATTCTCATCATATCAGGACTATCATTAGGAATATTGTTTTGGTTGATGATGGGAATATACATTTAAAATTATGAAAGATAATAGTAAAACAATAAAAATAGCATTTGTATTAACAATAATATTAATAGTTGTATTAGTAATATTATTGCTTAAAATAGATGCGGCTCTATTAATATGAAAGCAATAGACATTAGATGGCAACATGTATTAAAAGACAAGAGAAAGAAAAAGGATAATAACACACAAAAAAAAGAAGATGAAAGAATTAAAACCAATAGACTTAACAAAAAGAGTTAGTCTACACATAGAATATGGTCTCTGTTTTGGGATCAGTTTTATATCATTTAAATATCAATTTGGTAGAATGTTTATACTAATTCTACCATTTATAACATTCACTTTTAAAAGAATAAGTAAATAAACTAGAATATTAATTAATAATTAGAAATCGTGAAAAATTTAATAAAAAGAGAGTTAATAGGGTTTTGTAAATACTGGTTGCTATTAATATCAGTAATAGTACTATTTTGTTGTATTTCATGTGACGCTAATGATCAAGTTACAATATTTAGACAAGATACAGTAAAAGTACATGATGATAAGATACTAACAGATAATAGTTACAAAGGAAATCTAGAACTATCAAAGGCTGCAATTAGTATTATAGATGGTTCTATAATCTATGATGGATCATATAAAAAGATAAACTATCCAATGGGCGATGTTCCTGAAACAATGGGAGTTTGCACTGATGTAATTATAAGAGCATATCGTAAGTTAAATATTGATTTGCAAGAATTAATAATTAAAGATATGTTATCACATCCTGAGTATTATAATGAAAAGGCTGATAGATATATATCACATAGAAGAGTGCCTAATATGATGGATTTCTTTGATAGATATGCAGATAAAAAGATTAAAGGGATGAACAATAAATATTACAGTCCTGGAGATTTGGTAACATGGAAAATAGGTATCAGTAATCATATTGGTATTGTTGTAGATAGTATAGGACCAAGTGGTAACTATATGGTAGTTCATAACATAGGATCAGGACAAAATATGGATGACTGTTTATTAGATTGGACTGTAACAGGACATTGGAGTTATGATGGTCCTAATTTATTAGATAAAGATAAAATAAAGTCTAAAAGATAATCAAATAAGAGAGGAGTATTCGCCTTGTAAAGCGCTTTAACTAGGATAATACTTGAAAAGGCACTAGGAGCTCCTCTCTTTTTATAACATTAAAACAAATATTATGGGACATATGAAAATGGTTAGTATGTTAATCGATAAGGGTAGAGAACTCAAGATAGCATATGATAGAGCCGTAAAAGAGAAGGTGGAGAAATTTGAGTTTGATGGTGGGATGTATTATACAATCTATGCGAAACACGTATTAGATTACATAGAAATGTACAAAAAAAAGACAAAAAAATGAACACAAAACAAGAAGATTTAAGAAAAGAAATTGTATCTTTACAAAAGAGTATGAAATCATTATTAAATACAGTTAATGATTTATTTGAAATAATAAAAGACAACAGAGGATATATTGAAAATAATGCTAAATTGTTACATAAAATAACAGCAGTATTAAAAGATTTAGCTGATATTGCAGGTGGTACTATGAAAGTAGATGCTGAAGAAATAAAAGTATCTAGTTATATGAATGGTGGTGTGCCTAGTATAAATAAAGATAATATAGATGCAGATTATTATACTGGACCAGAACCATCAAAAGAAGAAAAGATAAAGAAGCCTAAAAGTATGAAAGATGTAGGTTTAGTAGATTTAAGTACACCTAAAGCTCAGAAAGAATTTTTAAAGAAAGTAAAGAAACTTAACAGTAAGTACAATGAAAGTTGAATTTATAAAAGACAATAAAGAGATAGAAGTAGTAAATGTAAGACTGTCAGACAATCCTAATGCTGGAATTCTTCAGGATGAGTCTGGAGTGGATGGATATATTAATATTACAGATTCTGATCAATCAGAGCCTATAAAATATTACATCATAGATTTTATGAGTATCCATTCACCGTTGTCTTTACATAGATCAAGAATAATGTTTCAATCATTAAATAAAAATGGTAATCCTGTTTGGAGAAGAATAACACCCAATAAAGCAAAAGAGTTTATTGGGTTAGTTATACCAGGAGATATAATTACAAGAGAAGTAATACCTTATAAAATAAATAATAAACTAGTAAATGTTGCTACTTATGTAGTATTACCAGGAGAAAATATTTATAAGGTATTTCAAGGCCATGGTCATATAATAGTAGAGAATAAATTAGAAGGTATGTCTATTATAAAGAAAGAAACAATGGTTGATGAAATAGATAGTTCAAAATATCAATTAGTATGTGATATGATAGAGAATATTAATAATAAAACAGACAAGAAAGATGAAATATAATATAAAATTTAATCATAAAGCTAGTAGTTTAAATGAAGCAATAAAGACATCTATAAATATGAATGATGTTACTAAATATATGAGAGAAAAATTACAAAATGGAGAAAAACAAAAAACAGAAGCTCTAGAAGATACATTAAATAAGTATGATCCACAAAATCCAGAAGATTTATTAGCTGTAGGTATAATATTAGGAGGATTAAATGGAACAGAACAATTAGTTGCTCATGTTAGAGATGCAGATATTCCTCCTGGTTTAATGAAAGAAATGTTTGATAGTTTATTAAATAGAGCATTTAAATCAGGTTTTAATGACCCCAATATGGAATTAAATAGAGAAGGATTTAAAGAAGTAATGGGCGATGATAAACACGACTTTTAACATATTATTAATTTATAACACACAACATTATGGGTAAACAACAAATAAACAACAAGAATTATGATTTACTAAGATCTAAATTTAGTAATACAAATGAATTAGTAAAAATATGTGATGATTTTAAAAGATACAAAGATTCTATAAATGGCATATGTGAGGCAATACTTGATATAGATAAAAGTGATAGTATTTTAAGTAATATATCAGTAAATATAGAAGTTAAAGTCCCAAAAGATAAAGATAATATGTCAAATGAAAAACCAAATGATATATTAAATTCATTAGCTGATGCTAATAGTCCAGAAGAGTTTATGAGAAAACTAGGTAAAGTGGATAAATACATGAAAAAGAATGATAGAGTTAAATTAGATAGTTTTCATTTAGATCTTAAATCATTACCTGATAAAGCATTAATAGCTATATTAATGAGAACTAGAGATGTAATAGAAAAAGAATTAGAAGAATGTATAAGCAAATTTGATAAATTGTTTAAATAAATTTCTTGTTGTGTGTTGGGAATAAAGAATGGTATACAAGTATTACGACAAATATGAGTGTGCCATTCTTTTATTCTTTTTATTAATTAAAAAACTAAAACAATAGATATGTCAAGAAGAAAAGCAAAAGAGATTATAAAAATGTTAACTAATACGTTAGATAAATTAAGTACATCTGATGGTTTGTATTCAGATCGTGAAATGTTCAAAAGACCAAAAGCAAAAAGATCTGATATAACTAAGAAAATAAAAGAACTTAAAAGAAAATACAAATGGAAATAACGACACACTTATTAGTATATATGGCAGGAATGTTAACAGGAATATATGCTTATCATAAAATTGAAAAAGACAATGGAAAATAAAGATATTAATAAATTAAAAGTAGGAGATAAAATATTTATTGCTGTGTATGATATTGATACCCAGAAAAGTATTAAAGCATATAGAATAGTCAAAGATGTATTCCGAACAAGAATGGGTGGCCAACCAACTATAATTGTTAAATGTTTTAATAAATTATATCAATTAAAGAGTTGGGAGATTTATAAAACAAAAACTGCATATGATAAACGGGGCGGCGGTATGACTATACAAAAGAGTAGAGAGCCATCTGAGTATTATTGCGAACTATAACACATAAAAAAAGGTAAGATGAATGATTTAACTAAATACTTTGTCAATCAATTTAAGAAAGATAAAGAATGGGAAAAGAAACAAAAATCTAAACATATAGATTTCAATAATTATTTTAAATACAGTGGAGAAGTAGAAGAAGATAAAGAAATATGGGAATTTAAATCACAAAGATCATCTAAGTATGTATATAATGAGAATAAAAGATGTCATACACTACATAAAATAAGAAATAATAAAAAGTAATGTAATTTAGTTGTTATTTATATTATTATTTATATATTTGCCAAAATTAATAAACAAATTAAAATGAAAAGGCGAGTTATAAATATATTAAATAATAAAGGACAAAGAAGAACATTTAAGTTTTTATCCGATGATGAGTCAGGTATAATAATATATTCTAATGATAAACCATCTGTTAAGAAATCAGAAACAATAGATGGTATGTCTATATCTAAATTAGAATATGTAGATGGACCAGTTATACAAACTGGTAATCATATTACTTTTAAAGATCAAGGTAAATATAAAGTATTAAATATACACAAAACTGATTATGAAGATAAACCTAATTGTTATTATTTGGATACATTAAAATTAGATTATCATGAGTGAAGAAGAAAAAGAAGACAAATCAGTTGAAAAAGAATTTAAATTCTCATCTAGTCCTGTTAGACAGGAAGGAGAATCTTACGAAGAGTATAAAGCTAGACGTAAGTTGATCAAACAAATAGAAAAGAATAAATTAAAAGGTAAGTTAGTATGGCCCAGTCAGTTAATGGGTACAAAGTTTAAAGAGTTCAATGGTCAAGAAGACGAAATGGTTAAACAAACAGTTGACATGATCCAAAAATATAGAGAAGCAGAAGAAAATAAAGATAAGAAATCTGAATAAGCAGATTTAGTTAGTTAGTTGTTATTCATTAAGAGACAGGGCACTTATTTGTCCTGTTTTTTTTATTAAAAATTATAAACATGGGACAAGAAAAATTTGATGATTTTAAGTTAAAAATATTAAAACACGTAACAGATGAATGGATGAAACATAAAGAGTATCCACCACATTTATTTTTTATAAATGAAAATGGAGGTAGAAAATCATTACCATTACCTATAGAAGGATTCCATTGTTCTGATTCAAAAGAAGCATTAGTTATGATGATAGTAGATATGTTATCTATAGTTAAAGCTAAGATGTATTGTGTAACTACAGAAGGATGGATGATTTCATCAAAAGAAGGAGAAGAAGATTTAAAAGATGAAAATGGAGAATTTATAAGACCGTCACAACATCCTGATAAACAAGAAGTATTAACTTTTATGTTTGAGTCTACAGATTCATCAGATCTTATGACATTATTAAATAATAATGGTAAACTAAGCCCACATAATCCAGGACCATCAATAAATGAGGAAGGTGAAGCGTCTATAAAAGGAATATTTCAAGGATTATTAAAAAAATCAAAAGAAAATGATAAAAATAGTAAGTAACAATCTGACATGGGAAAGTGCTCTTGGTGAAGAAATAGAAACTGCTGGTATAGGTGAAGTATTTGATTACTGTTCTACATTAACATATATATCAGTAGATACAGAGACTGATGGTGTTGATTGTCATAAGAATAAAGTGATCATGTTACAGATGGGAGATGAAGATGTTCAATTTGTAATAGATACACGTAATGTTGATATTGAAATCCTTCGTCCAATATTTGAATGTCCAAGTTGGGTAAAATTATTTCAGAATGCTAAGTTTGACTACAAGTTTTTATTAAGTTCATTTGGATTTAGAACACAAAATATATATGATACTATGTTAGCAGAAGTAGTATTAAATTGTGGTAAACTAGGATATGGATATAGTTTAGATAAAATACTTAAAAGATATTTAAATATAGAAATGGAAAAAGAAACTAGATCAGAATTTAGTAAAATTACTGATGGTAGTCCTTATACTTTAAACCAAATATCTTATGGAGCTAAAGATGTAGAGTATTTAATACCTATAATGAAAAAACAAATGGATAAGATTCATCAATTGAATCTTGAAAGAGTTTTAAATTTAGAGAACAGAGCGTGTATAGCATTTTCTGAAATAGAATATAATGGGTTAGAATTTAACAAAGAGTCTTGGTTGGATTTAGCAAAAGAAGCTGAAGATGGTTCAGCTCAATTAGAAGAAGAACTAGATAGTATATTATTATCTGAAAATAAATTAGAATCTTTCAAACTACCTGGTATTCAATTAGATATGTTTGGTGGTAAAGAAAGAGAAGTAGGAGTTAAATGGTCTTCACCTAGTCAGGTGACAAAGGTTTTACAAAAACTGGATCCTAGTTTAGAGAATACTAACATGAAAGAATTATATAAAAGACAACGTAGTCATATATTAATTAAAACTATAATAGATTATAGAAAGAAAACTAAGTTAATGACTACGTATGGAAAAGACTTTGTTAATTATATAAACAAGAATAGTAATAGAATACATACTGTATTTTGGCAAATATTAAATACTGGACGTGTATCTTCAGGTCAACGAGGTAAATATAGTTACATGAATTATCCAAATATGCAAAATATACCAGCTGATAATAGATATAGAAATTGTTTTCATGCTGAGAAAGGATGGAAACTAGTAACTATGGATTACTCAGGACAGGAGTTAAGATTAATAGCTGAAGGATCGAAAGACCCAACATGGATTCAAGCATTTAAAAATGGAGAGGATGTTCATGGTAAAGTTGCGTCTTTAGTATTTGATATAGATATGGATAAAGTTAGAGATAAACCTGAATTTTTAAGAGGTAAATCATATAGAGATGTAGCTAAAACTATTAACTTTGGTTTAGCATATGGTATGCAATATACTTCTTTAGCTAATACATTAGATATACCTCAAACAGATGCGAAGCACTTCATTGATAAATATTTTGAAGAGTTACCTGGTATAAAGAAATTCTTACATGCATTAGGTAATTATGGTAAAAAGAATGGACATATAAAAACATTTAAACCGTTTAGAAGAGTTAGATGGTTTGAAGACTGGGGTATGTTGAATGCAATGGATCCTGGAACTAAATTTAAAAGATTAGGTGAAATAGAAAGAGCTTCAATGAATACTCCCATTCAAGGGTCAGGAGCTGATATGATTAAATTAGCATTGGCTTTAATATCAGAGAAAATCTCAAAAGATAACTTATACGATAAAGTAAAAATAGTATCTCAAGTACATGATGAGATAACGTGTGAAGTAAGAGATGATTTCATAGATGAATGGAAGTTGATCCAAGAGGATCTGATGGTATCTGCAGGGAAAGAAATATGTCAATCAGTAGATATGGTAGTAGATGGAACTATAACACAAGAGTGGTGTAAATAATAACCAGGGATAGATGATTGTGGGGTGACACATTCTATGGAAGCTCAAGAAACTCATAGAATCATGTTAATAAGAGACGACAGTATGTCGAGGATACTAGGCTTATGCGTGTGAAGTAAGATATAAGATCAGTTCATACGACAGATTCTCTTTCCCCCCTCTCACTCCCCATAAAATAATAAAAATATGTTATCAGTAATAATGTTTGGAATTGGATTTGTATTAGGTATGTATATACTTACACAAATAGAAAACTCAATAGATAAAAATATATATAAAGATATATGTTGTTTATGTGAAGAACCATTAGATGAAGAAAAAACAAAAGATGGTGAAGTATATTATAAAGGAGGTAATAATGCAGAACCTATAAAGAAAGGTCAATGCTGTAATCATTGCAATACAACTAAAGTAACACCTCTAAGAATGATAAATTGGGGTGGTAAACGTGGTACTCAAGCTTAATAAAAAAAAATAAATTATGACAAATAAAAGAGCAAATTCAATGGGAATATTAATAATGATATTAATAATTACATTAATTACATTATTATCTTCATGTGGAGTTAATAGAGGATTAACTAATGAACAAGTAAAACATAGAGATAATATAGATTATGAATTAGATAAATTATACTTAAACTATAGTTATCAAAGAGATTCGTTAATAATAGAATTTTATAAAAAATAATTAAATATGGGAAAGAAAACACACGATCATGAAGAATGGCATAATAAATTTAAAGATTTAGATCAAGTAATAATAGCAGAAAGTGAAGACGAAGAAAAATTAAAAAACGGTGTTAAAAAAACATTAAAAGAAAATAGTAAATTAAAAAAGATAACACCAATAGTATTTGATAAATCTAGAAAAGTATTTAAACAAGTATTAGGTAAAATTAAAAATATAATAACTTCAATATTATGAATACTAAAGATATAGAACAAAAAGAACATATAAATAAGTGGGTAGAAAAAGGATGTAAAGGTACATCTATAGCAGCAACAGGTATAGGAAAGACAAAAATGGGACTTATGGCTATTCAACATATACTAGATCAGGATCCTAATAATACAGCATTAATTGTAATTCCTACAGAGAATTTAAGAGATAATGAATGGCCTGATGAGATAAAAAAATGGAGTATGTCTAAGTATAAAGATAGAATAGATATACAATGTATACAAACAGTATATAAATGGAAAAATTATGATTGTTCTATTTTAGTAGTAGATGAAGTACATACTACGTTATCATATGAGTATAGAAATTTATATGAAAATAATAGATTCGAGAATATGTATTGTTTAACAGCTACTCCACCAGAAAATGATGAATATAGATCTTATCTTAGTTCATTCGCTCCAATAGTTAAGAAAACAGATACTCTTGACGCTTTAGATATGGAATTAATATCTCCTTACACAGTATATAATTTAGCTGTTAGTTTTACAGAAGATGAAGTAAAACAATATAATAAATATGATATATTATTTAATAAAGCAACTAATGAATTAGGGGGTCGGTTTTCTGCTTTTCAAAATGCTACTAAATATAAAACATCTAGTGATAAAGAGAAAGCTAAATGGGCTAATATATTTTATTTATCTATGCAAAAACGTAAAAAAATATGTTATAATGCTGAAAATAAAATAGATATAATAAAAAAGATTGTTAATAAGTTTCCTGATAGAAAAGGATTAATATTCAGTGAAAGTATTATATTTGCTGAAGAACTACAAGGTGCCTTAGGAGAAGAATGTATTACTTTTCATTCAAAAATGAAATTAAAAGAGAAGAAAAATGCTCTAAAAACATTTGGAGATGGTCGTACAAAAACAAGATTAATCAGTTCAGTAAAAGCTTTAAATGCAGGATTAAATGTACCTGAGTGTTCTTTAGGAATATGTGCAGCTGGTAGTTCTAAAGCCTTAGATAATATACAGAGAAAAGGTAGAACATTAAGAATGGTAGAAGGTAAGGAAGCTTTATATATAAATCTGTATGTACGTGGTAGTCAGGAAGTTAAGTGGGTAAGAAAAAGAACTAAAGATGAATTTAATTGTAAATGGATAGAATCAATAAATGAAATAGAATTATGATAAGTTATATAGGAGGTAAAAGTAGAATGGCTAAATGGATCTGTAAACATATTCCAGATAATATAGAAACATATGTTGAGGTCTTTGGAGGAGCGTTTTGGGTATATATTAAAGGAGACATACATGAGAATCCAAAACTAAAAGAAATCGTTTATAACGATAAAAATAGGTTTATGGTTAATTTGTTTCAATGTTGTACAGAACCACATTTTTTTAATAAATATATGGAAGACTCTGGAATTAAGTCACAAAATGAAGAATTATTTTATAAATATCAAGAAGAAATAAAAAATACATGTGACTTAGGTTTTAAA
>Ga0098034_1001161_pt1 | contig 9995 bp, 16 predicted proteins | sample 2_EtaG_FD_77062 | JGI IMG/M metagenome (GOLD analysis project Ga0098034, IMG submission 77062) | Marine viral communities from the Subarctic Pacific Ocean - 2_ETSP_OMZ_AT15125 metaG | ecosystem: Environmental > Aquatic > Marine > Oceanic | place: Pacific Ocean | collected 2015-01-07
ACGTTTAGACTCGAATTTTTTCTTACGTTCAGCCCGTCTTGCCTTACGTTCAGCCCGTTTCTTTGTTTCGTGATATCCCGCTGCGTTTATGTTTACTGACATTGTTATTCACCATGAGAGATTACTGCCTCTCTTCTATCGACCACCGCCCTGTGTTCTTTTGTATGTTGAACCACCTACTTGTTTACCCCTCATAGCCACGGCTCGGGGCTTTCTTTTTACTGAACCTGTTCCGCCAGCCTTCTTAGTCTTCTTCTTTTTCTTTTCGTAAGCCATTTTATTTTTTCCCGGTCAACCGATGAAGCGACCAATAATTACGGCAGCAGAAGCATTTGCTGCCGCTGTCTCGATTGTACAAATTACCTTAGTGACACCACCAAGATAAATACGACGTGGTACACCTAACTTAAGTCCCGGAGTACCGTCTCCTGAGTCTAGTGCTACTACACCAGAAGACATAAGAGCAACTAGGTTACTTGAGTCCACAGCTTCAGGGTCTGATTGGACCTCTTCAATATCGTAATTTACTAATGGGACCCAGAAGTCTGTTGTATTAGCAGTGGATGCTCCATCAGATGAGCCACACAAAACTGCATCTTGGTCACAAGGCCACAACCGATTTTGTGTTGAACCTGAGTATGGAACTAAACCATAGAGGGCGATGACTGGAGTATCTTCAGCGGGTGCGTTTCCTCTCCAGCAAACGTTAAGTTCTAGGTGAAGCCCAAAGGAAGGGACAATAACGGGTCGGATGTTGCCTTCCTGACCGGGTGTACCCCCCACTTGAATGTAGGGGTCGTCCCATGAAGTTGTTGCGGTCTTGGCGTCGGTGTTCAAGACGAAGACCGTGCTGCCTACGGCTGTTGCACCTGATCCGTAGAGTGGATCTCCGGTGTGATAAGCCTTGTTAAAATCAGAAAGGATTGCCATTAGAGAACTCCGTTGATGAGGGCCCTAGCAGTCCATTCTCCAGCGGCCCGTCGATTAGCTATTGTAGCAGAAGGTATGAACCAGAATCCAATTTTGTACTCCATAAGTATACGGAGTAATGCGTCTACTGAAAAGTAAGGTTTAGGAACTTCCTTAGAGGGTTTAAACATCAGGGCCGGGGTACCCTCCATTAATAGTATAGGGTTATCACAAGAATCTCGCAATCTTTTGATGCAATCCAGGAATCTTTGCCTGTCCTTGTAATGGAAGCAGTTTTTGGTGATTTCCCTAAGGCTACCTTTACGCTCAATTAGGGTGTTAGACTCATGGCCTTGAAGGGCATAGTCAGCAGTGTCGAGCTTCTCCCTGAGAACGTGTAGATTTATGCGGGTAGTCCGTGGCCTCTCTGCGGGGGTGCTAGGATCCCACATTGCCAGGGTCTTGGGGAAAAGGAGAGGCTTCTTCTCCCGAGTGTCTTGGATAATTACCCAATCACGCTTCATCGGGGCATTGCGGATGTTGATCTTTGATGATTCGAGTTTTTGCTCTATCTAAGACGGCATCAACAAATGGTATCGCCATCCGGTAAACCCCTCCGATTACTCTAGTAGAAAAGCCTGCGAATTTCATTTCGATGATGGCTTTCTCTGTATTGCTATTGGAGGATACCGGACGGTTAAAAGGAAGGTTATCCCTATTAGCAATATCGTAAACTCTCTTCCTAGAAAGTCCTGTTTGCTTTGCGGTTATTGCAATGGGGAAACCTTCTTTCAGGTACTCCCTTACCGCTTGTTGTCTTTGATGTACTGATGGATGATGTGGGTTCATAGATTGATGGTAGGTTTAATGGTGGTTAATTTCAACCTCCCACTCAAGAGGAATCTTTCTCTCATGAAGATTTTGGAGTTGAGACCAATATCCCGTCGTCTCCTCCAAACTGATCGCGGTGGAGACGGACTCTATCAAATTTTCTATCTGATCCTTTTGGCAGTCGATGTACAGGGCGTCGTAGATATTCAGGAACATCACGGCGTTTTGGCAACGGGAGTTTAGAGATGGTAAGAAATCGTGATGCAGTCTGTGCTGAATACGGAGGAGTGTGTTTCCCGCTGTTGTCTGGATTGGGAAGTTCACTATCTCGTTTTCGTCCCACTTGTCTCCTCCTAAAAAGTATCGAGACTGTCCAGTGAAAGGCAAACAATAGTACCCGTTTGCTCGCGTGGAGGAGATAATAGAATTCTGCCATTTCCAAAGTCCTGGTCTATGCTTTTTTCGGTTTGCGGATACTTCCTTGAAGAAGCTTAGGGGATGAAGTTGTCCTGTCATTGCAAGTAACTGTGCTTGCATTGTCGAGGGGCCTGACCTAAAGAGGTCGGCAAAGTTAATCATCTTACCAGCTTGTCGGTAATCATTGAAATTAGGGTCATCTTCAATACCATCCCCGAAGATTTGTAAAGCTCGTTGTTTATGGAGATCAACTCCGTCGCGATACGCTCCCATGAGAGCTGCATCTCCCGAGAGAAGGGCGGCAACTCGCAATTCGATTTGTGAGAGATCGAATTCCAATATGGCACCGTTTCGGTAACGGGATTTAATTGTCTTCTTGATTTCTTTGGGGAAGGTTTGGGCCGATGGTTTTTTACAGGTGATTCTACCTTGGAGTGTTCCGCCTGCCGATCCGTTTGAGTCTTTGGTAAAGGTTGGGACTGGGTACCAGGTGGGATGGGCAAGGTGGATACCATCGTTTAATCCTCTCGTCGGAATAAGAACTGAGCTACGGTCACTCGGTCTATTACGTCGGTGTTTGAGTAGGGGGAAACAATACGATGATATCAACTTCTGGCAAGAACTGTGTGTCTTTGCCAAGGTATAAACTTCACGAAGTGGGTGAGTGGGGGGCAACTTATCCACAAGAAGGTTGCGGTTCTCTTCCGAAAAAGAGAGCTCTTTCTTTTTAGGGGTTACTTGTAGAAGAGGGTTGTCACGGATAGATGAGGTGGATAAGAATGAGGAGTGCTGACGTGATTGCGGCAATTTTGAAGAGTCTGAGGACTCCTCGTATTGCTTCATCAGATCCATGATTTGAGAATCTGTTATACATTCGATAAGTCCATCTATAACATCGCAGGTTAAATCGAGAAGAAAGGCTTTGCTCTTCCCGGAGCCAGGGCCTTCTAGTAAAACCCCGAACTTTTGTAAAGCTAGTGAGCTGCTGTGAGTAATTTTTAAGGTGAGTTGCTCTTCGAATTCGATAAGAGCGTTGCGGTCCATCGGGATACCGGCTTCTGACATTCGTATGCACGTCCAAATGGTATCGGAGTAAAACTCGATACACCAGTCTGAAAGTTTCGAAGTCTTAGGGAAGTCTTTATGGATGCGGCGAGAAAACTCGGACACTGCTAATAGGGTGTTATGGGTATCTTGAGCATTATATTTTAACAGTTTAGGGTCTTCTGGTGTTTGAAAACGCCCATCCTTTAATGTCTCTTCTTTTTTGTAGGTATGCGTACCTAAAATTGGGCCTAGAGATTTAAGACTCTTCTCTGGACGGGTTTCATCGTGCAGGTAGTTTAGGATGGATAAGTCAATTAGAAGTTGATTCTCTAATCTGAGTTTGAATTCAGGGAATACCCTTAGGTACTGGAGGTCAAACTGTAGATTCATTCCCATTATTACCTGGGAATGTGAAAGCCATCTGCCCAGCCGCATTCGGTGTTCCGCCTTGTGCATTTGAAAGACCATTGTTGAGTGTGGCGACATATTGCGCAAGTACGTGGATATTCTTTGCGAGGTCCACCCCAATGACTGCGAGTGCATGGAGGACGGTTCTGTCTCCATAAGACAAGTTGGGGTCGTTTTGGAGTCGTTCGAGAACAAGTTCGTAGACGGTTTTGACCGGCTTATCTTTTTCCCCTTCTGTTGACTCTTCGTCAATGAGTTTTTCGGGTTCGTTGCTAGGTTCTTTGTCCATTCTAGGTCTCCTTCGGGGAGGGTAATAGCTACAGTTAAGATTAGATCATCCCTATCCACATTATCTGTGTGAAGGGAACGTTGGGGATTGAATACCGTTTGTTCGGGTAGTCTTTTCTGGAGAAGCCTATTGTATTCACATGCCCCATAAGTCTCAATGTCGAGACTTATTACTTTGGGGTCATGCATGTTTATTCTCGTTAAGAAGGTCTATGGCTTCTATGATTGCTTCGAATCTCCACTTCCATCGTTGTCGGGGGATTTGATTCTTTTTATCCTCCTCTAATGTCTCTTTGATTAAGGTCATGATTGACTTAAGAGTTTCTTTTTCAGTCATTTTGGACTCCTCGTTGGGACTATCTCGGGGTCTGATGGGACAGCCATAGTTCCATCCAGGCAATCGGAAACCAATTGCATGTGTGCATGGACAGTATTTATCAGGTTGTTGTTTCTGAGAATGGCTGCAGGGTGATAGGTGGAAAAGAGGTGGAAGCGGTAAGGCCCCATCTCATGCACCTTGCCATTATGGTTGAAGGATTCAGTAAGAGACATCTTATGACCTTCTAATATGTTCTTGTAGAAAGAGGTAGTTGCGGGAGCTCCCAACGTGACGACTATGCGGGTGGCATGAGGACCATAAGAACGGAAGATTGCGTGAATATCACGGCTTAGGAAGGTAGCACAATTCCCATAGTGGCGTGGTTTAGGTGCCTCATTAGCTTGAGTATGGCATCGGACTCCGTTCGTCAGATAGATTGATGCCCTTTGACGGAGATTGATTCCGTCTATGTAGGCACTCTTTACTACTTGGCCGGAACGTCCTACGAATGGCTTGCATTCCTCGTCTTCCTGGACACCTGGGTTCTGTCCCACGAAGATAATTACGGAAGTGGCTTCGAGAGATTCCTCCTCAGACCAATAATCAAAGATCTGTGGTAGGGGGAGGGATTCCTCAAAGACGGTTGGAATGCATATGTTGTTGGCGTATTCGTGTAGGTCACAACGCGAACATTTAGCATCCCTACACAGTTTAAGTTTGTTAACAGGCTCCATGTTATCCTCCTTGAGTGGGGGGCCTTTATGTTTCTAAGTCGAGGGAGCCGAGTTGTCTCTTCATACGTAACTCTCTAATGTATGAATCAAATCGCTCTTTTTCCCAAACAGAAGTGTTGGTTTTAAGTCCAAGATGGGTTGAGAGGTCGCTAAATCGGGTTCTGAGGGGAACTTCACCCTCATCTCCATCACAGAAAAGAAAACTAACCCCAGCATCGAAGAGTTGATCCAAACGATATTTCCATTCGTTTATGTTCCCTTGGATTAGCGATGCTAAATGGACTTCTTTAGTACTTTGAATAAGGGCATGTGTTTTAGGGGCCATACGAACATACATCCCATTATTAATTTCCTTCCATTCACCCTCTATATCAATAGAAAGGGGATCTTCGGTGTATTCCCAACAGAGTTCACTGTTGTTTTTAATGCCTTCTAGATTCCAGGTTAAATCACTCATTTGTTTCCTTTGGAAAAATCATAGTGCCTTCAGTAGGAGGGTTCCATTCATATGTGCGGTCCTCAAAATCCTGTGTGTATTCAACGCCACTTGAAGCAGGTAAAATAGGTTTCAGAATATTAGGCAAACTGGGTGGAAGAACTAAGGCTAAGGGTGTAATAGACATACTAAAGGCAGAATGTTCATCATCTAAAGATTCAGCCTCATCAAAGTGTTCTTTCAATTTAACGCGAACAACTACGTAAACTATGTGGTCTTGTAGAGTATCGAGACAGGGAAGGATTGTTATTTCAGAATCTTTGCCACCTTGAATTAGTTCATCATAAATTTCTTGGTAATATTCAAGTAAGTTTTCAGGCTCTAAATTAAAAGGAAATTCCATGGGTAGATTCCAAAGTGTTAATAAGCCTAATAAGGCAGGAAACATTAAACCTTCAAAAGGACTTGGGGATACTGTTGAAAAGATTATACAAAAAGCATCCCTGGGTAAGGTCAAATCTTGTGAAGGATGTAAGAAGCGCCGAGATCAACTTAACAATTTGATTCCTTATAATGGTTGTTCAAAATGTGGAAAAAAAGATAAGAAATAAATCTCCCCCACCCCGCGAAGGGTGAGAGAGACAGAGGGGAAGAGAAAACAAAGTAAACTATGATGGTAAACTGACCATCTCTTGAGAAGTTTGACTAAGACGTTTCGCAATCTGATTCAGGGTCTTTTTCCACAAATACTGTTGAAAGTGTTCCCTGACATTTAAACCACAACAATTACATGGTTCTTCTTTGTCGTTAAGAATATGAGCAATATCGCGAAGATCTTCAACGATACTCGAAATGTCTTTTGCTGCTACTTCTAATTCCTTCGGAGATGCAGCTTTGTGCATGGAAGTTTTCTCCTTTCTACCCCTTAAACTAGTAAGAGATATTGAGGGAGTTGGAGCCCATTCAGGCATTTTCTTGAAGTTTCTGCAAGAGATGTGCTCCTGCTTCGGAAGAACCCAGGACTTGACGGGCAAGACCAGCACGGGCTTCTCGTTCCTTAGCATTGACATTATGGAGTTCACCTCGTAGACGATTCAACTCAGTCGAACACACTTCTTGGAGGTTTTGAAGGGCAGCGATTTCTTTATGCTTTAAGATTATGTTTTCGTTGAGGTTGAATGTTTGGCGATAAGTGGTGAAGTGACTAGTGTAATTCCCCGAGTGGAAGCTGATGGAAACAGTACCAGTGATGGAACCTTCTGGATACTCCACAGTCACTCTCATTTCGGGACACCATCCAAATGCACTAAGAGAATCTTTAATTGCGTCAATTTCATCGCGTTTGTAAGTCTGTTCGTGTCGTTCTCGAAAGTTTTCAATTTCCTTCTCAATGCCTTTTATTACGATCCTTCGATCACGATACTCTTTGTCGAAGGCTTTGACTTCCGTGCGAAGTCTCGATTCCCATTCAGAGAGAGCGATGGCAATGATGTCATCTTTAGTAACAGATGCATCAAAGTTAATGAGATTACTTGAACCATTTACTAGTTCAATAAAGTTCTTATCCTGGTCATTGTTTGGCATTTTCAACACTTTCTGAGTCATTTGACTCGGTTATGAAACCACAGCGGGTGGCTTCTGAGCGAATGAAGTCAAGAATACTCCTACGTGGAGTACCTTCTTCTTGAAATTCTTTATATGTTGGGGGATCAACATAGATGGCAAAGTCTTTTATGGACTTTTTGAAGGGACGATTGTTTATCTTTTCATCCTCTAGTGGAAGTATATGATCTACTCCAACTCTATTGATTCCTTTTATAAGAGTACAAATTCCTAATTCTAATTCTTCTGAACGCATTCTTCCACCCCAAGTAGCGATTCGACAACCCATTTGTTGCTCAAGAGCTCTAGTGAGGAATGATTCTAGATGAGATAATGAATAATGATTGAAGTTACCGGTTTTCTCTCTCCATTTCTGTTTGACTTCGGGGTTGTATTTACGAGCACTCTTGGTTGCTTTGGGGTCATAACGTATACAACCGTCACGGTTTTTTGCAATTCCGTGTTTACGCCATTCATCATGCCAGTCTCGTCCTCCGTTTCCTCGAACAGGGAAAGATTCACCGTTATGTTCTTTGAGATATTGAGCTATAACTTCAGGCTCTGCATCTGCATCTATACACGTTAAGGAAGATTGGGATATACTTCCCCCGCCCCAGGATCTCCATTTACATAATGGGGAGACGATTCCTTCTCTTTCATGGAGAATACGTATAGCTTCATTAGACGTATACGCAAGGACATGATCCTTTGGATGAGAGCAAATCATCTCTTGCATCTCTATTGGATCGTTTGTGTATTTGTAGTCCTGTAAGGAACCCAAATTAGTGGGAGCCCATACACCTAAAACAGTGTTAGAGTAATCTTCAGAATTCCAACTCATTGTCGTATAGCTCCTCTGAGGTTTGTTGTCCAACAAACTCCTCATTATTCCAATCGTGTACTGTTTCGAGTAGTTTGTTTGTCTTTTGGGACAGATCGAATTGATTCTGCTCTTTCCAAACGTGTGTGTACCCGTTGAAGAGGGACCATTGAGTACGAGGAGAGAATTCATCGTAAGCAGGTGTATTCCACTGCTCTAGGACCAGGGGAGCATGTTGCCACTTAAGGACTCCGTTCTTACAACTTGTGACGAGGAAATCGTGGGTTTGCGCATCGTCCATGACAATGGACTTCATGCCTTGTGTCTCATTGCTTATCTTGTTAACGATTGAACGAAGGTTTGATGTATTTCCGTGCGGGTTGAGGGAGCCGAGGTCATCTGCGTCAATATCAGCAATTCGATCAAGGATCATGTATTTAAGGTTGGAGATAGCGTTAGTGGTGTGCTTATGTCGAAGACTGAATTCAGCCCATATACAACCATTGTCACAAACACCAACATTTGATCCGAAGAGGAGTTTTGCGCTTATTGTGCTATTAGTGGAGGACATGATACCTCCAGTAAAGGACCAGTCCTGGGGGATATCCAGATCTGGGCGGCGAATCTCGAAACCAGCAAGCATTCGCTGGTTATCGTTTGAGAGGTAATACTCCCAATTGCTGAGTTCATATCCCGTCATGTCAAAGGTTCTAGCGGTTATGTCCACTATTCTTGAGTGGGGGATGGGGAAGTGTCGAGCACCACGTGATGAGGGTTCTGGGAGGGTTTGGAGTTCTTCAAGGGAGACTTTAAATCCCCAATTACCCATTGCTGTGAAGGTCATAACTATTTCCTTTCTTCGCCTTTGGCGAATCCAAATGCATACGCTGAGAGTATTGCGACAATGATTATCGCAATTGGAATGATGTAATTACCCATTAGACTCATTCCCCCTGGCTTTGGTATCCTTGACAACGGAAAGAGCAGCGTCCATTATCTTAGCCATGGGGGATGAGGGGTCGCGTTCTTGTACTTCGCGGTAATCGTCTGCCATCTTGTCAATCATCTCGTCAAGTTTGATTAACCTTTTGTTGCAATGGTCGTGGATATCGCAGATACGCATAAATGCCAATTGGAATTCATGTATGTTTTTTGTTCTTGCGTAATTGTTAAGGGCCTCTAATGCATCATCAGCCTTACTGGTGACTATTTGCATTGTTTCGTGCTCTTCGAACATTGGGAGTCCTTTCCTTTAGAGGGATCAATACTCGCTTGGAGACATGGGGAGAACGTACTCCCCAAAGTTGACAGCAACCAAGAAATCAGGGTCTTTATCTCCCCTAACCTCTTCAATAACTTCTTCTAAATTGTCTTCATCAGAGTGGCTAATGAACCTTACAAGATAGTGCTCTGGGAAGTTGGGAGTCAGTCCTGCTTGTCCCTTAGGTAACCAGGATGGCTGGGCTATAAATAAGACTTTTACACTCCCTCTCTTACTAAGGTTAGGGAACCTTAAGTGGATTGCATTATTACGTTTAAAACTTTGAAGAAGGTGTAGATACCTTTTATTCAAGTCTTCTAAACGATTAATTGTCGATACGGGTGAAGCGAAGGATGGTTTGGGAGTGGTCATGGGGTGCGATCCTTTCAAAGTTTTAATAGATAACACACTAATTGATGCCTATAACAACACAAATAACAGCCCAAATGGGTACCGTCTAAATGGATACCGTGACATGGTCGTTAATTGATGCCCCTTCCGGATGCCTGGTGTGGCGACCGGTGACGCGGCTGTGTTTGCTCTCTATCCGTAGCCTCGCCTTTGGCGAATCCATTTGCTTGCTCTCTATCCGTAGCCTCGCCTTTGGCGAATCCATTTGCTTGCTCTCTGTCTTCGGCATGGAAAGAGGGTAGTAGCCTTTCGACTACTACCCTCGGGGGAGAAGAGATCAGAGACGAGATGGGTCGTTGTAGTCCCGTTGCTGTTGCTTGGAGATTTGGAGCCGTCCCCAAATCTCTTGACCGTCGAGAGTCCCTGTGATGTTCTTGAGACCACAGATGACGTTATGAACGGTGAAGGAGATCTGCTCACCGTTCTTCTCATACGAAACGGTGTTGCCCTCGTAGGTGGAGAGATCGGGGCACGTCATGGACATGACGATGACGAGTTTGTCACGTTGGTCA
>Ga0098034_1001165_pt1 | contig 9980 bp, 17 predicted proteins | sample 2_EtaG_FD_77062 | JGI IMG/M metagenome (GOLD analysis project Ga0098034, IMG submission 77062) | Marine viral communities from the Subarctic Pacific Ocean - 2_ETSP_OMZ_AT15125 metaG | ecosystem: Environmental > Aquatic > Marine > Oceanic | place: Pacific Ocean | collected 2015-01-07
GAAATAATTCTGCCGCCTCTAATAACAAAGTCAGACATTCCATCTTTTTTGTTGTCAGGGGCTTTACTAGAGGGTTTTGATGCTCAGGAGGTTCAAAGCAACGCTCTGGCTTCTTGTCATCTTCACTCTCTAATCTCATCTCTGCTCACGTAAAGAGTTGCCATTTCTGCGTATTCTTTTGCATCAGCTTCGGTTAGTGTCTTACCTTTTGTGATTTTGTCAAAGTAGGATTGTGCCTGATCTCTCTTCTCATCACTAAGCTTAGAAATGATATTCTCTGCCTTCTTTAATGCCTTCTTTAATGACTCTGTGTGCATCTCTTGGGATCTTTTCTCTTGATACATTTTCTCAAAGTCATCTTTTAGAGATGGTTGTTTCTGATTTTGCTCCATAGAGTCACGTCAGAGATCAAGTACAGCTTCTTTGGCATCACCATAAGACTTGTAGCCAAACCTTTTTGCAACTTCATTTGCAGCAATTGGGTCTTTCTCATGAAGTTCTAACAAACTTTTTGCGTTCTGTTCTGCATTCTGAACTCCGGAATCAATAAGTAAAGACCTCATCCTTTCGACTTCTTGTCTGCTTCCTTCCATTTGTTCTTGATGCCTTTTAGTGACTGCATCACTGTCATTGGGATGGGCTTCACCAGATTCCTGATCTGCTTGAGAGTTGTCCTGTTCAACAGGAGTCCCATCTTTATCCAAGTTGTCCGTCATGGGGTTGGAAAAGAAAATAAAAAACAGGTATCTACTACCTGTTTAATGAGAACGAAGACACCCCCGCGTCTCCACTCCCATTAAACAGGCAGTAGGGTTGTTGGGGGTTATTGTATCTATTAATGAGCTACTTCTTCTTTTTTGCTTTTTTTGCCCCTTTTGCCTCTTCTCTCTTTTTTAGGAGATCTGTGTAGTGTTCTTGTGTCTTCTCTGCGTCACTTATAATTCATTCAATTGTGCTTATACCTATATATGCTTGCACCTCCTTTCAATTGTAGTTTCACATTCACAGATTTGCTCTAATTCTGTTTATGCAAGTTTGAAGATATTTTATGAATATGTCCTTGTATTCTATTAATTCTTGCACATCTGTTTCGCTAAATCTAATCTCTCATTCTCTCATGCGCATTTGATCAGTAGACGTTATTACAAGCTTATCCTTTGTGTTGGTCATTGTGATGGATTAGGGGGTAAAATGGGCCTTCTTGGGGCTCCCTGAGTCTCTGCCTCTGCCTCCATTGGTGCCGCTTGCTGTTCTGCCTGCATCACCTGCTGCCCCTCTTGTGCAACCTCTTGCGATCTCATCATGCCTTGAAGTTTTGCAATTATCTCTGACTTCCTTTCTTGTACATCTTCTGATTCGGCTCCAGTTGGCAACTCAAGATTGTAGTCGCTCGCAAGATCAGTGAGCGTTTTCTTTAGAGGCATTATTGCATCTATGTCTACTCCTAGTTGTTTTGCTTGTGCGTATCATTGTGCTATCGCTCCAACGGCTTGCACTAACTCTAGTTTCAATTGCCTATCAACCATATTTATGGTAGGAGCAGTTGTATTTGTATATACATCAACATATATATCTCCCTTGAGCATCTCAGGGGTAACTTGCAACATATTCTTGCCTTTTGCTTTTCTTAGTTTGCCGTTCACCATCTTTTCGTCCTCAAGCTCTATCTCTGGATATAGACCCTTTGCTGTTTTGATTGGGAAGTATGTTTGGAGTGCGTCTTTATATAGATTGGCAAATCTCTCGTAAGCAAGGTTTCTACTCGTTATCCACACATTTATTCTCTTCTGACTGGCTTCTCTTTGTACTTCAGTTTGAAATGCTGTCTGTTGTGGTGTTCAAATGATGTTTTGTATGTCTATGCCCGTATAGATTGCTACATCTTTATATAGTCTATCAATGTAATTGAATATTGAGGCATTTGGTGGATTTCCACTTATTTGCTGAAAGTTTGCTCAAAGGTTGCCATCAAAGGTAAGTATCTCATTATCATAGGAAAATTCTCTACCATCAAAGGTGAGTCCATTACCTATTGCAAGTACCTGTGAGTTGCTTCTTCTTATTCAATCCATAAGTAGCTCTCTGAGATTATTTACTTCGCTATTAAACATAAGTAATCCTTCACAAAGACCTCTTCCATATATGCTGTAATTCTTTTTGCCGAGTGGTCTCACAAAGAAAGGAAGTGCTTTTGTTCCATTGATTGTGCTAATCATTGGATGTTCTCTTACAAGTACACCATTTGCTATTTCCATGTACACATCGGTAGCTATGTTCCAATAGTATATTATCTCCGCAAAGTCGCCCTGCTTGGTATCCTCTTCTTGTACCGTAAAGGTGTCATACTCGTTGTTATATGATTTTGGTGCCACATACTTCATGTTGCTATACAGTGGATTACTCTCATATAGTCTGAATTTCTCGTAAGACATTTGTCTTTTGTATATGCAATCAGATGCCTCATCTATTGATCTTGTGGCACGATTATCAATATAGAAACTTCTGATGTCCATATCAGCTACTATTATTTTTTGGTCTTTTATGGTTCTTTTTTTCCAAGTTATGTTTCCCTCGTTGTCTAGGATAGGATCTAGTTGTTCTTTTTTGCTTGATTCATATCACACGTATCACACTCAAGTTCAGAATCCAGCGGTTATGTATTCCATTGCATTAAATGTCCTGTCTCTTTGGTTCTTTCTCCAATCATATTTCCAAACATGCTCTAGTGTTTTAGCTTGATGATAGAAGTTTTGGTTTTCTCCTCTGAAATTGTATTCAGTCTTTATTTTTGCTGCATCAGCAACATATAGCTCAATCAAGGAACTTGCTAGAGGTACTGTTGAGGAGCTTCTCTCGTCAGGATATGGCTCGAAAATAGCGTCAATCATTGTTTGATAGAGATCCCAATCTCTATCGACAGCAGTCCTTCATTCTCTCATCTCGTTTTCTCTTTTTTTTACAAAGTCAATTTTGACTGAGTCGTCCTTGCTTGGATTAAAAGACTTGTAGTCTTGGGTCTGCTCAAATTTACTTACATCCAATTCAAATTGTTTTGGCATGCATCATGGGTTAGTAGGGGGGTAGAAGTAAATATTACTTGGACTATTACTTTATATATACTTTTTGATTTTTTCATTGCAACTATTTTTTATGAACCAATTGACCAGTTCTATGGTCTCTTGTTGGACGCATATCTATTTTTATCTTTTCCTTCTTAACTACAAACTCGTTTTCTAACAAATAAGCCATTCCATACTCTAATGCTGTACGAAAATGAGAGGTCCAATCGTGTATAGGCTTGTCTGCAGCAGTAGTTCTCGTTGTTGTTTCTGCAACCTCTGGATATCTTGCGTTCTGTATAGCAGACAAAAACTCTTCACATCTTTCGTGTACTCTGAGCCTATATATATTGGATTGCGTGTTCATGATGCGCACCTTAATGTCTGTCTTTTGAGGAACCAAAAGATTTATTCCCACCTTTCTGAATTCTTCTAAAATTACTGTGCCAGAGACATTATTAATGTCTCTAACTGTTGACTTGGTGTCATATGGATCAGAAACAAAGGTTGCCATCTTTGTGTTATAGTTTTTGTATCTCTCTAGAAAATCATACTCATAATCATTCATCTCCATTTTGGGTGTTGTGCTCATGTAGTTTGCCATGTCTGCTATGCTGCAATTTATTTGTACGCAATCCAATATGTTAATGAGGTGTGTGTTGTGTTCCACTTGTGCAACAATAACAGCAAATGGATCAGATCCTCAATGACCATTGTCCATCCGTATGTAGGTCGGTAGATTGGGATTGTAATTTAGTTCCCATGTGGTTCACTTGAATTGAGGATACACTCTTCCCTTAATAGACACATTGTAGTCAATTTCTAGCTCTTGTGCTATTTTTTCTTTAGATCGTCATCGTGTTTTTCGTTTGTATCGCTCTAGATTGTATAGGGGATGATCGCTCCAATGATATCTCAGTCACTTTACTGATGGTGGAACACTTGTTCCTTCTTCTTTTCTTGTCTGTGTAAGCGATCTCATCCTATAAAACTCATTGCCTTCACCATTTGGGGTTGAATTAAATATTCTAGTAGGTGTAGCAGAAGCAGCAGCTGTATTTATCCTTGTAGCATGTTGCATGTGTGCCATCTCGTCCATGAATATAGCATTATATGTACCAGACCTTGAAGCATTAGGATTTGCCGACTCACCCGTAATACTTCCTGTTCCCTTTTCCTTGCTTAGGTTCATATGCTTGTTGTGTGGTGTACCTACATTGTCTGAATATCCTTCTGGCTTCATCCATGATGGAAGGTTTCTGATAATAAACCTAGCCTTCTCAAATAACGACCTTATGTCTCATGTCTCATCTACGTCGCTAGCCTTCTGTGAGACTACATGATACTTGTGGTTGTGGAATATGAATCAATAAGAAAATATCGCGATCACCAACCAAGACAACCCCATTTGCCTCGACTTTTCTATGAATATATTTGTTGGATCGTCTCTTTCTTGTATTGCTTTGGTTCAAGACATAATGCTTGATCGCGTCTCTGTTATTGCTTCTACTTGAAATTCATAAGGTATGAAGGGAAGAACATCTGGCATATCACTACTATAGAGACTTGTGTTTTTGTCTGTATAGAGGTAGCTTGTAAAGAAGTACATGATGTCTTTCTTGCATAACACAATCTCTATTGCTTGCAATTCTGGGTTGCTTTTTGCCCTCTCTAGAAGGTGAAGTCTAGAAATGAGTGTCTCTGTTATGTGGCCTTCGTGAGTCTTTGACATCTTGTGTGGGGGGATAAATTATTTCTTCTTTGGTAATCATTTGTTAGCTTGTTCTCGTATCTTACGGAGTTGGGCCTCTGTTTTTACTATATTAGGGTCAAGTATTCTTAATTCTATGCCTCATACCCTTTCTTTTAATGGATTTAGTTTAATTGAATCGTATCCTTTTAACTTTAAGAAATCTCCAGCCTTTTTTGTTGTTCCCCACGAATGGACAAAGTCATTCCAATTTAATTCACTTTTGTTTAATTCCATATACTTTATTGCATCTTCACTTAGCTCTTTTGCTGTTAAATCAAGAGTGTTTTTGGGAAACACCACAACATCGCTAATTACCCCATCATAATCAGCAAAAACCTCTGCAAATTCCCTTTTTGGTGTAATAGATATTGTTTCTGTCATATCTGGTGATGGATTACCAAATCTACCTTTAATGTCTTTTAGTGGATCACTTAATTTTAATGCCTCTTTGTGGCCTCTTGATCAATAGTAGTGTGTGTCTTTACTTATTGTTTTCTCAACAAATTCATCTGAAGTCAATTTCTTGGCTTCTTCTATTAAATTTGTAGTCTTCTTTGGTAATCACTTGTTTGCTTGTTCCCGTATCTTACGGAGTTGAGATTCTGTTTTTGGCTTCATTTTTATGATAGTCCATCATCATTCAGCTGTTATGCTTCAAGGTTGGAATTTTGTTCATTTGTCAAATAACACCTCTCATATGTTGTTTTTGCTTATTTCAACTAAATGTCATCAATTTTCTATTTCAAATATAACTCATCAATCAATGTCTGAAAACAACTTAGCTCTTTCTATATCTTTTGTTGCAGACACAAATCATTTGTCTGTATAGGTTTCCTTTCATATTAGAGAGTTGACAAAATCATCTGCTTCTTTTCTACTCCCAAAATCCATTCATCTGTACACTTTTTCATCTGAGTTTCGTGGCAAACCCTCAAGTTGACTAGATATCTTCCTTGTTTCTGAAGAATACTTATTTCCTCATGCCCTTAAATCGTCATTTATCTTATTATAGAAAACATCATCCATCACATATTTTTCTATTATATTATCTCATTTGCTTGCCGCCCTCTTTGCTTCTTTTACCAATGGCTCTGTGGCCAACCCCATTTGTTTTGGTAATCAGACCGCATCACTCTTGCTATTAAACATCTTTCCACTTGTTTTTATATCAGGAGCCTCACCCCTTATCTTTGCTTTTATTTCAGGTGTTAGCTTTATTCATTGCTGCTTAGTTGTGGGCCTTTGGACTCGAAGGGTCTTTGTTTTTCATCAGATTGTCTCTGTAGACCCAAAGTTAATTATCTCTTTTGCCTCAAATTGACCATTTTTTAGCATCTTTGTTACAATTAGAGAATCTCACTTTCGCCTAAGCTTTGTTCCTTCTTTTATTTCACCTTTTTTTAGCACCTCGTCGGTAACAAAGTTTCTTAGTGCAGATTGAGGGCTCTCGACGTCTAGGCTTAGAGTCTCTATTTTGCCACCAGTTACCTTTTCTACTATATTCTTTACCTGCTTATCGTAAAGGTTTTGGGCCCATTCTCATCCAAATTTGAGTCCTTCCTCAAAAAGGTTTCACTTTTCTTTTTCCATTATCTTGTCTGCTAGTCCCTTACCAAACACCTCATCAAGCATCTTATTGTCCCAATCCCTTGTTCCAGAGGTAATTATTCTGCCACTGTCATCAACCACAATATTGAAGTCTGCTCAGTCTTTTGGCTGCACATTAATTAATTTGCCCTCTTGACCTCTTGCTGTATGCCACTCAATTCCATCAAGCTTTGTTGCTAAGTTGTATCTATCGCTTGTTTGTTTTCCATTTATCCAAGAAAAGTATTCGGCGTCGCCATCTACTGCCTCCTTTAGGGCGCGCTTTATGGATAATTCTTGCCAATTTTTTAAGGAGGGATGATCTGGTTGCGCTTCTGCTGATTCTCTTAACACAGAGCTCTCTGATTGTCTATCTCTCAATCTTCTTGCCCAATCACTCTGTAGCTCTTCCATAAACGACACCTTCTTTCCCTTGTGTGTTCTGTCATTCATTCTTAGGTGAGATACAACGTTTAATTCTTCTCGGTGGGACGATCTAAATATTGTGTGCTCAATGTCTTTTGGTGCGCCACTTGCTGGCAATCTCTTTCTTATTTCTCTTAGTTCATCTAACAACTCTTCTTCGGTTTTGTTTCTTAGTCTCTTGTTTTGTATGTTGTTGAGTTCCCCGAATTGCTTATTTATTTCTTTTGCTCTTGCTCTTAGTTGATCTATTTCCTTCTTAGGAATGGCTGACTGTTCCAAGGGCGCCTTAATTAATATCTCCTTGTAGTTTTCTCCGTTTGGTAGTTGATATCTAGAGTATCTTGTTGGGAATTTGTTGCTCGAAACAAAGTCCTCCTTAGCGGCTTGTTTTGCAATTCTAGTTGCTCGCTCTCTTGTGGTCTCTGAGTTTTCTATCATCTTTGGAACATCGTTTGCTCTTTGTCAGTCCACATGAACAATTCGTGAGCCATCATTTGCCTTTTCTACCTTAACATCTACATCTACCCTGTCGCTGTGAATTGTTTCCTCTAAGTCATTGAGCTCTGGTGCAAATTCCTTAATTTCTTTTGATGTGGATTGTGCCTTAATGTTCTGAAATTGATTTTTACTCACTATATAGGTTTTCCCGTCTTGCAATAATACTTTGTTCCCCTTGAGCTCATAAGGCGTTAGTGCTTCACCCTCTGGTATTTTTACCTTGTTGCCATGAATGTCTTTTGCTGGCACATCTCTCTTTAGTTGTATATCTGGATGCTTCTTAGTTATGTCGTCTGCTGTCATTCCTTTGGTGCCACGCAATATTTGCCTCAATTGCTTTGTGTCTGCGTCTACTTTATTGAGTAATCATTCTTTTTGAGGCAAACCATTGGCATTTGTGGCAGTACCCGCCTCTTTAAAAGGCTTTTTTCTTTTCAGTCATCCTCTATAGGCAGGTGGTTGTATATCATCACCCAACTCTAGTATCTGTCATGGTCTAACGGCTCTACCCCCTGGGGTAACAACTGTTGCTGGACCAACATCAATAGTCCTGTCACCTTCTACTACAGGCAATCACTCTTTGTGTGGTAGTGCCTGCGTCTTTCTTGCCTTCTTTAGTTTGCTTTCAACCATTGCTTCTGATTGTTGTTTTCTTACGTCCTCTAGTACCTGCTCTATCACCTTCTTGTCGCTTGCATTGAGATCTGATCTTTTTTGTATCTTCTTTGCGACTTCACCTCATTTGGGTCAAAGTCTTTTGAGTAGCTTAACTATGTTCTTGGGATCAGTAAATTTTCATCATACAAGCAATCATAGTGCTCATCATACAGCAGATCAAAGCATGCCTCATGGACTTCATAGTATTACTCATGCAGCAATTAAATTCTTTGATCTTTCATATGTACCCACCTTTGATCCTGTAGCCTTTACAATGTCGTCGTAGGCCTTTAGTGCTCTGATAGATCACTCCATATCAGGAACAAGATCCTTAATCCTATTATATTTTAATTCTTTCCCTCTATTCAAAAGATTGGTTACAAGAGAAGTTGCATTGTCCTTCAGGTCCCCATCCTTAGTGTAGAAATCCCTCATAAGCTTGTTGAGTATCTTTATTTCTGGACCAAATTTATCGTCTAATACCTTGAGTCATACTATATCTTTTTGCATTTGTTTTTTTAGTGCGCGTCTAAACTCTCTTACAATGGCGGCGCCATCACCACTAACGTCGGTACCATAGCGAGACAACTTAGATATTGCTTGCCTCCTATTTAAAGCCATGTCTGCATTTATTTTGTCTCCTTTTTGTATAATTTGATATGCTTTTTTGATTGCGTTCTGATCTGGAGTGTCTCAAGCAAACTTTGAGTTAGTGAAGTCAAGTTCTCACTTTTTATTGACTTCAATGCCATATTTGGATAAAATCTTGCTAGACTTAGCCCTTATTGGCACATTGTCGACCATGACATTTTTATCTCTAAGCTTTCAGTATGATTCTCATAACTCGGATATTTGGTCTTTACGCTTGCTTAATCATTCTATTGCCTGGTCCAACAGGGATTCGCTTGACAATTCTCATGATTCAACTAGCGATAGTTTTGGTTCCTCTCTTATTACTTTGACTGTTTCTGGCTCGAGTCATCCCACTTTTGTAGCCCAATAATCTGTAAACTCTCAGGGCTGCTTCTTAATAAATGCACTTGTCTGTTGCACCGTTTCCCTTGTTGCCTTTTCAATAGGATCAAGGGTTTTTTCGACTGCCTCCTCAACTCCTTTACCAACCTGTGTTTTAGTGAATTGCTCTACACCAGTCTCTAATCACTCTTTTGCTGCTCTACCCGCTACTTTGGATCATCGTTTCATTATTCACATTCCTAGAAACTCGCTTAGTCCCATTCCATATCTAGTCATATCTTCCACCTCTTTTTGTTGTCTCTCATCAAGTTTATTTCGCTCTCTGTTAAAAGTATCTATTGCAACTTGCCCAACAGTAGATTCTTGACCATCTTGACTAGCAGCAGGTAGAGTAAGTATTGATGTCATAAATTCTTTGGCACCCTCACTGATATCTTCTCTTTCTGATTGAGTAGTGAATCATTTAAAGAATCACTCTAGTCCTCAACCAAGGGTTCACCCAATAACATTGTTGCCAATATAGTCAGCAACAAATTCACCTATAAGAACTCTTTTCATTTTCGACTTAGCTGTAAGGTCTTTTCTGGCTAGGACTTCTTTTGAGTTTTCTATCATTTCAGGTCGACCCTCTACCACTCACTTATACGCTCATTTTATTGCTCACTTTGTTGCTCATGCAAGTCATGTTGTAGCTCTGACATATGGTCAAAATAAGCCAGTTTTTCCTTTTTTACCCCTTTCTACTGTCTCCTGTGGTTGTTCTTGTTGTGTTTGAGGTTGGGGTTGTGCTTGTTGAGGGGAGTGTCTCTTTACTATTTGTTGTGCTCTTGATCGCCTTTCTTGTGGAGTAGCGTTTGGCATTTCAAGTTTAATTCTTCTGGCCATTTCTTTCTCGTTAGCCAGAGTCATAGACGGAAAGTTGATGCTCATCTCTTCTTGTGTAGGTGGCGCTGTTTTTTGTTTTATAGTGGTTCTTATGTCATCTCACGACCTCATTTTGAATTGTGGTCATTCTGGTATCTGAA
>Ga0098034_1001166_pt1 | contig 9974 bp, 10 predicted proteins | sample 2_EtaG_FD_77062 | JGI IMG/M metagenome (GOLD analysis project Ga0098034, IMG submission 77062) | Marine viral communities from the Subarctic Pacific Ocean - 2_ETSP_OMZ_AT15125 metaG | ecosystem: Environmental > Aquatic > Marine > Oceanic | place: Pacific Ocean | collected 2015-01-07
AGAAGATAGTGGCTGGAGCGATGAACACTTAGATGGTATGTACGAGCGTTTCTCTAACGACATTCAAGATATAAATGATCAGATCGCCAAGCTGTGGAAGGTCGTGGATCCGGGCGCCGGCCTAGGTGCTGCACAAATTCCTATGACCGACTTTGTTGAACAAGAAGAATAAAAAGAACCCTTGACCTAACCATTCACTGGTGCTATACTAGCACTATGATGGAACTGCCTCCTCTTAAATATACACTGGACAATGTTGTGGTGGGCTGGCGCGAGGAGGCAGTTTCGTTTGCTCGCGATCATGGCTATCATTTAATTGTCAACAGCGAACAGCGTCCCTTTCATTACTTTGTGGGATACCAAGATGTGAAGCACAGATGGTATGAGGGGATTTTTGATTTGGGCATGCGCTCTCTGTTACCCATTCCATTTGATGTACAGAGTCTGGGTTTCGAGGATGGGAGCCTCAAGGTTATAACCCAGAACAACACCAAGGTGCTTCTGGAGTTTAAAGAACTTCATCTTTTTGACGTAGACAATTTTACCAATTTAAATGTGGAAGAAGTTGTTGAAAATCATATAGTGCATGACATGTTTGATGTGGTGCAGGGTTCTAAGCTGGGGGTGAATGTCAGTATTTTTCTACCCGACGGCTTTCTGAAGGCTATCAAATTTGTAACCTCTAATAGAATTGATCGTGATACCAGAGGGGAATTTAAAGATATTATAACCACGAGCGTGGTATGTGATGGGGACGTTCGGAATTTTGATTTTTCTGAAACGGTGGTGCGCCTCCTGGTGGAGCGCAAGCTACGCGAAAAGAACATCAAGCAACCTAACGGCCGCGGCCTTAAGCTACGCCACTCTGTCAGACATTCGACGAAAAATGAATTTTCGTTTAATGTGGTGGGCCCCCTCGATGAGCGCATAGTCTTACATGAGTAAACTAAACATGCCTGCGATCATCCCGGTTGCGGGGATGCAATCTGAGTTTGGGATGGAGTGGGACTCCTCTTTAGTTTTGGTGGGTCCCAACTACACAGCCATCGAGGCGTCTATCTACGAGTGTATCCACGCTGGGTGTTCCTCGATTTGGATTGTGGCCAATGATGATGTGGCACCACTGATCCGGCACCGCATCGGCGAGTGGGCTACAGATGTGGATAGTGTAGAGCGCGGGAGGTACATCCGCTTTGGCAACGAAAAACACCAGGAGGTTCCCATTTACTATGTCCCCATCCACCCTCGTCATCGTGACAAGGTAGATTGCTATGGGTGGTCGGTCATTTATGGGGTGAACGTAGCCTATTGGGTGATGACCAAGATGGGCCGATGGATCCAACCGCATCAATATTATGTATCCTTCCCTCTGGGGGTGATGGACCCGCGGGAGGTGTACAAACGCCGTTCCCTTTTGAGGAAGAGCGCCCCCTTTTACTTCTCTCACGGGGGCAACACCGTGAAGGACGGCTCCCCCTTGAGTTTTGTATTAGAACCAGACGAGTGGCGCAGAGCCAAGAGAAAGATAATAACCAATGCCGCCTCTTACAAGGCGCCCACTGAGGGCCAGTACCCGACGGAGTTGTTACCCCCCGAGCAACGTCAGCGTTCGCGGAGGTTTACTCTTGCTGAAGTATTCGGGGAAGCAGACACAGGAACCCACCAGGAAATGGAGCACTTTTATGACTTGACATCCTGGGAGGGATATGTTAAATTCTTATCATCGGAACTTGGTCAAAGAACTAAAAGACCGGGGACCACAACTATGTATAGAGGGAGAAGTAAATGACAGATAAAAAGATTCCTTTCGTAGGCCTGCATGCACACAGCGTAGCGGGTTCTATTTTTGATGCTATCGGGTATCCCGATGAGCATATGGATTTTTGTTACGAGAACGGGGGCGAAGCCTTAGCCCTGACAGACCATGGGAATATGAACGGGTTCTCACACCAGTTTTTACACTGGCAGAAGATGAAGTCCGAGGGAAAGGAATTTAAACCTATCTTTGGAGTGGAAGCATACTTCCTTCCTTCCATTGATGAATGGCGCGATGACTATAACCGTATCAAGGAAGACGCTAAGCAGGCAAAGACGTTGGCTAAAAAAGGTGATACTTCTGGTGCTACTGTTGAAGATGAAGACGCGTCAAAGAAGGCAATTAAGTCCGTACTGAATCGTCGACGCCATTTAATTCTCCTGGCTCAAAACCAAACGGGATTGAACAATCTGTTTAAGATTGTCTCCGAGTCTTATAAGGAAGAGAACTTCTATCGTTACCCGCGTGTAGATTATGATATGCTTGACCGTCACTCCGAGGGGGTGATTGCAGCATCCGCATGTTTGGGTGGCCCCTACGCGGGGAACTACTGGGCTAACCGAGAGGAAGGCCCCGATGCTGTTAGAGAAGCAATGAGGGAAACGACCCGACGCTTCGTGGGCATCTTCGGAGACCGTTGGTATGGAGAACTGCAGTGGAACAACATCGCAGAGCAACACGAACTGAACCAACACATCATCGAAGTGTGTGAGGAATTTGGGGTTACGCTTATTTCCACAGCTGATAGTCACTACCCCAATGATGATGCTTGGAAGGACCGCGAGTTGTACAAGCGACTTGGTTGGCTTGGAAAGGGAACCCCGGCCTGGGCCGAGGATAACACAGAACTCCCCGCCGGCGTAGAAGAGATCGGCTATGAGTTGTATCCCAAGAACGGAAACCAGATGTGGGATTCCTATAAATATTACTCCAAGACCTGTGGGGTTGAGTATGATGATCAGCTTGTAATGGATTCAATTACTGAAACGCACAACATTGCATTCAATAGAATCGAAGACTTCACACCAAACACAACTGTTAAACTTCCAGACTTTGTAGTACCAGCGGGCTTCACAGATGCGGAAGCCCTAGTCAACTATGCTTTGGAAGGTCTGCGACAACGCGGCCTTCACGAGACGGAAGAGTACACGACTCGCCTGCAGCAAGAACTTGATGTCATCGAGGATCGAGGATTTAGCAAGTACTTCCTGACTATGAAGGCGATCGCTGACAAGGCCAATGAGGTTCAGTTGACTGGCCCGGGCCGAGGGTCTGCGGCTGGTTCTTTGGCAGCATATGTCTTAGGCATTACGCAGATTGACCCCATCAAGTATGGGCTTCTCTTTGAGAGGTTCTTGCGCAAAGACGCGACGGATTATCCAGACATTGATTATGATGTGGCGGAGCCGATGGAACTCAAGGAGATGCTGATGGAAGACTGGGGTAAGAATTCAGTTGTACCAATCTCTAATTGGAACACACTTCAGTTGAAGTCTTTGATCAAGGACATTTCGAAGTTTTATGGCATTGAGTTCGGGGAAGTTAACAAAGTTACATCTAGTATGATTTTTGAGGCAACGCCGGCAGCAAAGATGAAACATGGAATCAAGGCCGGAGTCTATACACCGACTTGGAAAGAGGTGATGGAACTGTCGCCATCCCTACGCGGCTTCCTAGTAAAGTATCCGCACATTAAGACACACGTGGAAGCACTTGTTGGTCAGGTGCGGTCTTGCTCTCGGCATGCCGGGGGTGTCTTAATCGCGGACGACTTGAATGAGCATATGCCCATCATTAGTTCGGGTGGTGTACGTCAGTCCCCATGGGCCGAAGGACAGAACGTTCGGCACCTAGAACCGCTCGGCTTTATTAAGTTTGATTTGTTGGGGCTATCCACACTTCGCATGATTGAGGGCGCAGTGCGCCACATTCTGAAGCGCCACCACAACAATCCCGACCCGACGTTTGAGGATGTGAAAGACTTTTATAATCAGCATCTTCATCCTGACGTTATTGATTTTAATGATCAGGCCGTGTATAAAAACATTTTTAGGAAGGGAAACTTCGCGGGTATTTTTCAGTTCACAGAACAGCGGGCACAGGAATTCTGCGCGAACGCAAAGCCGAAGTCCTTAATTGATATCTCTGCCATCACTTCTATCTATCGACCGGGCCCCCTCTCGGCCAACGTGCACGAGCAATACATTCAAGCCAAGGCAAACCCGGGGGATATTGATTACATTAATGAGCACGTGAAGGATGTGACCAAGGAGACCTACGGCTTCCTTATCTTCCAAGAGCAGATTGCCCTCCTTGCTCACAAGTTAGGGAAGGGACTAACTCTGGATGAGGGAAACCTACTAAGGAAGGTTCTTACCAAGAAGGGAACGGGGAAGGAAGCCAAGGTAAAGAGGGCTCTGCGCACCAAGTTCGTCGACGGATGTGTAGAGAAGGGGATTAGACACAGCGAAGCAGAGGACATGTGGGAGAGGTTCGAGTACTTCTCGGGCTATGGCTTCAACAAATCCCATGCGGTATCATATTCGGCAATCTCGTTTCAGTGTGCGTGGCTCTACAACTATTACCCCGTCGAGTGGATGGCATCGTTCCTCGACAAGGAACCAGAGAAGCGTAAGGAGAAGGCAATCAATATCGCCAAGTCCAATGGGTTTGAGATTGTGGAGGCAGACGTCAACACGTCATCGTTTGTATGGGAGATTGATCCCAACAATAACAAGCGTTTGGTGCAGCCGCTAGCGGGTCTCAAAGGACTGGGGGACGCAGCTATCGAACAGATTGTGGCGAACCGTCCCTTCAACAATATTGAGGAGTTCCTTTTCCACGACGATATTGTCTACAGTAAGTTGAACAAGAAAGCATTGGATGTGTTGGTACGCTCGGGTGCGATGAACAGTCTTATGGACGAGAGGTTCAGTGGGCGCAAGCACTTCTGGTCAGCAGTGGCTGTAGATCGAGTGTACAGTAAAAAGAAGTTTCTGGAAAACATTGAAACTTATGAACCGGAAGGTGACTTCAGCACCGAGGAAGAGATTGATAATCTCACGACGCTTACGGGCATTTTTCCGATGCATCTTGTGATGACGGAGGATGTGCGCGAACGATTGAGTGCGCACTATGTACCACCGATCTCAGATTATGACGTAGACCTTCGGCTCGTATGGTTCATTCCTCGCGAGGTTATTAAAAAGAAGACAAAGCACGGAAAGCCTTATTGGATTGTTTCGGTAATTGATTCCAATTCAGTATTGACAAAGTTCCGATGTTGGGGTATAATAGAAGGTAAAGATAGAGTTCACTTGAACCGACCCTACATGGGCAAACTAGACTTTGACCCGGCGTGGGGATTCTCCACTAGGTCGATCAAGAGAAACTTAAGACTGTTAGGATAAAGATGATTTTACAATATCACATGTTGCGGGGAAATGACTTTCCCCCTGTTAGAGCAAACCCGAGCGATGCCGGGTTGGACTTAAGGTGGACGCCTACCGAAAAGGCAGAGAGCGGGTTTAGCATTGCCCCGGGGACGAGTGTTCTTGTGCCAACAGGATGCACTTTTGGAATACCCCACGGATACATGCTCGAGATCAAGAATAAATCGTCCGTTGCCCACAAACGACAGCTGCTTGTCGGCGCATGCGTGGTGGACAGTGGCTACGAGGGGGAAGTGTTTGTGAATCTTCACAATATTGGTGATGAAGTACAGGTCCTGGAACCCGGTGATAAGATCGCACAAGCCGTGGTGGTGCCTGTGGTACACGCCCGCTTCATAGCATCTGAATCGCCTGACATCTATGACTGGTACCCGATCACCATCTCGGGCCGGGGAACTGGCGCGTTGGGATCCACAGGGAAGTGAAAAAACTCCGCAAGGTTGATCGTCAGAAGCGCAAGCAGAAGCGGAAGGATGCTCAAAACCAATTAGCGGAACGTGTTGCGCTCATGACAAAGCACCCTAAAGAGTGTTGTGTTTGTCAGCAAGTATTTGAACGAAACCATGAAACGGTGAAAACGTGGATGGTTACAATCATAAGTGAAAAGAAAACAGTGCGCCTAACCTGTCCTCAGTGTTGGGCCAAAATAGGAGAAATTATAGAATGTCAAGAATAAGAGGTTTTCATGCCGAACTTATCAAAGAAAGATTTAAAGAAATTGTAGAAGGAAAGGGCTATGGCTTTTTCGATGGGGGGAAACCCCATAACGTAAATATAATTGGAGTGCGCAATTCTAATGGGCGCCCCAATTACTTTGACGATATGTTGCTGGTGGTCTATCGCGACACTCACAAGAGGTGGCTCGTGGATTCCTATCAGCTAACCACAGACCCCGGCTTTTACTGGATGAAGAAACCAATGAATGTGGATGGGACTGCCATCCTCTGTCCGGGCCAGTACCGAGGGGTCTATAGGGTCTCTAAGCATCGGGGTAAATATGACGCGTTGTGTCAGCGGGGAGGGCACGTTACTGTATGGAGAGATCCGAATCGCGATCTTCAACATGACATGGATGACGCTACGAAAGACACAGGTAGCTTCGGGATCAATATCCACAAGGGAGGTAGAAACTCGTCGCGAGTGGAGAAGTACAGCGCTGGTTGTCAAGTATTTAAGAACGATGGGGATTTCAAAGACTTCATGGTGACGATGAATTCCGCCCGGCGCGCCTTTGGTAACAGTTTCACATACACGTTGCTCGAAAGCTCAGACCTAGAGTCGGGGGTAGAGGATGACAAGAATTAAAGGACATGCAGCAAAGGGGCTCACGTATGATGATGTACTGCTGGTCCCTCAGTATTCGGATATTAAGAGTCGCCTAGAAATTAACATAGGAAATACTTTTCGCGGCGCCCATGCAACCGTAATGTTGGATCTACCTATCATCGCGAGTCCTATGGACACGGTGTCGGAATCCGAAATGGGCGTGTCCATGTGGAAACTTGGAGGGCTAGCCGTTATTCATCGCTACAATGCAATTGCGAAGCAGGCAGCTTTGGTGGACCAGGTGATCGTCGGAGCAAATGCCAATGTGGCCGCAGCCATAGGTGCTTCTGGTGACTATTTAGATAGAGCACGAGCCCTGTATGATGCGGGCACGCGCATTCTGTGTATTGATGTGGCGCATGGACATCACGTTCATGTGAAGAACGCTCTCCACGAATTGCGTAGAGTATTCTCTAATACGATCCACATCATGGCGGGCAACATTGCTACTAAGGAGGGTTATGATGACTTGGTCGATTGGGGAGCCGACAGTGTGCGCTGCAATATTGGCGGCGGTTCTATTTGTTCAACTCGGATTCAGACTGGCCACGGTGTCCCGGGGCTTCAGACAATATTGGATTGCGCGGAAGCAGGAAGGAAAGTACCGATTATTGCCGACGGAGGAATTAGGAGTTCCGGAGATATTGTCAAGGCTTTGGCGGCTGGCGCTGACTTCGTTATGCTTGGTTCTGTGCTTGCAGGTACTGATGAAACTCCTGGCGACGTAATCAATACGCGACAGGGGAAGTTTAAAGCTTACCGCGGAATGGCCAGCAAGGATGCGCAGGTTGAGTGGCGTGGCAAGACTGCGTCCCTAGAAGGTATTGCGACAACGGTGCCCTCTAAAGGTCCTGTAGCTGGTGTCTTGGACGAGTTGGCCCGGGGCATTCGGAGCGGCCTTTCCTACAGTGGTGCTCGAAGTGTGCGAGAGCTACAACAAAAGGCGCGCTTCATGAGACAAACTAGTAGCGGCCACGTAGAGGGTACCACTCACATATTAAAACGATGAGTGACCACAGGGAAAATTATTCTATTTTAAGTTTTGGGCTGGACTCCAAACTACATGAGAACCTAAAGATAAGACTCTACTACGATCAGATAAGAAATCAAAGTCAGTTTTTTAGGATGTGCGTCGAGTCGTACTTGGCACAAGATAAGTTTTTCATGGAGTTCTTTGACGACGTGAAGGTTCGAATGAAGACACAGTCTAAAATAAGAGCATCTAAGTCACGAAAGCTCAGACAACAAGGCGAAGATCTCATGCGCAATTTGGCGCTGAGCGATGAGGAAGTACAAGATATATTTGATTTATTAGAAGAGGAGTTACCCGAATTATGAAGAATTGTGTAAAGGAATGTTACCTTGCGAAAAAGGCATGCGGGAACAAGGAGTGCAGAATGAACATGGATTATGAAGAAGACTTAAATTGTGCTCTCATTGCAATTAAGAAACATGGGCCGATGACTCTGGAGGAAATTGGAAAGCGTCATCAGGTTAGTACGGTGAGGATAAAGCAAATCGTAGATGCCACCTTACTAAAATTAAAAAAGACATTACTCAAGGAAAATACTATTTAAAAGTAGCATAATCGCGATGTGTTAGGAGATTATTGAGGATGTCAAACAAAAAGAATCTATTGAATGAAGTTCAGGTCCGCCAGTTTATGAAGCTGGCATCCTTGCAACCCCTTACGCCCGGATTCGTCAACGGCCTTACGGAGAAAGCCGCTTTTGATAAGGGTCAGGAGACCGAAGTTGGCGGAAAGGCCGACGAAAGCCCAACCAAAGGCCAAGAAAAGAAAGGCGGTGGCAAGGCCTATGAAAAGGACCTTGAAGAGGGTCACGGCCGCGGCGGAAATGAATATCATGAGGCTGGCGTGCATCGAGGCGGTGGCATTAAACTTGACGAAGAGGGATTGCAATATCGCGACGACGTGGAAGCCGAACTTGGTGCCACCGAAGATGAGTTGGGCGCCGAAGACGAGCTAGCCGGCGAGGAAGGCGAAGAGGTCGAGGACCTTGAGGGTGAAGTCGACGTCGAAGCTGATGCTGGCGGCGAAGCAAGTCTGACTGTTGCACAGGTGGTGGACGCCATCGAGACTGCGCTGCAGGAACTCTTGCCCAACGAGGAAGTCGAAGCAGAATATGTAGGTGGCGAGGAAGAGGGTGGAGAGCCCGGCCCCGGAGATGAGTTTGCCCCCGAGGGTGATGAAGTCGTTGCCGATGTTGAACTTGGAGAAGAGGGCGAAGAACTCGAAGAGATTTTGGGCTTCGGCAAGAGCAAAGCTGACAAAGCCCGTGAGAAGCTTGCCTTGGGCAGTAAAGGGTCCTACGATCCTGATCCCGAAGCGGGTGAAGAGAGTTCCGCCCCCACACCCGAAGAGGCTGCAGCCGCCCGGAAGAAACCCGTAGGACGTACCAGGAGCCCGGCAGGAGCTACCACGTACGGTCTCGGGGGCACTTACGGCGGTGTTCGTGAAGGAAATACCGACGAACTGGTTGAGCAAATCACTAAGCGTGTTGCTGCTCGCATTTTGAAGGCGGCTCTCCGCAAGAAGTAAAATAAACGCTTGACTTTCAAGCGCTCCTAACGTATACTAAGGACTGTGAGGGAAGCCTCGCAGTCTTTTTTTATGGGGTTAAAATGTATGAAGTAACAACTGGAGAACTCATGGTGTTTGTGGTTCTAGGCTTCGCGGCCGGAGCATTTGCGAGTGTTTATCTCTCTAAACTATTTGAGGTTGTTCACCTCTGGCGCTTCTGCCAAGAAGTGGTGGCCCATTGTTTGTTAATGTGCGTGAAGATTATTGAGGATGTGGCATTTTTAAGTGAGGTAAAACGGAAGCATATGCAAAAAGCAGATTTTACACCAGAGCAGATTCGACAGTTTGAAGAGGTTGATGAAAGGACCTTGACAAACTGGAAGGACTCAGTTATACTATCTTTAGTGAGTGGCACGCCGCCGAGATTTCGGACGTTGATGCCATTCACCAACTGGAAAGAAGCAATCAAGTTTCTAGAAGAGTCCAAGAAGGCATCCATAATTGAAAGAAAGGAAAATTATGATCTATAACAGTAGTGATAAAGAAGAGGTAGAGGAAGAATCCACAGTGAAGGAGCCCGAAGCCCCAGGAGAGGAAGAGCCCCCACTGATAGGGCTGTGCACCGACATCAACGAAGAATCGATGAAGGAGATAGTACTCGGCTTGCTAACGTTAAACGGAGGCAAGATACTGCCCGATGAGAATGATGACGAGAATCTACGGGATGTTGAATTTTTTATTTCATCCAACGGAGGCTCCGTCAACGATATGTTCGCCATTTATGATGTGATGGAGCTTGTTAAAAACAATCGAGACGTCGCTACTTTTGGCTACGGCA
>Ga0098034_1001169_pt1 | contig 9955 bp, 10 predicted proteins | sample 2_EtaG_FD_77062 | JGI IMG/M metagenome (GOLD analysis project Ga0098034, IMG submission 77062) | Marine viral communities from the Subarctic Pacific Ocean - 2_ETSP_OMZ_AT15125 metaG | ecosystem: Environmental > Aquatic > Marine > Oceanic | place: Pacific Ocean | collected 2015-01-07
ACCATTGTAGTATTATTGTATGAACCTAAAGCATCAGCATCAAGCACCATCCAATCAGTATGATTATGACCATATTGAGTAGTTGTGCTATCTGCAGTGCCTACTACAAAGGTATCCGCAAGTGCCGTCTGAACTTCAAACGCTGTGCCTAATGGCTTCTCTTCCATCCAGACTTTAAACATTGGATTATCCGCATCAGCCGAATCCGTAGTATAGAACACTCGACACGCAATATCATAAGTCGTGTCCAGATTATACGGAAGCGGCATCACATGACCGATATCATCAGCCGTGTTCATAGTGTAGGTAGAAAATCCCAACGTGCTTAATTCTGCAAGCTGTCCACCTACGCCCATTCCAGTCTCAGCGGCTGACAATGGCCCACCACTCATCGTCTGTGGAGTCAAGAACATCTGACTCAATGGAGGCTGACGTGCATCACCAATATCCCATGCACTAACAGCAGACACAAATGCTGCAATTGCAACAATTAACAACAATGCTCTCTTCATGCTATCCTCCTAGAGAACGCTGATGTCGTTCAACCACGCGAGCTTTCTGCGTGATCCAAAGCCCAGCTCTGCATACCAGAAATACTGTGCTTCGTAGACATCTGTACGCCCGACCTGCTTGAGAACGCCTGTTCCACGATCAAGCCACTGCGGACGGGCCATCTCGTAAATCCGAAGCGCTGACGGGTCAATAAATGCCGCCTTGTTCTCCGGTGCGAACTTGTCAGCCATCCAGGGAATGCCGTTATAGCTCAGCCCTCGCCAGCCATTGTCGAGATCAATCTCATTAACCTGGATGTTATTGCGAGCAGCCATGTCACCGTAGGCAAGCTGAACATCAGGCGAGCCAAGGATAAACTTGGTATCGCCACCGCCAGTGTGATTCACATCACGCAGGACCTTGTTGATGCGTGTCCGCGTAAGTGGCTCAGCCGTGCCTGCGCTTGCGCCATTGTGAATCTGCGAAATCCAACTAGGCTGTGTTGCAGACGTGAGATTCTGGAACGTGCTAACGATGGAATAGTTATCAATCCCACCATACAATCCCATCATCTCATTACCTGCGCCACCTTCAAGGAAGATGAAATCATTATCACTGACGCCAGGATCTGCGTCAATCGTAATCGTGCTTCCACTAACCGCAGTTACACGAGCGTTACCACGATCGGTGCCCCCACTCTTAGCGCTCTGGAAATTCAAGTTCATGTTCGGACCAATGAACAGAGCACCATTGTCATCGTTGGCAATACCATACGCTGCATCTACGCCAAGCGTTACATCGGGTGAACCGTCATCTACAAGCGCCAACACACCACTGCCGTCGTTCCACAACTGGCGATTGATCTGGCGATGAAATACATTAATCTTACTAGTCATCTCGCGATTAAGTGAAGGCGCGAATGCCCCACTCTGCGAGCGTGAAGCTTCCATCACAGGGCCTGTCAGTCTGAAAGCCGCATAATGGTATGCCATCGGCACGCGTGTTCTAGCGTAGTCCGAAGGCTCCGGCGTAGGCAATGTGTCACTCTCTCCGACAGATCCAAACCCACCCCACGTCTCGAACTCAAGGGGAATATATGCATACTTACCCTCGATGTGCTCAGAGTCACGCTTCAGAATAACATCATCCATCAGCACTGTCTGATGCACAAACTGCTTCTCGAACAGGGGCAGATAGAACTCTTTGAGAATGTCATCATAGTCACTAAGGGTCAATGATGCCATCTAACTAGTTCTCCTGGACGTTCATTTTCGCGTCCATAAAATCCTTCAAAGCACGTTCTGTGTTATCAGGATCTTTATTAATGTCTAGCTCTGCATGCTTGGGTCCTATACCCACATTAGGTGCTGTGCCAGGAGCTACATCAGCTTTACTTGATTCAGTCTGCACACCTCTAGGAACACGTGCGCCGCTCTTGACAAACTTATTATGGATCTCTTGCGAGAACTGGCGTATCTCTACATTCGACGGTAATTTGCCACCATTGAGTGATTGATGCGCCTCGATCTTTGCTTGAACCATGTCAATGTCTGCAAGCGGGAAGTCTGCTTTGCGGACACGATCCACCTCAGACAGCACGCTATCTACGCGAGCTTCGAGAGCGGCTTGACGATCTTTCTTGTCTTGCTTGTCAAGTTTGCCTTCGATGCGATCCAACTGCTCAATATTAGCAGGTGGCGCGATGGCTGTAGGCGTAGGCGTTGCTTTGCCATCGTTCAATGCGTCAATCTCCGGTGAATAGTTTGCCCATTCTTCCTGAGAGTGCGAACCATACCATGCTTTATCGTTCGCTAATGCTACCTCTTTGGCCTCAGCGAGTGCAAGTTTTGCACTAGCATCAGAGGCGGCGGTATCGTTAGCGGCTTTCTGAGCGTTTATTGCTGCTCGATCTTCCGCTAGCGACTGAGAATTCTGTGTGAACTTGGCGTTGCGCATGTAGCCATCGCGAAGCTCGCTATTGCTAATGAACTCTCCGTTTACAAATTGCCCCTCAGGAGTAGGATCTGACTCTACTGCTGGAGTCTCTTCTGATTCAATCTCTTCAGCCATTACGATTGCTCCTTTGAGTTTGAGAACTACTCACAAGCTAGCTATGCGGCTTGTGAATCCCCAGATTGCTCAGCGGAATCTTGTGGCCGGCCCATAGACGCAGCAAATAATTGGATATGACCTTCTGCGTGGTTAATCCAATTCTGCGCCCATTTAGGCTCCTTCAGCGCACGTTCTTTCCACTTCATGGAATTCATATCTTCTTCGATTGTATCTAAGTGTATGTCATGACGTTCCCATCGCTGTGGCGCAGGCGTTGCTCTGCCTTCCCACAAGGCATCGTTCTCGTCACGAGCAAGTGTTTCATGTTGATCCGTCTGCTCATACAACACATCTGGGATAGCGTGCCGTAGCATTTCCATTATGCGATTAGTATCGACTTGACCTCGCTCATCCTTAAACAAGCCCATGTTCGCCATGTCCAAGACCTTGCGCACGATGGCGGGCTTGCTCTTAGTGGAGCCACCGACTACGCTAAGATGAATATCGCTATTATTTCGCAAGTCTGCGCCTTTGAATGTGCGCACTTGCCGTCGACGATTCGGGCCTGCATACTCGATCATGCGGCCCTCTTCGACGGCTACACTGACAATCTGTAAAGTCTTACGGAAGAGTTTTGTAAGCTGAACGTGTAAGCCTTTTTCGGGAATGCTAAGAGGACGGTCATCCTGTTCCTGTAGTAATTCGATCCCAACTCCAGACTTGACTCCAGCTGGAACCTGACCTTTAGATGGCTTGTGAAGCATCTGAAGGTCCTCGAGCATTCCAAACAGCTCTGAGAGGTATCGAAATACATGAACTGGCAACGAGCCGGGCTGAGCAACATGCGGCTCAAAGCCAGGCATATAGTCCACGATCTGACCTGCAAGATCATCTATACTTTCCACCCCCGAACCTACTGGGTTCATCCATTTGAGCGCAAGCATCGTGTCCATGTTCTCACGAATCTGCGAAGCTGTCTTGTTGATCTCGCGCTGGATAGGTATTTGATCCTCCAGAGGCGCAGTGCCTCTAAACTGACCAGGATGTCTATACCAATGAAAATCCACGACTGGATACCCAACGACTTTGTTAAAGGCATCTGGCCATTTTCCCTTCTCAAGAACAACGCCATTAGCAATATAAGCTATAAAGCCTTCCGGGCATGATTTTTGAGGCTTCATAATCCACTTGAATACTGTAGCGCCTTGAGATTCAGGTGAGTATTCTGTGCCTAGTCTGCCATGTCCTAGCACCTGCTTAAGCAAGAAGCTCACATCATTCATTGGCTGAGTAATGGCCTCTGGCTCTACGTTCACGCCCTCTTCCCAACGGCGATTGATTTCATCAAGCGTCATCCATGAATGGAAACACAGGAAGCTTTTACGATCAAGCGGTCCTGGTAGCTCATCGCAAAAGAATTGCCAAGGAGGCCAAATGTCAAGTCTGATATCGCCTTCAGTCTCGATAGCCTCTGAACCGTCCTCGTCTTGCTGCGAGAACATTGGCCCGATAGTCTCATCCCAATCCAAGCTAGCGTAGCAATTACCAAAGTGCATACACGGGCGCACTATTTCTCGTGCGTAGCGATCTTCGATCTCAAGAAATCGCCAATAATGCTGCCCTAACGACTCGCCCGCAATCGCAGCATCTTTGTCCTCGCTTGATAATGTATCCGGCGTGACATCAAATGTGGGCGTCGCGATGTGTAGCTTTGCCTCCGTGTCTAGCAAGTAAGGCTTGAGCATGTTAATGGTGATATGCCTGCGAGACGGTGGAGGTGGAGGCATGAGAACCTTCTGCGTGACTGTATTAAGCACAGCCCACTGAAATCCCCGCGCCATAAGCGCGTTCATGCGCCACTGATTACGGATGCCTATACTCTCATCAGTCCATGTAGCGAACTGGCGATTGACAACATCGACAATATCATCATCCGAAGGGTCCACAAAGCCATTTGGCTTTGCTTGCATTTCAGCTAAGGTTGGCATACTTGGCTAGCTCCGCTTCCTGCTCTGGTGAGATCACACCTGCCTCGTTCATTTCATCGTGAATCTTATTTAACTTCTTGCGACGCTCTACTAGCTGAGTGCGTTGGGCATCTACTGCATCGGAGCCTACTTTGCCGTTGCTACGAGTGCGGACTTGGCCAATGCTAGCGCTAATGACCGCTTTTTCTTTGTCTACGAGGGCCATTATACAGTCTAGCTGGCGATTGTTATCGACATTGGCGCGCCTCATGGTCCATGTTACTAGCCCGAGCGCCCAGAATGCTACAATGCCTAGAATAATATCGCTTAAGTAACCCATCCACTCTCATTCACAAACGCGTTAAGGTCAGCTTGAGTTTTCATGAGTTGCATATCGCTCATCACTTGCTCGACGAACGTGGTTTCCATTGCATTATTGTGCTTGGTAAAGTGATCACCTTGAAAAACGGTCGCCACGCCGTAACGATTACTGTCACAAGGATGATCAAACTGTCCATCAGCTGGCTTGCCTGTTTTAGGATTGTAATAATACGAGCTGAAAGCCTCTCTATGGCGTAAGGCCCTGGGATTGACACGCAACTTAGGCAAATGCTTATCAGCACGAGAAGGATGATTATTCCAAAACAGCCAATTAACTTTGTCATTACCAGCTTCTATTGCGTTATCTGCAGGGTAGAGCGGCATTTTGAACCCTTGCCGCATTGCCTCGGACATGTAAAGTTTCATAAACGTTAGCGTTGCATCGTCTTGACTAGCTCTGGCTCGCATGCTTGGATCACAGGGCCAAAGATGGATCTTTTCAAACCCATCGGGCGTTCTGTGCTCAACTTCAGCCATTTCGCGTTCATGCAATACAAGCTTGGCCCTGATTGCTGCGATGAACTCTTCAAGCTTGGCCTCTTCCATGCAGACTTCGTCGTAGATAAGTCCATTGTAGAACGGATCAACGGCAAGAAAGGTAGCCACCTTAGCAGCTGGATAGCCATGATCAATGCTAATGAGTTTCTTCCACGAACTATCTGGTATGACATTCTCGTCATTGACACATAGTTGATCGTCATACTCATCGTAAACTTGACCCTCGAATGCTTCCCACGAACCGCCAACGTAAATCCGTAACTTCTTGGGAGTAAGTGTTCGTTCCAAGTTGTGAATGTAATCATCAGGCAAGTTCTCTTGATTGTCGTAGGTAGTGCAGGGAATGCAATGATAACGCTCGTCGTAGCCTTCTTGAGCGCGCTCCCCTAGCATGCGGTTTACTTCCCACGTGCGATAGTGCCAACTACGACCATTAGGATTCCCGACACCGAACACACTACGCATCCATTCCGGTATAACTCTACCTTTGGTAGTTTTACGCAAGCGGATACGACCTTGCAATCGCTCGATGGTGTCTTGATCGACTTCCTCGGCCTGGTCAATGGCAGCATAACAAAAGTTACCGCCTACTTTGAAATTCTCGAAGTGAGGCAAAACAATCTCGCTCCCACCTACTAGACGTATAGTCATCTCCTGCTTGTTGAAACCCTCGATGAAGGAATCCGGTAACAGCTCCATCAAGTCCTTCAATGTTGTGTCCTTTAGATCTTTCGCTGTCCAGCGACCAAGCATCCCCCGATTACCTTGACAGTCTCCAAAAACATCCGACTTGACCGACAACAGGATCACACGCATACACAATGCCCATGACTTTGCGGCTCCCCACCCGCCCCACATGAACGGATACTTATGGCGACTCATTATGAATTCTGTTTGCTTCGGCGTCCAACTAGGCCACATGATTAGCCACGTAATAGTCAAATACTATCAATGACTCACTAGGGCGCAAGTCCAAGTGCAAAAAGTCTTTACCAATGCCTATGTAGAAAAAGCCCACTTCAATTGCGGCTTTTAGCTTTTCTCCCCGATCTGCACTATTGTAAGTGGAGATGTCTGCTGCGATTCCTTGCACATGGGAACTATTGCTAACACCACCAACTGAGCGATTATGCGACGCGCAGCGAATGCCACTTGTAATGCTAACAGAGCGCCCAAGCGTATCACGGAGCTGTTGAAGCATGGATGGCAAACGCTCATCTAAACCCGCCTTGTCGCAGCCGCATTTGCATGCGAATTCACTGGCGCTGAAATTTGGTGTAAGGTCGCCCATTGAAGAGTTATTCCTGTTTTCGGAAAAACTACACTATATCGCTTTCAAAAATTGAGTCGAATAAAACTATGCCAACCCACATCACTGCCAGAATGAGAACTAACGGCACCGTTATCGGAAGACATAAAATTCTCAGGCCCATCAGCACCTATCTAGGAAGATTTACTGCTACGAAGGCGTTGGGCCGCTTCATCAACCATCTCGCGGGCTTTAGCTTCGCTACCCATAGGCCCGCTTGCATGAATCTCTGCGTCACCTACTTTTTTGTGAATGCTGAAGCTCACAAACGCTGTAGCTACCTCTGCTGATGGCTTTAGCTCTTGCGATGTATTGCGGCCTTCGATTTGCCCTAGCGCCTTGAGCGTGCTCTCTTTGGCAACATTGCGCATTTTGCTCATCAAGTGCCATCCTCGCTACGCATAATAGAGCTGGTAGATTTGGCTTTGCGTCTAGGATTTACTTTCGCTTTGCGTCTAGGATTTACTTTGGCTTTCTTACGTGTATAGGTTTTAACACCTTCAAGGGTAAAGGCATCCTTGACGACATCTCCAAGGGGTTTGTAAGGATAAGGAACGTGCCTTCCACCAGATACTTTAGCTTTTCGACGAGGGTTAGATTTAGTAGCCATGCTATGCTCCGTTCTTAGACATTGTTGGGGCTGATCCCGCCTTGTCCACTGAGCCAACGCGTCCCTGGCTTGCGCCGGATCCCATCTTCTGGGGCGATGTCGCTCGATTGAATTCGCTCGCCATCCGAGCTTCCTTCGCGTCCCCGGTCCGCGTCATGTTGCCCGTGTTCGATCCGCTTGACTTGCTCTTGTTCATCGCTGACTTGTTCTTGGAAGCCATTAACGGCCCCATTATGTTGTTGGCCATTGATGGCCTCCTCTATGAGTTGTGCGTCTTCTGCTTCAGTGAAGCGCGCCGAACCGACAGCGTGCTCTAGGATGCTCTCTTTAATACTTGCACTCTCTGCTTCGCTGTTGACGTTCATTTGGCCTACAATAATTGTAGTATCCGCTTTGGCGTCTTCTTTGACAGTGCGCTTAGGCGTGTAGCCAGCCATTTCTAGAATGTCCTTAGCGGCTTGTCGCTGGACATTTTCGGCGTCTGCATCGATTAGTTCAAATAGCTTATCCGCGGCGTGGTCAGCGTATTCTGCTAGTTTTTGCTGTATGGGATCAATCGCAAGCTCTACTTGCTTATTTTGCATATCGAGCATCATCTCACGCCCACGAGGGGTGTTTAAAATGCGCGACACACTTTGCTTGTCGATGTCAAGCATCTCGCCTATGGCAGTGTGATTATGCCCATAAAGACGCAAAACACAAATCGTATGCAACCGAGTGGCTGCTGTAGACGTAGATGGCATTGAGTTATGATCCTAGCGATACCCTCCGATACAAGTGTCTACTTCTCCTCGATTGAATATAGCAAATCAGGAAAGGCGTGTCAAGAAGTCATTTAATGTTAAGGTGATAGTATGTGATACGACCTCCATAGAGCCGTTTTAAGCCTCTTTATATATGGCCCGGGTACGAACCTAGCCCACCTTACGTAAAGCGCCTAGTTAGCGCCCTGCTGTGCGCTAGGCCCACTTCACGCGCCTTACATGTGCTGTCTTGCGCGTAGTTTTTCCGACTATGGGAATAACTCTTGCATGCGGTAACTGACGATTTTAGCTTGCTTCAGCGCATTATTTTTTATTTTGCATGCTAGTTGCATAGCATACCCTTGCTACCAAAGTTGGTGATAGTAAACGCTTCCGTAGATCACCCCACTTCTTCTACTCAACACGAACCGTCGGAAGGGTAGGGGGGTCATTCTGTGGCCATGGCCTCCGCCCACCCCCCGATCGCAACCGCCACGCCAAGCGCATGAAGCATGCGCTTGTCATGTCGCCTGCTTGCACAGCCCGACCCTCCCCGCATCCCGCGCGCCACGCTAGCGCGTGTCACTTGCGATGCTCACCCCCCACGCCACCCCGCACACTGCGCGCCTTCACGATGGCACGCGATGAAGCATACGCGCCAACGCTCAGTCACTTGCATGCTGCCCAAGATCCCACCTTTGAAGCGCTAGCAGACTTGCGCGACGGTAGTGTCGCGCTCACCCCAAGAGCCACAACAGAGTCAAAGGATAGCAAGTCACAAAGGCACGCGAACCAAGCTACAGGCTAGCGGAGTGGGAGTGTTTCACCCATCGCGACCAGCGCCCCACGTGGCCCCAAGTCAAAACAAGTGGATAGCTCTCCGCTGTTCGTTCGCTACGAGAGCACGCACACACTGTTACAAACCATCCCCGCACCAACCCTAGAGCGGAACGCGCTCAGAGTCGAGCGCTTAAATTTATGCGCGCCCTCAAATAGCGATAACACGCGTCCGCGCTCGCTATTCGAGCCTCACGGCGCGCTACTGGGGTGGATAATTCCACCCTAAGACTTGACAAAAGCCAGAAACGGTGTTATCGTTACCCTGTAACACAGAGTAACGAGACAGCATGGCAAGCAACACACACCAACACCGGAGGACTCAGTATGACAATAGAACTCAACGAACTCACGTCAGCAGAAGAAACGCGAAAGATTGTGGAACGTGCATGGGAAACAGCAATAAAGGAAGGTGCAGATCTAGAGACCATAGCCATGCTTACAGAAGCTGTTGTGCTGTGGGTATTAGCGGTTGAACGCGAGAAGGAAGAGACGGCACGGTTAGAGAAACTTTGCCGGGATAGTGGACAGTCCGACGACGAGCTTTTTCCAGTCGCTGGACATACGCGCACGTTTGGAGGAGCATGCGATACACTGTAGCATGACAGACGCCAGAGGGGAGGCACAAGGCTTCCTCTCGTCACTCTTGCAAGAGGAAATAACTAGCATGGAAACGAAAACAGAAACAGCGAAAGCGGGACTGAGTCAGAAGGATTACGATAAGTCGTTGGAGCTTGGGAAGATTCTGGACAGTGACGAAGTGGAACCGCACTCAACCAAGGAGGGATTTGTCGTTGTGGCTCGGGAGTTCGACGTTGATGTGCCGACCACGGAAGCAGAGGCGAAATCTTGCGCCAAGGACATCAACGAAGGTGGCATTGTCGCGTTGATTGCCGAGAAGGTGACGACGCTAGCAAGGAACGCAGTTGCTGTTAGCATGAAGCCGACGACCAGCAAGCTCGCAGAAGCCAACGCCGAACTTGCCAAGGCCAAGTCGCAGACACAGCGTCTGGTTGAAGCGCAGAATTCAGGCGATACCGCCGCAGTCGCCGCAATTATTGCGGAA
>Ga0098034_1001171_pt1 | contig 9950 bp, 12 predicted proteins | sample 2_EtaG_FD_77062 | JGI IMG/M metagenome (GOLD analysis project Ga0098034, IMG submission 77062) | Marine viral communities from the Subarctic Pacific Ocean - 2_ETSP_OMZ_AT15125 metaG | ecosystem: Environmental > Aquatic > Marine > Oceanic | place: Pacific Ocean | collected 2015-01-07
GCCTCCGTCTCTTCTTTAATAATTTGTTGTAAATGTTCTTTTGTTACTTTCATTTTTTGAAACTCATTTTCTGGGGCGCTCAAAAGAAATGATTTATTTTCTTGAACCGTTTCTTTAATGATTCGCTTAAGTTGTTTCTTTGTGATTCTCATTTTTTTAAAGACCTTATAATTGTTTCAGCTAGTTTGCTTGCGAGAGTATCAACATCTAGGTTTTCGGCCATGGCGGCGGCTTTTTTGGCTGCCTTCTCCGCATCTTGTCTAGCCAATTCTGGATCTTGGGCTCTTCTTCTTTTTTCATCATCCTTTGTACCGACTTGCTGCGGCTGCATCTCAGAGCCCTTCTTTCTGAAGCTGTGTTTTTCCTTGCCTGCGCCGCGGTCCATGAATTTTAACCCAGTTTCAGCATAAGGAGGATTAACATCAATTTCGCCCCCCCTCAGAGCCTTTTTTGCAATTTCTATAGCTTGTGCGACTTGATCCTTATCAATAACTGGCATATCCGGTCGTTGGGGCGCCCAGCCCGGGGCCTTGAGGGTAAGCTGTCGAACATTCGATCCCATTTTCTTTGCAGCTGCGTCGACCGCTGCCTCAGCACCTTGAGCCCCCGTCCATTTTTCTAGAACAGCAACTACCTCGGGACCGGTATGGTTGCGGCCGTCGCCGTCCGTTGCTAGTTTTTGTAAATGTGGCTTAATGCCCGCCTCATTAAATGCTGCAAAGGATCCTTTCCCGGGCTTTCCTTTCTGAATATTAAGTCTTCCCTTTGTGATAGCATTTAAAATTGCAACAAGTGGTTCTGGAGGGAAATGCACCAAAGAGCCGCCCATTTTTAGTTCCGGATTAATCATTCCAGTTGCAATCCAGCGATGATGGCCATCCATGATATACAATCCGCCGGGGCCTTTACTGATAAAGGCGCCCAAGTTGCCTCCGGGATTAAAGTCCTTCACCGCCTCTTTGTCAGAAAGCATGCCTATTACAAATTTTACGGCCTTTTTAATATTCATACTTGATTGTGAAGGAATTAAGTTTTTTACAGCAGCGATCTGATCATTATCTGTAACTTTAATAACATCATCGGAAGGATCGCCGTCTTTTGTTCCGGTTCGGGTTATTATCTTCGAAGCCTTAGGGCTAACTTTAGACAATTCTTTAGGAAATCTAGCAGGATTTACGTCGGCCGGGTCGGCCTCTTCTGCCAAAAGAATTTTTTCATACTTTTTCCATTCTTGTAAGAGTGTTTTCATGTCTTTCATTTTTTTAATCCTTTAATATATCTTGAATAAGATTATTCAAATTTGTTTTTTCTCTACCCTCATTCAAATATAGCCCAATGCCGGGATCCATTTGCGGAGTTGAGACAGAAGGGCTAGCTTTTGGTGCCAAATATGCACCAGGAGTTGACGGCTCCGAAACAATATCGAAACAAATCAACTGAAAATCATCTTCAACCATAGTATAGCCTTGAGATTCTTTTACAGTACCCAAGCCTCGGGAAGAAATGCCAAGTTTTACGCCTGCTTTTACCAAATCTTTGAGAATTCTGCCAGATGGCGTTCCCAAAACTTCAATCTTTCCCATTACATTTTCGCCATCCCACCACATTTTTGCTATGAGATGAGAAGCATTCTTAAGATTAATAACGCTATCGTCCGGATGATCTAATTCGCCAAGAGATCTTCTTTCTTTAATAGCTTTCTGATAGTTCTCTACTTCTCTTTGCAGAGTTTCTTGTTTATAAATTCTGCCATTGCCATTTTTTGTGCCAGCTTTTTGACATACTCCCACAAGATAAACTGCTCCATCGGCAACACGCTTTCTTTCTGATTCTGTTAAGATATCAAAAGCACATTGCCCATCGGGACAAAGTTCAAAGTATTCTTGTAGTAGTTTTTTTGACATATTTTAATTTATAACCTGTTGGTTTAACGAGCGCAGCTGCCTAGAGGCGCGCCCTTATTCGTCTAATAAGCTTACGCGCCCTGCATCATTAAATTTTTCTCGACGGCATTAGCCCATGTTAACGCGCTGCGCGCCTCGTTCTTTTGTACCTCTGTCGATCCCTGTTTGAGCGCGATCTGTACGTCTTCCATAGCCTTTCGAATCTCGCCACGGAGATTGGCGAGGCCCGCGGTGTCGAGGCTCTCGTCTTTAACGGCCTCATGACCCTTTTTAGCAAGTCTCTTTAAAGCCTGTATTTTTTGCTCGGGCCCTTTTTGAGAAATTCCCATCATGCCGCCTAATTTGCCAAACATGCCTTCGTCGACAACAGCTTCGATTTCTTCTTTAATAATACGCCGGAGGCGCTCTTTTGTAATTTTCATTTGTAAATAACTCCTTAATTATTTCTTGGTTTTTTTAACACCAGTTCCAAGCCACCAACTTTTTGGTGCAACATTGGCGCCGGGCTTAACTACTTTTCCAGATCCGTGACCTGTATTCTTTTTACCACCTTTCTCATCAGCCATCTTATTATCTCCTTTTAAAATAAATTAAAGCGAGGCTTTCCCTCGCATGCTATAGCTACCAGCACAACATCTTCTAGTTTCTGGGATGTTACGTCTTCTCATCTTCTAACCTCACGTTTAAATTTAATCCAAAGTCTTTTAACAACATACTAAAAAAGTATGAAGTCCCGGCAGACAAGCAGCCGCATAAAAATGCTGTGTATAAACTATTATCAAAACTAAATAGTTCGGTTCTTTCATTCATAGCCCATAAAACTATGCCAACCCAGAAGCCCAAGCAAAGAGGACAATGAAATAATTCTCCTAACTTACCTTTTATTGGCCGGATCTTATCGAAAATTGAACCATAAATTAAAATAAAGGTCATTCCGTAAGAGCAGAGAATAAAATGTAAAGTCTCCATTATTCCTCTAAGCGATAAACTGCAGCAGTACTCATACCAAATGGCATCTGGCCTCTGTTAATCGAGCCCTTCTTCTCTGAATGGTATTTGTCTGGATCCCACTCTGTGCTCTCGCCGGGCGGGGGCTCGTTAAGGCGCGATTCTTCTTGTGCATCAAATGCTTTCTCAAATTCCATAAGAGGACGTTCGTCGTCCATAAATCTTGAAACAGCTAAGAGTGTGTGCTGAATTTCATTATACTGTTTTGATTCCTGAATTACGGCTTCCATAGAACTAAAGACATTTCCGCCTTGAACTGAATCATAATCAATAATTCCTCGCTTCATCAAGAATTTAAAGAATCGATTTTGAGCCTCATAAACATGCTCTCCATAATATTCTTTGGCAAAAGTTAATATTTTTCTTTTCTTTGGCATTATTACAATATCAATATCATCATGATCATAAATCATAATATCTCCACCAAGACTTTTGCGAGCTTTAAGTTGAATTGTTTCCTCAACTTTATTCGTCTTAATAGTGACTTTGATTGGATCAGTCTTTTGCTGTCCTATTGTAACATTAATTGCCATCGTTAATCATCTCTTGTGTTAGTTGTTGAACTTTTAATACTTTTTCCAAGATATCTTTGCTTATTTCCTTTTGTGAAAAAGAATTCAAAACATTGATTATCTGATCTCTTTTTTCTAAAACCACATCATTTGTTTTATTTTTTGTTGCGTTGATTAAGTTACTTTTTAGTCTTCCGATCTCTTCATTCAAGAATACTTTAAATTCCAAGTCGTCTGTCTCATAAGAAGAGATGTAATGATTAATCAACTCTTTTTGTTCTTTTAATAAGTTGCTTCCGTATGTTTGGTTGAAATTATCATGGAATGTCTTAAGGGCTAATTTGCTTATGGGCTTATACTTCTGTTCCTTGATCACATCTTTGGAAGATTGCAGACGATTTAAAATCTGCTCTTCCAGTTTAATTTGCTGTTTGACGTCGGTGTTCTCATAAAATACTTGATAAGCTGTTGCCAAATTTTTATAATCTGGAATGAACGAGTCAAAAACATCTTTGCCTAATTTTATGCTCATTTCCTTGATTAATCTTGTTTGTGTTTCAAATATGCTTTTTCTATTTAATTTTTGATGTCGCTGTTTCGCTTCTGATAAAACTTTTTCTGCAAATTTTGAATTTAAATCTGAGGAGGCTGTAAGTGTTTTGTATAATTCTAGCTCTCTGTTTAGTATACTATTTTTGAGGAAGAATTCTTTTAAAACTTTAATCACTGTTTTCTTGCGCTCTTTATTTTCTTTGAGAGATGCTACGGTTAATTCTCGCACCAGAACTTCAAACAAAAACGCTGTATTTCTTTTCTTATTATGTTTAAGCTTCATCTTTAGACTCCAAGAGAGTTATCAAGTTCCTGATATCTGCATTGACTTCAAATAATTTCTCTTCCTCATTAGTATAATTAGAATCAATATTCTCTGTCACCCCATAAGATAGTTTATTTATTTCAATTCCGGGGAACATTTTTCTCATAGAAGAACCCTTATCCTCCGAAGAAGTAGTTGATCTGATGTGTCTCTTATACGGGCCGGCCTTCTTTCTTGTATCTCTTTCAACTGGGGTATAAGAAGATTTTTCATAATGTCGAACATCTCGTTTGGCCGGGGCTGCAAGGAGAGAAGATTCTTCACCTCCGCCTTCTTCAGCGGCTGGCTCTTCTCCGCCCATTTCTTCTCCGCCCATGTCGTCGCCCATATCTCCTTCAAGGCCGCCGCCAAGGTCGTCTCCCATGTCTCCTTCAAGACCACCTCCAAGATCGCCGCCCATATCTCCGCCCATACCGCCGCCCATATCGGCGCCTTCTCCAGCTGCTGTAACATCTTCTGCCGCTTTCTCAAGTGCTGCAGCATACTTCTTGTCGTGGTACATCTCTCGTTGTATCTGTGACATCTGCTCTTCTGAAACATTGAAGATGTTTTGGGCTATCCAGCGCTTGCTAAAGAAGCCTTCAGTGGCGCCAGAGGCAACTTCAAACTTGGTTCGCCAATGCTCTAGTTCCTGAAGCTGTGCTAGCTTAGAAGGATTATTCAAGCTAAGTTTAAATGATGTTAAGTCTTTACCTCGATAGCCTCTGGTAAACAAATGTACAACTGCAATTTTTTCAAGTTCAGCAACAACTGCTCTTTGCAATCTCTGGATTGTTCTGGCAAAACGAATATCTTTTTGAGCCAAAGTGGTCTTATCTTCTGATGCGCCTTCAGCATTTGTTAAATAAGAAGGAGGAATCTTAAGAGCAGAAAATAGTTTGTCTCTAAGGTATTTAACATCATCAATATCACCAGTAAATGTGCCGCCGGGTAAACTTTCAACCTTCGTTGATTCGCCGCCGCGGACTGGAATGAAATAATCTTCTTCGACAGACATTGGATTATAACGAAGGTCGACGCGCCCAGTCGTATCATCAACAATCTGATTTCTTTTCATCTGTGTCATGACTCGCTGGACGTATTGTTCGACATCTTGTGGTGGAATGTTTCCGACGTCGACATAGAAAACTCTTCTTTCAGGCGATCTTACAATACGATAGGCCATCATAGCATCTTCTAGAAGAGTCAACTGGCGCCAAATTCTACGTGAAGGCTCCAAAACTGAAGTTCCGTATGGAGCATACTTATCATTTCCTAAAATTCTGAAATGTGCAATTTGCCAATTTTCTAAAGTGAGGCCGGCAGAGTTCCACTGATACTGTACATAATTCGGGTTATTTTCATCTTCACCTTCCAATCTTTCCACTTCGCTGGACGGCATTCCAATTGCATATTTGATACCATCCTTCTCATCAATATCCAAATATAAGAAAAAATCTCCAAACTTGCAAAGAGATCTGGCCCAACCAAATATATTAAATTCAATATTTAAAATATTATGAAACAAGTTATCTAATTCTATTTTTATTTCTTCATCGTGGGTTTTTATATTGAGAAGAGGTGTCAGTTCAGTTGACGTTGTAATCTCGTCCGCATAAATATCCATAGCTGAAGCGATTTCTGGCATGAACTCCATTTGATCAAAATCAATATAACGCTCTGCTCTATTTTGGTTTGCTAAATAATTTGCAGTATAATTTCCGCGATTGTTATATTCAGACTTCTTGAAAGTTTGGCCACTGGTGGATTTAAACCTAGAAGAATATTTGTCTAATTGTACTCTCCGGTTGCTTCTTTGGTTCTGTTGCCTGAAGTTTGTTATTGGACCAGAGAATAACTTAGTAAGTTTTCTGAAAAGTTCATGCTGGGGATTGTGTGGATTTGAATTTCTATTAGCCATTTATATAATTATCCTTTTAAGAGCCAAACATGATCTATATACTGTCGTTTTATATCATCATTCTGAATTGGTTTATAGCCATGTTGGCCTGGAATTTTAGTAGTTATAATAGTATCAGATTTTTGCATACAATTTAAGAAAGCTTTTTTATATTCCATATCTCTTTGATTTACCTCGAAAGCAATATCTTTAACCCAGCAGCCGATTGCGAAAGCCATAACCAAATCATCGTTATAACCGCGCATTGCTTGTGGTCGGCTGTTGTGCCAAATAAATGTTTTCATTTCATTATAAGTTCTTATTGAATATATCGTAACTAGTTTATTTCTAATGAATTCTTCTAGTTTGGCAATAACTAATGGTCGCGTCTTTGACGTCATTGAAAATCCCATAATAGCGTTGTTACTTCTTTCGCCTCTTAGAGGCTCAACATATTCATGACTGGATTTGTAAGAATAAAATATATTTGGATAATTAAATTCCTGTAGTTTATCAAGAACTGTCCAGCCAACTGTGTTATTTTCAACAACAACCATGCAGTTTCCATATTCTTTGCCAACTTCGTTCAGCATATTTGCAAACAAATCTGGAGTTGCCTTTCCTTGATATTCTCCAACAATTTCCATCGTTTCTATTTTGAATATATGGAATGAAGAATAGTCTTTTCCATCGCCTCGGGCAACATCTGCAGATAAAAGATAAGTTGATCCGGGCTGGTGTTTCTCCCAAACCCAAAAGTTGCGATCGAAGCCTGTTTTATATTCTGGTTCTCTTAGGCTTTCTTCAATAACTTTCATATCATCTGCATGAAAAACAGTTTCACCAGACATATTGAAGTTGCACTCAAGTTCCTGTGCGATTTGGCGGCGTGACATATTTTTGGTTTCATTCTCAAACCAAGCTTGGTCGCGATCAGGATGTGCAGCCCATTTGAGTGTTGTCAAATAAAAATCATTACTCTCTTGTTCTGCATCAATGCAAGTCTGGTGGAACCAATTACCCACACCATTTGGGGTAGATAAGGCTATACAGCGACCTCCGGTGGACAAAGTAGGGTACAGGCCTGTCCAAAGCTCTCCTAGGCCTTCAATGTGTGCTGCCTCGTCGATTACGAGTAATGATAGTGCCTCTGAACGGCCGGCGTCTGATGATGTTGAGGTTGCTTTAATCTGAGAACCATTTGTTAATTCGAAAGAAGTTCTATTGTCGATTGATATTTCAGAGATGCGGAGCCATTGAGGCAGATTTTTGTGAATTGCTTTTACTTTTTTAACAAGATTTGATGCAGTTTTGAACTGTGTTGCGATAACAAGAACATTCTTTTCTTTATGAAAAAGCATCATCCACGCAACATAAGCTGCTGTAATTGTTGAGATGCCAAGCTGGCGTGCTTTTAAGATTACATTAAAACGATAATCATTGAAATTCTTGACCAACTCTGACTGGAAATCATAAGTGGTAAAAGGGATAAGACCGTGTTGGGGATGTGATATCCTTGCGTAATTATTAATAAAATAAATGGGGTCTTTACCAGATTTTACGATTTCTTTTAAAATCTGTTCTCTGGTTAATTTGTAAGCCATCTACCCTTTTTCTAAAAATTTCTTAAAATTCTTATCTAATGTATCTTCGCTAGGCTCCAAACGATTTTCAACATCTTTTAAGCTCGTAATAGAATAAATTTTGGTTGCGAGAACAAAAACCCTAACTCTGCTTGTTGACTGTACCAAAGCATCGCATTCACCATCTGCTTTAAGTTTAAGGCCTTTGCCTGTGATCTTTTTATACTGTTTCTTAAGATGCTTAACAATGTCAGCGAACGTTTGTTCAAGTTCATTTTCTAAATTGCCACGATAAACATCTCTTAAAAGAAGGTCCGACTGATAATTAATCACCAACTTGGCTCCGTCGACACGGCATTTAAATCCATCCATTACGCGTGTATCTAAAACCGGATGGCCTTCTTCTCTCTTGAGGCCGACTTTGATTGGTTCACCTTTATCATCCAAGGCGCCATCATATGTATCTGCAGCTGCCTGCATAATTCCTCTTACGACATCTAAATCTTTTTGTGACATTTATTTTTCTCCTGGTCTCCAGCCTTTCAGCCAGCGGTCTTTTCGCCCTTCAACATACTCTATATAGCATCTGTGGCAACATTCAAATTTGTTATTATATATATCGTCTTTAACTGTTTTTAATCTTTTTGAACAAACGGGACAATTTAAAATTGTAGTTTCCCTAGTAAGTAGTTTTTTATTGATTAAAAACCCATCGGCCTCGACCTTCTCTTGTTGTTCATCTAGAGAAGTTTGTTTGATACTCATTTCTTTAAGTTGTTCTAAATATTCTTTTTCTTTAGCCTCGGACCATTCCGAGTTTGGATTAATGATTGCTTCTTTACCATATTTTTGACGAATAGCTTTCTCAATAGCAGCTATTTGATTTAATTTATCATTCATGTTCTGGTGTCATATCTCCAAACACAAACGACAAGAGTATCATTCATCTTGTTGGTAGGATCTATGCTGATAGCCAAAGTATTTCCAGATGAAAAAACAGCGTCCCCTGAAAAATAAAACGTTGCAGTTGTAGAGTTTACCAGATCTTCCGTTTGAGTCTCTATGGCTGTTGTATTTTTATTTATATGTAGCCCCACCACTGTAGAGCCTGGATGAATAGTACTCGGGGTTGTGACCCCTTGCGCATGCACCATCACTTTTATTAGATGACCACCAAAGGGCGCGATCCAATGAGCTTGCATAAAATTAGAAGTTGTAAAATAGCTAGTGGAAACATCAGCCGTTGAATTTAGTGGAATATAAATTTTGGCAGTACCAGTATCTCGGTAAGCATGATGTGTCCAATAAAACTGATGACCCCACACACCATCCGGCGCATCCATTATAATGGTTGAGCCAGAAAGAGCCAGGCCGGCCGAAGAACCAGAAACAACCATATAATTATCACCAGTTTCGCGATATTGGATATGGGATTCGCCGGCGGTACCAAATTCTAATTTAGTATCATCACTAATTCGCATGGAAGCCCCGGCATAAAGTAGAGTATCAGTACTGTTTTCATCATATTCAAAAGAAGCATCACCGCCAGTTCCAAATTCTAATTTAGTATCATCACTAATTCTTATAGAAGATCCTGCGTAAAGTAGAGTATCGGTATCATTTTCATCATATTCGAAAGAGGCATCACCGCCAGTTCCAAAATAAAGCTTGGTGTCATCGGCTATTTTTAAATCTGTATCATCCCATGTAAAAACAGATATACCGCCAAAAGAACCCCCATTATTGTACTGCATTTGTGTATCCGAGCCGGCCACTTGCGAGGGTAATTGACTTATATTAGCGTACTTAACAGTGTCGCTTCCATCACTTTCATCAACGAATAAAATTTTATCACCAGATGCCACCGTTATTCCCGTACCATCGGTAGCTGCTTTAATAACAGAATCGGCACCAGCATAATCAACATTAAGTGTTACGTCGCCGTCGACGCCGCCGCCATCGAGTCCAGTACCTGCAGTTACTTTTGTAATATCTCCAGTACCTTCTTCGACATTCTGAAGAATTAACTGTACTAATTTTCCATGTGAATAATCACCTATCGTACCTCTTTTTGCCACTAATTTTGTACCTCCACTGCTGCGTAGAAGATGCCAATTGATAACAAGATCCCTGAGATTACGCCGGTGGCGAACCACCAATGAGAGTAATCGCTTATCTCATCTTTTA
>Ga0098034_1001172_pt1 | contig 9946 bp, 10 predicted proteins | sample 2_EtaG_FD_77062 | JGI IMG/M metagenome (GOLD analysis project Ga0098034, IMG submission 77062) | Marine viral communities from the Subarctic Pacific Ocean - 2_ETSP_OMZ_AT15125 metaG | ecosystem: Environmental > Aquatic > Marine > Oceanic | place: Pacific Ocean | collected 2015-01-07
AAGTAATCGCCCGTCTGCACTTCCACAAATATTAAAGGCTTTTTGCCCGTACACTCAATTCGATGGCGTTGCTCTTTGGGTATAAAAAAAGAACGTCCGGGATAACAATCAAGCTGCTGACCTTCCAAGGTAACAATTCCTTCTCCCTGGACAATAGCCCAAATTTCAGTTCTTCTGTGATGAGATTGATAACTCAATCTTTGGCTTGGATTAACAATTATTTCTTTTAATTTATATTGTTTTCTATCCGCCAAGATTTCATATGAACCCCATGGACGCACTTCACTATTTTTTTTCTTTTTCACAAGCCTCCCTGTTCGAACTCTTTGCTTTACATCCTATAAAAATTTCAGGAAAGTCTCAAAAGCGCGGCTTTGATCTTATTGATTGTGTGTTGTTTCTTAATGGCATCAAGTCGGGTGCGGACAGCTGTTTTTTTCTGATCCTGGAGCATTTCTGCCAGCTTTGCCTTCTTACCTCCAATACTGCTCCAAAAAACATCATCATCCTCAATTTGTCGTAAGGTTGTCCATGGACCGCCCCAGTTCAATTCATCACCAAGTTTGTCATATATTAATATATTCATCCGGGATTTGCCTGTGCGTGGAACCTCCACAGGTTCTCCAAAAATAAAGGAATCTTGATTAAATTTTTTAGCCAAAAACTTGCCCAATGCAAACAAGGAAGTGTCTTCTTCCCCCCTTGCTGGCATATCATGGCGGGTTTCATCCCAAACAATGATTGAATTTTCCTTTACTTCTATCCCATCTTGAGGTTGATCTGGATTTTCTGATATTTTTGAGTCTACTCCTTCCTCGTCCGCAGAAGGAGGTTCGTCTTCGGTTGGTGTTTCGACGTACCCTGAACCTGGCATCTTTGTCCATGGAAATTTAGATGATTTGACTTCTGCTTCAAGTTGCCGTTGTCTTTCCAAATTTTCTCTTTTAGAGATGCCACCACGAAATGCTGAAATCATCAAAAATGGGACTTGATCAATTTCAATCTTTCGTTTTACGCGACCATAATTGGCTTCTACCACAACTTCAGGTTTTGATAGCAATACCGATTCATCTTGCATCGCCTCTTTTACCATTACTTTTAAATCTTTTATTTTCATAACTTTTTTCCTTATTCGTCGATAATCCCAACAATATAATTTTGATGGACAACGTGGAACAATCTATCGTTTATTTTTATTTCTTCAACCATTGTTTGATCTACAACCAAATTAGTGTGCCCATTAGTTTTGGCTGAAGTGGTAAAAACATCATCCATGGTTCCCGTTTGTGTTGCCCATGTTGGTTGTTCGGGATTTAATCCTTTTAAAAAACCTTCACAGTCAGTAGCAGCACATATAAACTCCACCAAGCCGTACCGTTCTTTATTCTCTAATTTTGCGTCTTCTGGGATTAACACAGGACTCAAATCTGGAGATTTTTGCTCGGCGGTTTTTTTGACCAATACGTGTTTATTAAACGGTTTGAATTTACACATTTGGGATTTCACTTTTAACGATGTCCATAAAGGATGAGAGATCATCCAGATCTACCTTTGTTTTGACTGCGTTATATGCTTTCTTGACTAGAGAGATCTCGTTGTTGGAAAGCCATTGGTTTTCAATGTACTCCGTCCGCAATTCTTTGCGTTGATCCTGATAAGGCTGGATGGCTCCATCAATAGCCCGATAAGATTTGATCAAGTTAACTACGTGCTTCTTTTTTTCTTCTGTGATTGCAATTGTTGCCATTGTTTTATTCCTTTATATGTATTTAATTTCACAAGCACCACCGGCACAGGCAATCTCACCTGCTAGGTTGGTGTTGTCGTCAATTTCTGCAATTTTTGTTAGATCAATTTCTTGCAGAGAGTTCATCATTGTTTTATATGTAAGCTCATCACAGTCTTCAAACGGTGCTTGCTTATAAGCGCCACCGCTATAGGGAAGGACACTTAAACCATTATAAAATTTACGGTTTTCCCACATCCATTCCCCAACGGCTTTCCATTCGCCTTCCTGCATAGAAACTGTGGCTGAAATATTATGAGTATTGTTTCCTCGATGATGACCGGGTTTAATCCAATTTTGGGAAAACCATTTCACCCTTTCTAATAGTTCTAGTGCAGTTTCATGACGAAGGGTTGCTCCTTCTGGAGCTTTTTGCGGCACTGAAATGACTGCTGTATCATGTGGCCTAAAATATTCATCTTCAACTAATTCGGGATGGTTGATTGCTAAGTAATGATAAATATCCTCATTCTTCCCCACTCGAATGCGACGAATATAGTAATCATTGTGCCATGCATGAATACCACTAGAGCAACCTAAGACCATAGAGGACGTTCCACTAGGTTTGATGGTTGTAACTCTTGCTGCGGGCTTGATGCCCAATAAGCCAGAAATTTTTAAATTTTCTTCTTTGGCAATCTTAGATGCTGCTTTCATATCTAATTTTTGAGCCAATCCAGATCCCACACCAGTTAATCCCACTCCCAAAAGAGCTTCTTTCTCGGTGGTGCGTTGCCAGATCGAACGTAAGTAATGAAAATCTGTGTAAGATGCTTGAAGTGTTCCAATAAAAGCAGCACAACGCACTCGCTCATTTAAATCTTCTTGGGATTCCACATTAGCCACATTCACTTCGCACAAATTGCAGAACTGAAACGGTCTTAATCCAATCTCACAACACGGATTGGTGCCCCAATCTTTATCATTGGTGAAGTAAATGCCTGGTTCTCCCGAATTGGAGTGTTCAATACGATCCCAGACTTCATCAAAGAATTCTTTTTCCACGCGATGTCGCACTAACACGGCGCTATTATTTGCCCTTGCTCTTTGGGGGTTTTTCTCCCACCAATTGCGCGATTTGCTAGCGATCATTTCTTGATCATCTGCCGAAAATAATGAAATAAGCGCAGCACGGCGAATGCCACCAGCGAGAACGGCATCAGCAATATGACAAACAATATCATGTACCTCAATAGGTTCAAGTTGAGATCCCTCCTCTTTCTCGTTTAAGATAGACTTAATCTGACGAATACATGTCTTAAGTGGTTCTGGACCGGGAGCTTTCCCGCCCGATGTTACTAATTTTGCACCCTTGGATCGAATATCTGAAAAATCAAAATCAATAGTGGACGTTCCTTCAAAATAAGAACGCATTAGTACCTTAACAGAGTCCGCCCAGCCCTCAATTGAATCACCAATCAAAAAACGTCGCTTACGATCTGCACGAGGATGGCGGATCTCTGGCAATTTTTCAACATGATGTTTCTGAACTGAAAAGCCAATGCCAGTACCACCTAATAAAAGAAATAAAATTTCGTTAAAAGCTCGGTAGTCATCAACAGGCAAGAAGCCACAATTATAAACACGGTTTGGACTAATCTCAATAGGTTTCCCTCCGAATTGTAGCGAGCGCATTGATGGTAATATCTTTTTATCATAAACTAATTTGTATGCACCCTCGATTTCTCTTTTCATAAAAGGAAATTTCTTAATGTGCATCTCCTTGTTACGTGTGACTAATTCTCCCCACGTTTCCCTTCTTCCCAAATCCTCTCGGTATTTAGCATATTTCATAAACACAGTAATATCAGATAGAATTTTACTTGATAGTTCCATTACATAGTCACTCCCTTCATTAGTTTCTTATATTTGTTTAACATAAATTTTTGTTTTTCTTCTTGAGATAGTGCTGGCCCCGTTGCTTCGTTAGGATCATACCTTTCTAACACTTTAATGTCAATATTTGCTGTGTCCATAAAGATTGAAAACACTAGACCATCTTGACCGTTACGATTCTTTGCAATATAAATTCTTCCACCATTCTTTTGTTTATCTTCTGTTGTTCTTGATACCGAAAAGATAAGGTCGGCAACAAAGCACTTGTTAAATGCTTCTGAGATTGACTGCATAGTAATAATTTCTGCTTGCAGTCCTGTTCGATTTGTTTGAGATGCTGTCCAGCCAACTACATTATTTTCCATCATAATGGCTCGGAGTTCTTCGTAGATGGATTCAAGTTCTTCTCTTTTTTCACGGCGCGTTGATAGGGTGCGTAAAAGATCAGCATAATCCACGATGATCATATCTGGAATTATTCCTTGTTGTTTTAATTTTTCTATGTGTGCTCGAATTGTGTTTGTTGTGGCAGTTTTGGTAGGGTATTCTTTAACAATAAGGGTGCCATCGCAATCATTAATCATTTCCCTAATCTCGGGCTTGCGATCCATCAATTCATCCAGAGGAATACCCGTGATACACGAATCATAACGATTGGCAATAACTGTATCGCGTAATTCCAAAGTATAATGAACAACGGTCATCCCTGCTTTAACTGCGGTTGCGCCAAGGTGGACAAGCACCATTGATTTACCCACGCCAGTTGGAGCAATCACAACTCCTAACTCTTTGCGACCTCCACCACCACCAGTGATTTCATCCATTCGTCGCCAGCCAGTAGTGATGGTATCACGACCAGAGAACTCGAATCTTTTATCAAAATCTTTGATATAATCGTACCCAAAGTCTGCGTCGGCACCTGCTTTAAGGGCGTCGTTAATGAGTACAGAAATCTCATCAAATGAGCACTTTTGAAGGAGTGTAGACGACTTCATCATCGCCTCTCGTAACTTCTGTTTGCGACAGAAATCCAGTGCTGTATCCTTAATGTATTCACACGATTCAAGTATGTTAATGTTTGTAAGTGCGCGAGCATAATACTCACGAAGTTGTTTCTGCAACGCTTCATTAAGATCATCAAGACCGGACTTAATGATTGTCTTCATCGTATCGTGAGATGGTTGCGATCCATATTTTCTTTTATATTGGAAGACTTTTTCTGTAAATGCTTGAAGATACTTGTATTCTAGGAATTCGATGTTTAAAACTTCCATCATTCGATCAGCAAAAACACGATCATCTAAGATAATAAAAGCGAGCTTTTCTTGAAAAATTTTACCATATTTAGAGAAAGAAATTTTATCATTTGTGGACATTGTAACCTCGTGTGCCTGATGTGTTTCTAGATCATACCTCAATCAAAAAACTTTGTCAAGCTCTTTGTGAGGGGATATTGTAATTAGTCGCGAGCGTCGTCAATAATCGATCTAAATTTTTGAAAAAGTGAATTCCAGTTGAACTCGTGAATGCCATCAAGTGACATCATCTTTAGAACTTCAGTTCGGTTAAATGACGGTTTAAAATTTTCAACAGTAGTTTTAATATGTTGGGAACTTTGGGTTGAAATATAGGGCGAATAGAGTTGCATTAATTTATAATTTAGCTCAACTTTATTTTTTTCTGATAGGATATTTTTATATAACTTTAATCCCGAATCATCTCTGCGACAATGATTAAACAAGTCATCAAGAGTGTATGATTTTTCTTCAGCAAGAAAGGAAAATTTATTAGCAATCGTCTTGAGTCCAGCTCCTCTGATTCCTTCTAGGTTGTCAGACTTATCGCCATCTATAGCACGAGCCATCGCAAAATTGTTGGGATGAATAGAAAATTGTTCGATGATTCTCTTTTTGTTTAAGAATTCATCCTTCACTGGGCTATAAATCATTGTCTTGTCATCACACAATTGATAAAAATCTTTATCCATTGATACAATAATTTTAACATCCTCTTTTAACGAGGGCATTTGACAGATATAGGCGATTACATCATCTGCTTCTATGTCTTCCACCATCAATTGAGCCACTGGCATTTCATTAAGATATTCAATGGTCTTTCGCATTTGATCGTAGCGGTTTTGTGACTCCTCAAGTGCTGACATTCCTTTGTATGCACGGTTGAGCTTAAGAGGCTTGCGTCCTTCTTTATATTCCTTAACAATTGTGCGTCTTTTCGCACTTCCGCCACCACCATCCCACACAACCACAACATTGTCTGGTTGCATATCTCTTGTCATCTTTTGCAGAGACATTAAGAAACCTTTTGTTCCTCCGATGGGCGCACCATTTGCTGCAAGGCTTGGATTCATGACATAAGACCTTATGAACATGTTCATCGCGTCAATGATTAAGAGTTTCTGTCCCATTGTTTTCATCTACTTCTCCTGTTCTAGAGTTTGTTCTTCTAAATCATAAAAATCTTCAGCTTTACCAGTTTTGTTTTCAAACTTTCGGATGACTTCTTCGTCCATAATATCATAAACGATCTTTGCGAACTTTGGATCGCTTTTCATAAGTTTGGGGAACGTGGCTGTTTGGAATTTCTTTTCATAACCTTCCAACGTAAACCACGCACCCGCATTTTTAAGCCTGTCGGATGGTTTGATAGCCATCAAGAGAGATTCATCATTCATAATTCCGACTTCTTCGCCACCCCACAAAATCTTAAAGTTACAAATGCGTCCTTGAGTGCCGAATTTAGATTTCTCTAATTTTGTTTTAACTTCTGAACCAATTCGATAACCATTCTCGTCTTCAATAAAAGTCTTCTTACCTTTTAACCCTGTCAGCCATAGCCGCAATGAATAAGAATAAATGATTGCTTTACCACCAGGAGTGAACCAAGGCTGAGATAACATCATCATAGGGTTGTTAACATTAATATTTGTCTTTAGTTGATTAAGGACAAGAAACGTTGATTGTGTCTTGGAGAGCGAAACTGTGAGCTTCTTCATTCCAATCGACAATACCCGTGGCATTTGTGCCATTGATGATTGTGGATTAAAATCTTTTTCTAAGTCTGCACGACACGGAGTCATAGCCAGTGAGTCCAAAATAAATAAATAACGATTATCTGGGTCATTTGCCATACACATTTCCATAGTTTCTAGAACCATTTCAACGTCTTCTGGTTGGATTATAACAATTTGGTTGTCACTATCCATGTCACACCCTAGCTTCTCCAAGAACTCACTTGTCATTGTGGCTTCAGAATCAAAATATAATACTTTAATGCCTTTCTTCTGACCTTCACGAGCGATTTGACCAGCCATATAAGACTTGCCTGAACTCTCAAGACCTGCGATCTCTGTGCATCGTCCAACTGGGATGCCCGCTAACTGACCGCGACAAATGATGGAGTCGAGCCATCGTGATCCGGTTGGGATCCAATCTTTAATGTCTGCCGGGTTTTCTTGATCACCTGCAAAGGCGACGGTTCTGCCAGCCTTTTTATTGATCATTTTTAAGATATCTACTGATGATAATTTTCCATTACTCATAAATTTCCCAAGAAAAAGAAGCTGCCGTCGATATTTAATACAACGGCAGCTTCCAAAAACTATATATGTTTTTTAGTTACTACGCAGATAGTTCACGAATGGCTTCGTCAACACTGCTTACTCCAACATCTTCAACCATTGGACCATCAATCGGGTTTAGGAACGATTCCAAGATTGCTTTTACGTCGGCTGGTGACTTGCGTTGAAACAATGAATCAATTTCGGGAATGGATTCTAGGATTTCTTTAATCCCACTCTTTGTTTTTGCAAGTGCAGATGATTTACGCTTTGGAACCAGATTGGTTTGCGGAAACGCACCCTTTGCTTTTGGAAGTGTATACGTCAATGTAAAGTCAACGCCTGTGTCTACGTGAGTGATATCACCATAATCAGGATTAAGAACAAGGCCCAACAATGTCTCATAAATGGTCTTACCATAACCCCAAACACGCACACCCGTTTCTTCTTCGCCTCTCACCATCACAGGAGAGAAAAATCGTTGGCGAACGAAAAGCGACTTAGCCATTTTCTTACTATCGTCAGTGCCTTCTTGCCACAGCTTTGAAGCAAAATCACAAATTGGACAGTTGTCACCAAATTGTCGTTTGGGGCAAAGAACACCACCACGGGCACCTTCGCCCAAATTATAATGAAAGTGATAAACCTTAAATGGATCACCATCTTCAGTTGGAACCAAGCGAATTTCTTGATCGCCCTCTTGTGGTTTCCACCACACATTATCTGATCTTGACTTCCCTCCAGATTCGGACTCTTGGAGTTTAGCCTTCATTTTAGCTAAATCTAACGCCATATTTTATTTCTCCTCATTTTAAGGTGAGGTTGGCAAATCTCCCAACCCCCCAATTTTTATTTTTGTATCACCGAAGTGTGATTTAAACAATAAATATAATCTTGATCGTAATCCGTTTCATAAATTCCATAAGTAACCCTATAACCTTCTTCTTTGTGAATCGATATTGATTTTCTTATTTTGCTCATTAATTCTGGATCTGTTTCAATCTTCGCTTTATTGTGTGTGTAATAATACACGATATCAGACACGCTGTCAAGAGAAAAAAACATATTATCCTCATTTTTTTCTAAATCGCTCATGCCTATGGATGTAATCCTTGCCCCCACGGGCAGATCACTAAAGGTATTTGTTAATGATTCGTTGTTATTATAAACATTAATCATATGAATTGTGGAAACAACCATTTGATTAATTTTATTATAGTAATCTTTAATGGAGATGCCTCCAAGGACTGCTTCGGCTTCTTCATTTGACACCAAATAGAGTCTTTCGAATACGCCCGACCTCGCATACTCTTGAAATACGTTGTAAACCAATTTTTCTAATTTTGATTGGGTTTCATTTAATAAAGATAATTCTGGTCGGATGTATAAAACACTAATTTTGCACTTATTTTTTAAATAGCGCAAGGTTGCCAAGGACGCTGATGATATTTTTCCACCACCGCCGACGACGAATAGGATGTCGCCACGGATACCCCTGAAAAAATGCTGTAGTGTGGGCAGTTTTTCTTCATAATCTTCAATCTTTTCGTACTCTTTTATGGGGAAGGTGGTCTTGGTCTTCTCAAGTCCAACATCGATTTTTTTGATAGAATACTGGGAATATTTGGCAAACTCGTCTGCTATGTTGCAGCCTGCATTTCCAAGTCCAATAATGGTATCCACTATTCTGAAACCTCTTCGAGAATAATCTTATCGCGGAAAGCCCCTCGTGTTATTTTTTTAAATTGTGCTGTTGCTTTGAAGTCGGTCCATTCATATTCCACCAATAGGGCATCAAGGACTTCGTGGATATCAGCCAGTTCTTCAACGCAGGGAGTTTCAAGAAACTCACTTGTTTCCTCTTGGAGTTTTTCCATTAACTTCTGGCGATATTCTTTGGTGTCTGCGATTCTGAATTTGCAGCTCTTACCCTTTTCTTTAATAATTTCGGGAATGCGATCCCTTACAAGTTTATTAAATTGTTTGGTGCTCATCGAAATTTCCTCATGTTGCCGAAGTTTGTTCCCAAACTGGCATTTACTTTAAATTTACCCAAGTCGGTATTGCCGAATTCTTTTATTAAATCTTCTAATAAATCTTTGTCGTGACGATCATAATCAATTACCATACTATCATGAATCAGCCCCATTGTAAAGGACTTTGTATTCTTTAACATTTTATTTACTGCGATGGCTCGCCTTAAAAATGTGTCTGATGTGGTGCTTTGGATGATTGCGTTTAGAGCGTGAAATTCATCGGCTTCAATGATTCGACCAAAGGGATTTTCTATCTGTGTTCCATTCCAATATTTCTTTTGCACCTCTTTTTTATTATAATATCTCTCAATTTGAGGGATACCAAGAGAAGCGTTCGGCGGGCCATAAAGCCAGCTAAAGATCTTACGTTTAATTTCATCTCTGCTCATTATTTGATCAAATAATTTATTTAAGACTTTCCCATTCCATTCATGGATGTCCATCTCTGGTTGATCAACTCCGTTTAGTGCCAGTAAGCACCTTAATTCTGCTGCGTTAAAATCCAATTCAATAAACCAATCATTCTTTGGCTGGATTATCTTTCTATAATTCTTGTCCATTGTAAGGAGTGGGAATGAATCCTTCTTTGTGGTTAATCTTCCTGTGATTGTTACAAAGACATTATACTTAACATAAGGACTTATCCTGTGAAGTTTATCTTTAAACTTTCTTGTTCTCAATTGATGTAGGGATCCGTCTAATCCTGATGTG